>JGI24021J15306_10007603_pt1 | contig 13221 bp, 6 predicted proteins | sample Ectturendosymbi1_FD_15306 | JGI IMG/M metagenome (IMG submission 15306) | reverse complement strand
TGAATTTTTTTCAAATTTCTGACATTTTTCCGACCGGTTTTGTAGTTTCTTACCTGTAAATACAACGGTTGTTGAATTATAGAAATTTTACTACACTATATCAGTTTATTGCAATATTCAAAGTCTCTAGACCTGTAGCCTTTGAGACCGAGACGAGACCTGAAACCTTCGAGACCGAGACTCGCAAAATTGGGACGCGAGACCGAAACCAAGTCGCGAACCTCCATCACTGATGATTATTCATATATGCAGTTTGGTTTTACAGCAATCATACCCTGTATCCAACTACTCTCCGATGAAAAACAAGAACAAATTTCGCATTGATCGAATTGAAAGTTGAACTAAATTGATATTTGAAACTCAATGTGCTTTGATTGTAATTTTGTTTCATTTTTATCTTTCTGTCACGAAATTAACAGTGGCGCTATCTATTGGATTATTATATCATTAATGATATCTACGTAGTTATATGTTTAAGTGCATTCCAAGTTTTCTGAGTGATTCTTTAACTTTTCCCCAGTTAAACTGGCTGCTTGTTTGAAGCCACCAAGCAGAGCTAAGTATCGTACAATAATGTCTTATTGAAAGGACGCAACAACGCAACTATAGGATTATGGTTCAACCCACAACGTGCGATCTGAGCCATCGCAAAAATGACGTTTTAACCTTTTCACCCACCCTGTTTAAATTGTGTAATAGGGGAGGAAAGAAAATTTCCAAAATGAGCCAAGGGAGGAATGCATCAAAAAAGGTTGGGAACTACTGAACTAGATTATGTTAAAAGAATGCGTACAAGCAGGGACGCCGGAGAGCGGGGACATGACGGTGACATTGTCTCCCCTGCCATTTGATAAAGGGTACGACAGGGGCGGAGGTGCCTTTTTGATAACAGTTTCAAAAGTAAGTTCATGATTCATCAAGATCGAATTGAAGCAAATTTATTGCAGCTATGCCAGTACCCTGAAAATTCAGAATGGTTTTCTTTTATTTCCGTTATTATTTTTGAGATCAATATTTTTTGCTGAACAGAAATACGCATATTGGTATTGATTTTTTTGTTTTTTATAAGTTTCCATTGCCCTTAACTCCTTTTCTACCCCTTTCCCTACCGCTGTTTCGGTGAAATCGTTGAAATAGTTCCTGTTGAAGATTCAAAACACAACAAATCGAGTTTTTCAGTACTGAAAAGCACACATTCTGAGAATTGCTGTCTCAAATGTAATTTGTACATTAAGAATTGGAGGTACAAGACTGACGGTTGTATCAACCTGTTCTTGAAATTTGCCATGCAGAAACCTTGATTTTTTATAACGGTAAGTCACAGCACTAAAATCAACCGCTCCTACGTCACTTGAGAGAAAAGGACAAATTTTGTCAAAAATTTTATGCGCCCCTAGAAGCATGGGTATCGGAAGGGGATGGCGGGGAATCAAAGCCCCCCTGGATTTTGAAATTTGGTATTTTCATATAGTTTTTAGTAAAAAAGGTTATTTTCGTTGTTTCAAGTTGGTAAAATAAAATTTCACCACTGTTGCCCCACTGGAAAATATCCTGGAAAAAACACCTAAATCGCTTAGCAACGAGAGGCTTGTGACCAAAGTCGATTTGTTCCTCTAACAATGTGTCCCGACCACGTCGCTGGCTGCAACGTCCGTGGCAGATAGCGGGGGTGTAGACTCTCCATCAAGTTTAAGCAACGAGCTTGTATGGAGATGCTGTTCTCAAAAGCTTTTCTTGGGAAGTGCATAAACTTTTTAACAAAAGATTGTAAGGGTTGATGATAGCAGTTGCATGAAAAAAGCATATTTGTTGCCGATGTTTCACGGCTTCTGAAACCGAAAATTTAAAAAATTTAATTTTTTATTCCTTTGAAACACTGAAAATCTTAATCCCATCCTAACCTAATTCACGCAAACATTATGAGAGTTTTGTAAAATTGTAATAAATCTAGATGGTCATCCGCCACCAATGGAAAATATTAAATAGCGTCTTGGGAAACACACTATCTGACGTTGCAGGTGTTGCCCTGTTAGAGTTAAGACACAAAACGTACAGATCTTGTTTCCACGACAGATTAGTTAAAGGACTGCATTTATTTTCTTCTAACTGTCTACCCTCACTGAAGGAAGTTATTTCTCTTCATGGTTCTCTTTTCTCATCGCAATCCGACCGGTAGGTGGCAACTCTTTCACGACTTGCAAAACCTGCAGAGTGTATCAGCTGCAAAAAGTTAGCACGAAATATAAGTTCACTGTCAGCAAATTTAACATCCGGTTACAGCAGTGGTTCTTAACCATTACAAACGCGCCGAACCCTTACGTAGTTTTCCAAGCTTTTGTCGAACCCCATTTTTGCCCAATATAACCGAAAGTGAAAATGGGTTACTGAAATGAAATCAATCAACACTTGATATTTAATTATACAGTAGTTCCACACTTTTAGTCATATTTCAGATGACCTTCGTCGAACCCCTGAAATGGCTCCGTCGAACCCTAGGAGTTCGATCGAACCCAGGTTAAGAACCACTGGGTTACAACAACAGTTTGCAAGCATTACTAAGCATGGCTCAACCTTGGCGACGTCTAAGTTTTGATTTAGGTATTGCGTGGCCTTAGTATGCTACACTTACTTCCAGGAGTCAATGTAATTTCGGACATAGCTTTGCTGTACACTTTCACTTTTCCGGTGTTCGAACCAAACACCGGAAAAGCGCCTAACCGCTGAAAATCGTTGTTAAATAAACCCCTTTTCCGGTCAAACTACGAGTTTTATGGTGCATATTCTTCGTTTTTTTCACATTTTTCCCAGAAAAAGTGACTTTACAGTTACTGTCGGAGACGGAGAAATTTTTAGTTTCCAGCTTTTATCGAAAGTAGCTCTTGCACTTGCAAATTTTTGGTTGCAGCAGCAACCAGAGCTTTTTGATACCAAATTTTGGCTTGTACGCTGGAAGAAAAATCACAAATTGATTCACGTTTGGTCATTTGTATCATTTAACATCCTCGCGAGCATGCATATCTAGGTTTCAATCATTCGCTGCGAACCTTAGGTTCCGGTATGAAAACCTTCGCCAACCAGCTGACTTGATGCGTTTGAACCAAGACTTGCATTGCGAAAGAAGCGCTTACGCATGCAAAATGCACGCTGTTGGATGGCGGTGATTTCATCAAAACAGTTCATGTGCCGAGGCGAACTGTTTTCGATACCTTGGCGGTGTAATCCAGCTTCTTGGCTGTGTGATTACAGCGGTGTTGAAGTTGATTCAGACAAGCTACGTGGGATCTTAGCTTCGTGAAGTGTTCTGTATTTACTGCAGCCCCATGTTCAGGTCTGAGCACCTGCAACAGGGGTGATAAAAAGCAAGGTAACGTTGAACATTGTAAGCTATGTTTTCACGTTTGCATGTTTCTTTGGTTTGCTAAGTTAGGTGTGTTTTCTCATTTATCCGTTGCACTCAGGTTGCAACGAAGTGAAGCGCATACAAAACAGATAAGCCACTCAGCTCAAACGAAGCATTAGGCATTTAGCTGAAAGGCTAAACCGGTACGTGTCGCTTCGACCTGTTGAACTACTTAGAGCAAACAAGCAAGGACGTAGAAACTTTACGGTTGAGCAACCGAAAGTATGTCAGCAACAGACTGACTTTCTCACTTAACAACAGTTGATTGTGCAAAGTTTCTTATTGTGCTTCCTCACTGCAGTGTTCTGGTTTTTATTTCTTTACTGGAAGTGTTGATTTGTTTAAAAGCAAACTGAAGGTTCACCACTAACGAAGTAGTAGCTTACTCCAGAAACATAAAAGACGTTTACACCTCGAACAGCACAGAGGAGATGTGTGCGTGAGCAACCGTCACATGGGTGCCACCAGGGTGTATAGGCTAAGCACTTTTAAAATGCACTTGCAAATGCAACAATCTTTCATCATCGCACAGATAGAAGGATTACATAATGAGCAAAAAATTACAGTTCAGAAAATTGAAGTGAGCAAATGCAGATGTTAAGTGAGTGTTTCCCAACCCGAGTCCGGAGAAGGCTTTGGATGAGTCCGCAAGCACGTTGACTATTGCAAACCATTTGATTTCAATGCCCTCAAACGTATCAAGTTTATACAATGGCAACTTTTTCTTCATTCCGCGTTTGTTACACACACTCTCGGTTGTTCCGTAATAATCCACCTAGCCCGCGTGACAAATTCCACTGTTCAACTTCCTACCAATGTTGCCAACTGGTATGTATACGCATACCAAATTTGAAATTTTTGGTGTATTTTCTAAGTGCTTGGTATATACATTTTGATTTGGTACATATGAAAAATTTGCTATGCAGTAAACCTTGGTTAATCCGGATTCGATTCGACCCACGATTTTATCCGGTTTGGGCAAAGATCCGGATTAACCGAAGACGGTTATTTCTAGCCTGGCATCATCTAAATACTGAGATATCGGTGAAAATCATTAAAATTGAATACATTTACGACCCAACAGCAGACTTTCGCAGAAGCACAACGAATTTATTGATGTATTTTCAATGGTACATAAGACTAGTAACCGTCATATCCAGTTAGTTATGAGCAATCTTAAGTTCATAATTTCACATTACTTGGCTGCGAAGAAATCTGAGATTTTGGGCTGACGCAGAAATTTCTGCAACGGTCCATAAGCAGTCACTCTGCTTGGAAGGTAATGCCCTCCTTACTTCTTACCGAGTACAATACATTCAGGGATAATGTTCTACACACGCACACTCAACACTGATGATCGATAGACTGAAACCGTGATGCGTGGGCGTGCCTTGAGCGCAGGGCCGGATTAACCATTGGGCAAACCGGCAAATGCCCGGGGTCTCGCGCTTTTGGGGGCCTCGCGCTTGAATATCAAAACACTCCTTTACTGGTTTTCATGGTTTTAGGCTGTTCACCACGCGTCAAAATTGTAGAGCTTTTTGGTTACTGCGTTATGGGTTAAGAAAACTGACAACTTTGGCATTTATCGTTGTCGAGTGACAAGAATTGAATCAAACAGCACCAAGCTTTATGACCCAAGAATTAGATTGAAATTAGTGCATCCATGGGCGTCCGCAGAAATTTTTCCAGGGGGAGCAATGTCGAAACTTTGTTTATCCTTTTCAGGTTGTTGACAATGCAATGCAAATGGACGTTCACAAAACGCTTTACCCTTCATACCCCATTAGTCTGTGGGCGGTCGAACCTCATTCTCCAGCTTTTGCATGAAATGCTTTTTACACTTCGGCTATCAGAAATGCTTTTTCTTTTCATAAACTGCCTAATATCCATTTTTTCGAGCATTTCTACAAATAAGTCATAATTTAAAAGAATAATCAACGGCCAGAAAAACATGAGTGGTGAAAAGCAGGAAAGTTAGACACTACCGCAAAACTGTTTCAAGCAATGAGAAATAAAACTATACGTTGACAAGACTATTGGACAACTCACTAAAGTTAAACCACCACGCAGGTTTAAAAAACTGAGCAGATGAATTACAAAAACTCGCCACGGCAAATATAGCTTTGCATTTAACGCTCAATAAGAAGTCATAACTAGACCTTAACGATAAAGACGCATTTCCACAAGTTTTCATGGACGGATTCTAACAAGCCACGTATTTTTATACTGCGTGAAAAGATGCCTGCATAACAGTCGTTTGATTAAAGTTATTCACTCGGGCACGTTGATCACAGTCTCACACTAACAGTGGATTTTCCAACTTGTGGAAGCACTGCTACAGATTTACTCATGCTTCTGTCAGCAGTGTCGCTGTCTCGCTGCATTACCTGCCAGCTGTCAGCAGTGTCGCTGTCTCGCTGCATTACCTGCCAGGATGTCTGTGTTCAACAGTCACCTGCAGTGCTCCCATTGAGTGATTTCAAATAAACCCATATTGCACACCAAGAAAAGCATATTCGCACCATAACGCCATTGTGGACAAGCAAATAGCTAATCTTGATCATTGTGACGGAAAATGTGCAGGATTGCGAATGCATTTATTTATTGTGGAAAACAAGTTGCACTCTGCTTTTCCAAATACTGAAGTTGCCCCTCGCATATACTTGTACCTCATGGTTTCCAACTGTACTGAAGAGCGGTCTTTTTCTAAGGTGCGTAGAATTCAGAATTATCTTCGATGTTCAATTGTGCAAGAAAAACTAAGCATGCTGTCTTTAATAAGCATGGAGCGTGAGATTCTTGAAGATACGGTCCTGGAGACAATCATCAACGATTTCGCGTGCAAAAAATGCGGCATCATCAAACTTTTCGTAACTGACATTTTTTCAAAAAGCACGCATTGACAGAGTGACAGAAACCAGGTCACTTCAATAAGACCGTTACTAAGTATTCTTTGCAATCTAGCCTTTGCAATTGCCATATAATGCGCTGATGTAACAATTAGTTGCGAAGTGCTTGTCGTGATCGTGAGTGTATCAGTCGTAGATCAAACAAAGCGCTGTTGTCTACGAGATCACGGAACAGTCAATAGGTGTAACTATTGTAAAGATCCCATCGCAAAACTTCACTCAAGTAGTACGGTTCTATAGCTGCTTTTGCGTGATAATTCGTTGAGAACATTTTTTTGTAAACGGTGTACGTTTTGATCTGCGAGAGAGTGTATCTTTCCTCAATACATATGCGTATGGACGATTTGTGCAGTGAAGATGGTCAGAGAGTCTATGACAAAAAAGATTGTTGTGTAGTGTCACGGTAGCAAAAGGATCGTTTTTTTGTGATACAACTTTCTGTTTGGACAAATTAAACACATACGAACACATGCGGTACGAACAGCCGTACGTGGTCAGCCCCAATTGTCTCTGAAGTGTAGCAGATCCGTAGCCAAGTTTTAAGATTTGAAGGGGCAAAATACATTTTTAGAGGGCAAGATTTTTGTATTTATTATATGTTTAAAAAAAAAAATTTTTTTCTGGGCGCAACAAAATTTGAGGAAGCACCAAAAATTTGGGGGTATTGTCCCAGAAACCTCGCCGTGGCTACGGGCCTGAAGTGTAGACTGCCAAATCGTATTAGTTTTGACGTTTTTGACCGATGCTTCTGCAAAGTTGCAACGAGGGCGTGCGAAACGCTACGCATTTGCGCTAAGCGTTTAGGGGCCTCGCGGTGACGACTTTGCCCGGGGCCTCGCGTAACGAGGTTAGATGGCGCCCGGGGCAAGAAACAAGTTTGGCGCTCCTTGTTCGAAACTGAGGTCGTTCGGAAGCAAATGCGCTGTATTGAAGAAAGTACTTGTGACATTGTTGGGACTTTTCGGCACCCCTCGCTGCCACTCGGTGCCCCCCGCAGTGATTGGCGCCCAGGGAATAATGGCCCCCTTGCTCCCCTCGTTACGCCCCTGAGACAATTGCCTCCAAAGGTTGGAAAGCTGCGTATGAGAGCGGCAGAAGATTATAGAAAAGAGTGACTGATAGAGTTTGCACGGCTTACAAAACCGGATTCTGCTTGTGTTGTGTATCCCTTCTTCAAACTGTGCAAAATAAATTTGCAAACCGCAAAGAAGCTATTTTCCAGCGCAATAATGGGACGGACCCCAAACGAAATGAAAATGCAATTTAAGGTGTCGGAAGGTTGAATTCTCCAGTGGTTATTAAATCTGTTATTGCCTAAAGTAAGAAACTCGAAATTGAGCAACTTCTCTATGATGCACCGATCAACAGCAACTGTTGATCATGTAAGACTGAAAAGAGATAGTAAAAAGCATGGAGTATGCAGCATTAAATTTAGTTTTTTGTTACAGATAAATTTGGTATATATTTGGTATATATTTGGACAAGATTTGGTATATCAGTTGTAAGAAGAGTTGGCAACCGTGCTTCCCACACGGCATTACACTTTTTAATACTGTACATTGCAGTTGGTCTTACCTCAGCGTACCGTTAAACGAATTGATGCGTGTTATAACTTGCTGTCTGGGAAGCACACCCGCCCTCCTCCTTGCCGATTCTACCTGGCATGACCTCACCTCAGAGACAAAGCGCAGTGCTACATACTTGAAATTTTACACCAAAGCCCTCAATCCGAAACACCTCCTACACGAAACCCTGCACCTAAATCCTTCTCCGAAACGTCTCCGCTCCAGAAACCCACTTCGCTTGTTCGTTGAATTGTTTTCAACTACCCGTACACCCACTGCATCAGTCCCTCCAGATCTCTAATCCTTCATTCCCGCATTTGGTCCGCAACCACCAGGCTGCGACCTCCCCAGAAATGCTTGCGTTTAGCTCAACCGCCTAACGACTGGTGTTGGTCGATTTGCAGCCAACATGAAAAAATGGGCCTGTGCGGCTCAGATTTGTGTGAATGTGGCAAAGTGGAAACTGCACTCCACATCCTACACGATCGCACCAAATTTAAACCACCGTGTCACATTTATGAGGTGGATCCCGCACTTTTAGAATATCTTGTCAAAAATCAAAATTCTGAATACGAAATAAGAAGTATCTTAAATGTAAGCTTGTTGTGTAAATTACGGTTAGCTTTCACCGTCTTAGTCTATCATGGCTAAACATGGGCCGCTGCATATAAAGATAGTTTAAACTTGGATTTACTTCAGTCGAGGTGAACGGTGAAGTCCGGCCATACTGCGTATTGTGCTCAGAAGTCCTAACTCACAGCTCTCTCAAGAAGCTAATCTATGTCAGCATCTCGTGTCAAAACATACAGAATACGTTGACGAAAACCATGAGTGTTTCAAAGAGAAAGAATATCAGGTAAAGCAAATATCTTTTGATCGCCCAAGTACTTGGAGAGTAGTAGTTTCCTCCCGTAGTAATGCAATACGGGAGAAAGCGATTTGCGCTCCATTCGACAAATCTTTCTTGAGCACCTTACTACATTTCTCTGGGACTTGGGTATATACTGTATACATCGCTTTTAGCAATTACAGCAAAATGCTTAACTGGTGAGAAGTCCTTTTGAGTTACTAGCGCTATATGTTCATTGTAAAATGGATTGCATTGTTAAACAGCTGATTGAGCTGCAAAGTCGACAGCTGTGGATATTGGATAGGCAAGATTAAAAATGTTTCTCTGACTCAATTTGGCCAATTAAACCAAAGCTTTCTGGTCTGCGTAGGCAGATGATGAAATCTCTTTTCCCTTTTCCAATTGGATTCGTTTTTGAAGCTGGTTTGTCAACATTAGGTATGGTTAAAACTAATTACCGAAACCAACTTTAATCAGACGACGTCAGATGTGCACTGACGACCATATACAGTACTAACTTCAACAAACTTGTGAAACAAACCTAAGGACGAGGTTCTCATTGAAATTTGTGAATGTGGACGATAAGTAAACCAAGTTTGCTAAAATTAGTGTATGTATTATTCTTGTAGTCTGTCTTGAGACCGCAAATATTTATATTGATGTACTGATCCGAAAATAGCCCTCGACTTAAAAAGGTTGGGGAAACACTGCTAAAGGTGCTTGAACAAGCGCGTACAAGTTGATTTAAATCAGCGCACCAAATGTCTTGACGAATGAGTAACCTGATACTATCAACCAGTCACGTGCATGTTGTTCATGAACACCTACAGATAAATAAGTAACCCGATGCTGATGAGCACCAGGAGAACCTGATGCTGTCGAACAGCAGGTACACTTGATGCGTTTCATCAAAGCCAAAAAATTCTTAACGCTCTGTTGTTTTTTCTTCGCGGTTTGTCTTTCTTGCGGTGAACGTCAGCTTCGCAAAACTAACTTCAGCTTGATGGCATTCAGAAATCGGAAACATCAGTGAAAACCTAAAACAGATTCTTCATATAAACTACACGTTTTTACAGTTGATGTTTCAACTTTATTTTATTGCCTTAACAACTCATCCAGATGAGTAGTTTGGTCTCTTTTACATCAAAGAAAACATTTTGATCGCAACAAAAAGCTAAGTGAATTGTAATTCTAATAAACTTTCATAAGGTAGTTTTTTTCAAGGTTTTCTCAACAGACGAGGCCTGCAGCATAAATAGCTTTCCAGAAAAGTGGTAGCCAGATTGCAAATTTGTCTGCAAAAACGCTGTAGTGTATATCTGAAATATAAAATATGTCTTCAGTGAAGGCCTACAGATCGCTTTGGGTGTTCATGTGTCCACTTGTCCACTGCTAGCTGTTACTATAATGAGGTTACACCTGAAGCCAACTTTTATTGACCTCCAAGGAAATAACTAGGAGTTTGGCAACTCTCCTCAGTTTCAAACTCAAGTTTGAGGTATGAGAAGCAACAATGTAAAAATCAGATATTCAAATGCAATCACGTTGGCAGTTTAAAAACAACTATTTTCTTCGTCAGTGCAAACGTTCACCAAGTAAAACGTAAGGGAGTGCACCACTTAACTCACGGGTAGTTCGATAAGCACAACGGTAATGTTTTGCGAACGTCTTGCGCTAACGCCATTGAATTTTGCTAACAATGGAATAGTTATATTTAAAACATTCAACTTATCGTCGTTCAAATCTCTGATTTAGAGCTGCTGTTTTTATAATAACTTTGCAAAACTTTCAATTTATTAAGTTCAAGGTACTGTTATTATTTACCAGACAATCAACCTTGAACATGAGTTACACTTGCGGTAATAAATATTTAATAGAATCTGAAGTAGGATTAAAAAGATATTTCTGTTTCAAAAGTTGTGACTTATATAACGAAACAAAGTGAAAAACTTTGGCGCATCCCCCACCAACATTTTCGGCGTTTCTCATTACACTTCGGCCTGACGTGGGTAACTCTGCCGTACAGTATATTGTCGTGGGGCGTACGTTCGCACTATTCTCTCAAAAAATAATTAATCGAATGATGTATCCAAGTTAAAAAGAAATGTGGGCAAATTTAAGTCGAAAAGCTCACTACATTTTGAGGGAAAACTAAAACTGATACAACAAAGCAACTTTTCGTAGTGCTATTGTCAAAAATAATATGCCAGACATCTCCGCTCAGCAATGTGCAATCTGCGAAGGTATCTGAAGAAAGTATTGCTAGTGCATTAGTTTCTAATTCCTGCTTAATTAACCATGCGGCAAGTTACGTGTTTTCTTCGTGGAATGTTAAAAGCAGTCCTTAATAGTGCAAGTGGATTCTCGCATGTTCTGCTTATGTGCCTTGAACGACAGCCTACTTTACCTTACTGTTAAGTTTCTCAGTTGAAACAACAATGCACATACAATATCATTTGATTAGGATCATAAGATCTTACACGGCTAAGAATATGTAATTTCCGAATGAGATTATTTTGCTGGTTTCGAAGCAGAAAATGCGCGGACTTCATAGGAACAGTGCAGTTCTCAATGGTGAAGATTTGTTGCAGGTTTTTCCAAGAATACATTTAAACAACTGGGAGCAAATCATTAGCTTAATCCAGTAATCAGTGATACTCTATTAGCCGAGGTAGTTGCCATCACTCAACAGCTACTTTGCTAAAAAATGTGCCGAATGCTCAGTGTGATATGACAGGGGAAATAGCCAAGTGCCCGGGAGAGCTCAGTCCAAAATGGTGTCGTAGTTTTATTTTATTTCCTCAAACGTTAGAGTTACTGCAATTGCGAAAAGCTAGCTACGTTGTGTTATCTCCACCTCTGCCGTTGTTACCAGTGCAAATTACTAAGGTTAGTTTGAATTAAACCCATTCCTTTTATGCCGATATTTGCAAAGGACTAAATACTGATGGGATTGTTTCTTTTTTGAGAAAAACTTTTCGAAACCAAATATCTATACGTTGGCATCACGTGTAAAGCAAAGAAGCAAGTGCATGTCCAGGTACGTGAACAAGTTTTTGTCGTTGGGAAGCTAACAATAAAAACGAGGATCAATGTCAGCGAAAGGCTAAAATAAAATCATCATTCGTTCCCAGCAGGGGATGCTACAGTTGTATATGGAGCACCAGGAATTCCGGGACCCATAGGCGACGAACATGGTTATATTTTGCCATGCTTTCCGAATATGCTCCGGAAATGATAAATGATACTCACTAACATTACGTGGATGTACTTATATGTTTTGCTTTATTGTACGTAATATATGATTCGTGCTAGCAAAGCTTTTGTTACAAGGACCGATGCTCAGAAATAAAAATCTCTTTTCAAAGAAGCCACTAAGAGATGCTTTTCAACTGAACCACATTTAGTTTCATCAACAGTACTTGAGACTAGATCCGAAAAATGTCGTCTTGCCTCTCCTACTGTGTTATCCACAAGTAATAGTTTTTGTACATAAATCTATACTTTTTATCAAGCATGCGCGAAGTACGCATTAAGGAATCAAGTATCAATTGGTGCTCTGTTTTCTTCTCCATTCAAAAGTTTTGTGGAAGACGTACGTATGTATCGATCAAACAAAATGCAAATAGCTAATCAGAAGCTCAATTATAAATGATTAAAAAGTCTAAAATTTATGAACACTCAAAGCATTTCAGTGGTAAAGATGATGTGGACAATCTACTGTTGACATTATTATCTAAATTAATTTTATATGAGACGTAGCACCACTGGCGTAGCAAAGCGGAGGCCCTGAGGGCTCCTGGTCCCAAGAGGAACNTTCTGGGGAGCAGCAAGTTGTTGATTAAAAATTAATTTTTAAAAAGATATTCAACCATTTTCAGTTTTGCTGTTTAGAATCCCTAACCTAAAAACTTGAAAATGTGGTTGTGGATTGAGTAAAGTTGATGACTAGGGCGATTTTTTATGACCTAAAAAACTTGATGGTATGACTTTATTTTTCAGAAAATATGACTTTATATGACCAAACAAAAATGACTGAGCTAAAACAAACAACTACTGTACAAAGAAGCATTACAGGCGAAAATAGGCATAAGATATGTTAGCCTCAGGGTTTGTTGAAGCGTTACTAAAATAAACGGCTCAAAAGATTAGCAAAACATATACAATAGTTTGGTTTGAAGCAATTTGAAGGCATGCATGGACATTAGTATATTTCTTTGGGGCAGGAAGACCATGCATTTTTAGGCAGTGCGTTACATTTCATCAAAATAACTTGGTTCGCCTACGTTTTTGCCAATATTCGCAGAGTGACCAAGTGGGTTCAATTTGCAGGATGCAGCTTAGACCTAGTGATGTAGTAGTTTCACCCGATATTTTGAGATTATTTTAATGGGTTCCCTTATTGAATTAGGTTGAAAATATGCAAAATATGACTTTATGACCTAACATGGAAGATATGACTTTTTATGACTTTATAACTTTTGTTATAGACTT
>JGI24021J15306_10007601_pt1 | contig 13222 bp, 8 predicted proteins | sample Ectturendosymbi1_FD_15306 | JGI IMG/M metagenome (IMG submission 15306) | reverse complement strand
GGGGTGGCAAAGAGTTTTCTGAGAGGGGCCCAAAATTTTGAAACCATGTCCAACACATTTTTCCAGGGAGGCAAAAAATTTTCTTGNGGGGTTCCTACCTGGTTACTAGGNGGGTTCCTACCTGGTTACGGGCCTGATACTGCGTCTGCTTTTTTTCGCTGAGGCATTTCGGCCATTTATCTTATCTCACAGTTGTATCAGAACAGTGCTTTTCAGCCTATCTTTTCAGACATTCTGTCCGAAATGAGTGAATTTCTTTCGGTCTATGACCGATAAAAAAAACAGTACTGCGTCACTTTCGTCATCACCCAAATTTTTGACTTCAATTAATTAGTTCGGTTTTCACTCCACTACTACCACAGGATGTGTTTGGGTTTGAAAGTAACCTATTCTCTTGACTTTGATAGATTTTGTTTTAGCAAAAGCTCAAACTTATAAAACTCTCAATGAATTTTGAACAGCCGACATTGATAGCACGAAGCACAAGCTAAGCGACAATCCGTACATGACCTTAAAAATGCTTGCCACTGCTAAACAGCTTGCGTTGGTTAACCATAAACCACAGTTGCCTGTTGCTATTACATTTCAATAACATTTCTTAAGGCGCAAAATAGATTCAGTGTAGCTGAGTCTAGTACAAAGCTGACAACCCATCCATCAGCACTCAGCAGTGCGTTCACTCACCACAGCAGCGGCAACAAGTCAACGGCCGAACCCCATGTTTATTCTTTAGATGTAGCGCTTCATTCAATAAAGCCAACAACGCAAAGCGCTTCAGGTTTCATAACTTTTTTAAAAGAATGTTACCGAAGATCACGAGTTGTTGCAAACAATACATTACATAGCGGTGAGCAAAGTTTCGAGTGAAGGCCCCGTCAGTTATCAAAACTTTTCCCATTTTAAAGCGCTTGCGCTTCACGTTTTGAAACGGGCGGCGCGTTCTTAGGTAATGCAACAAATAGACATGATGGCAAATAAAAACGAACGTGATAGCAATCAAGTACAAACAATTTAATGGGAAAAATGTAGGCTTCCCTTGACCCCAGTTAGCCCCCCTCCTTGATATGAAACAATATAAAAGGTTTAACGCAAGCACCGAGTTCCCAGCTAACAAATTTCTGAACAGTTTACTTTGGCAAAATACCTTGTTCTTCCGAATCACCTTGAGCAATAGAAAATACTTTATCAACGACTGCATACTAGCCTAGGTTATCTGAAAAACGCACTGACGTTGACTTACTTGTACCATTCATGTTTGCTTTTGCACCCGTGTCGTTCGTTGAAGTATTTTTACTGCCAAACATGCTACTGGTACTTCTCACACTGTGTTCACGAAGCATATAAAACTCCAAAACTCCAGTACTTTCCAAAGTATTGTTTTCATCTATCATTACACCAGGTTTGTCGATATATTCAAGTTTGTATTTGCCAATGAACTTGTTGCCTTTTCGTCTTTTCACAGCTTTTTTTAAAATACTTCCCATCGAAACAGACAAGTCATCAACCTGGATTGAAGAAAATCCATTGTAATCATAAACTTTAACAAACAAACTTTCCTTGTACTTCACAGTGTCCGACGGGTCATCACTGACTGGGTGCTTTTCTACGAGCGCTAAGGTCGGGAAAGAGAATTTCGACAACGGTTCGTTGTTTTCGAGCGCAGGGAAGCCATAATCGACTTCGCCGTCGTCCTCAGCGATATGCAGAGAGTAACCATTCACATGGTCATGCTTCAGTGCCGGGCTGCGGCTTTCTGACGTGTACTGCCAGCAGCAGAGCCCGATCAGGTCAACGACCCGTACACCGACGACCACAACCGTCACAGGTAGAGGGCGCACCGGAGCTTGCTCAGCATAACCCCAGATGTATAGAACAATGCGCTGGGTGGCGACAGACGACTCGGAGCCTCTGCCGTCAAACTTTGAAAACTCCTTGAAAGGATTGCACATAACATTCACGCTATCAACTAACTGCTTCGACAAGGCAGACGAACCACCCGGCTTCGGTCGGGAACTGCACGGGTTCGTACTAGAAGGTAATGTCAGGTTGGAATCGCTCACATCAAACCCCATCCTTGTCGACAATACTTTGGAAGAAACTGAAACGGGCACCCGAGACATTTCTGAGAGATCACTTGTGTTCGGTGTTCCAGGGGCTTCCCCATCCGACGAACTCAATGTCTCGGACAGTTTATTTGGTTGTGGTTCTTCTTTGTTATCATCAGCGCCGCCAGTGGCAGTAACCGCCGCAGCCGACGATGATTTCTTCTTTGCAAACATGAAATTCAACTGATCTTTCACGAAGTGTTCAGGCATATCTTTCCAGTGGATTGTTTTCACCTTTATGCGATTTTGCCGCTCTTTTCGAATTCGTTCTAATTTCTGAGCAGTGTTTGATCTGCGACGAATGCCAAAGTCCCAGCCAGAAAGAATATCAGGCGAAAGGGCCACTGGTGCAATAGCGTTTCTTTCATTAGCAACATTATCGGGGGATTTTGAAGTTTTGCTTTCATTTTCATCAGGTTCAGAGACTGCACAATGTTCAGAGACCGCACAATGTTCAATTGCAGTTCCAAGAGTTTGTTGTTTTTTACTCTGGACACGATGCTCATGCAGGGAACGCAGATCATTTGGTTGAATCACCATTTCACACATCCCAGTGTCGTCGCTTGTTATGAAGGAATGACATATGTGGGAAAGTAACCACTCGGCATCATCGACTATGGCCATGTTTTTACAAATGTTGCGCAGGACATTTATCCAACCATGACAGATCATTAGCTACACACCTAAAACAATAAACATCACCGTAGGGCGCAAATGCAATGAGAACTGTAAGAATAAGAGTAGAGTTAGACACAAAAGCAAACAAGCTGTTCTTAATAAAGACATTTTTTGTAGAACACTGTCTATCTAAGGGGTCTATAACATGGTGCCCGCGGGCGCCCGCATGGACCATGTGGGTCGCTCGCGGTCTTGTTCTGACAATAGCATTAACATGATCAATGTCTTCACATTGATGAAGGTCTTTAATATTTGTTAATGGTAACATAATTGAAGACAAATTTAGCATATTTTTACTTCAAAAATCTGTGCATCAAACTGGTAGCCCTTCGCATGAATCTGTACCAAGAAGTAGCTCTCAGTTTCAAAAAGGTTGGTGACCCCTGGTCTATCGAAAGGAATCCTTTCCCAGCAAAGAATCACATATTAAGATTTAGCAGAGCATATATTTCGCCTACTAAGTAAGCATCATCAACTCTTATTCAAGTGTTTTGCAGAACTTCTCACAACCACGGCACAGCGAGTATCATCTCGAATTGCATCACAAGAAACTTGTTCTAGCTTTGTGATTTTGGAAGTCACATTATACCTCAATTTGAATTTAAGATGTATGGTGCACTACACCAATGCTTCTCAACCTTTTTGATGTCGTGGCCCACTTCACGAAAAATTTATTTCAGAACTCTTGACTAGGCGTAATTATTGCGTTATCTCGGAAAATTTCGCGGCAAACCTGAAGGAACTTCGCGACCCACCGGTTGAGAAGCGCTGCACTACACCATTCACAAAAGCTATAACAAATGTTAATATCTAATTTTTCCCCAAGCCCAACAAGGAGAGCTTGACAAGTTGGACACTTCAATAACGTATAGAATTGACCGAAGAGGCTGGACCATTCCTTAATTCATATATTTTCCTATTTTGCTAAAAATCAAAACGGCAGAAAATGTTTAGTGTTTTTGAGTTATTTAGCAAAACAAGTTCTGATTGTAATGTTTGTCTAACATCATATTTTCATATACAGTGCTTATTTTACATCATATTTATCGCAGTTGTGACTGGGGCCGTCGTTGAGCCGATGCAGCTGCATTGGGCCCCGCGCTATGGCGTTTGGGCAGGTTGTTCATTTTTGCCAGATAATCCTTGCGCTCCAGAACTGTAGAAACGGCTTATAAATGTCATTGTTAGTAATCAGCTATCTCGAACGAACGATGAATTTCCTCTAATTTTATCTAACGTTACCAAACGTGTTCAGCGTTATATCTGCGCTCCACAATGTCCTACTCTTTATGGATGGAACTTGGTTGTTACTAGTGCCACTTAAGACTGCAGTTGACCTAAACCTCTTGCAAACAACTTGTGTGGTGATTCAACTCGCAATAAACAGGCCAAGACGAGTGTTTGTCGCATTAAGTTTGATGGCACTTCTGCCAACGTCCTGTTGTCCAGTTTTCAAAAGATACTTTTGTTTTGCAAGTTTTTTTTGCTGTTTGTGGGTTGTCCACAAAATTTTTCCGCGTTATTTGTTGGTCGTGCAAGTACTTTTATCATTTGCCCCCGCACCTGACTTTCATCGTATTTTGCCGATATGCGAGCGCACATAGGTATAAAAACCACTACTTCGAAGTCCAGGTTCATAAACGTAAAGGACATTTCACGCTGCCCTGCGGCTTAACTAGGCAAGACAAAAATTGTGATGTCATCCAGCACACTGGTTCCTGTTCATCATTATACTGGGCGACTATATGCTTCTGTTTTCATCAGTCAATCATGCGCATTATATATTAAGTTTGATAAATTTTACTACATCAGAGACCAGGGCTTACGAGAGGGGATACAAGATGTATATCCTACCCGGGCCCGGGAGGATGAAAGTGTGCAGGCTAAGCCCAAAATTGCCGGTCGTTTTCTCCAACTGCAGCGCTGGTAGCTACGTTTGCAAATATTAGTATGGTAGCTTGGGTTGCCAGATGGCCGGTATTTTACTGCTAATTTAGCAGAGGTCAGTTTTTTCAAAATCAGGGCCTGAAGCCGGTGTGTTGAAAATAAATGCATTGGAATGGAGTAACGCTGAACTCAAAATTATATTGACTCTTGTAGTGAATCTTGTCAGGACAGTTCTTTCAGCGAAGTTCATTTTAGTCCAAAATGGGTGTAAAGTATGACATGTAACCAAGGAAGGAATGTAGTGCTAACAAAAGGGTGTAGGAACGCAACCAAAAAAACAAGCCATTTTAAAACAGCTTCGAACTCATTTCAAAGCAAATCATGAAAAAGGTGTGGGAAGGCCGTTCCCATGCCTTTCCACTCCACTACACTACTGCTTGTAACTTAACAATGCTCATTGTCTCTTTGCTTTCCCAGTTCCTTTGTTTAGTCATACTTGCCGTACTCCTTCGTTTCAAACGTGATCTGTATGAGCATTTTTCGGCAATTAGCCATGAAACCAACGAAGTTGGGGTTGCTGTTTGAAATAATATAGGCTATTGCTGAAAAATGCTGGAGAATCATGGAAATCAACATGAAGAGAGTAACATTATAGAGACTAGCAAACCTTATACTCCACTGCGTAAAAAACAGAGATTGAGATATCGTATTCTTAATCATGGGCGTCGGGCCTGGATTTAGAAATTATTTGCAAAAAAAGGTTGTTTTTTCAATTTCGAGGGGTTAAAACCAAATTTCACTACTTTTGGCCCCCCTGGAAAAATTTTGGGAAAATTCCCCTACTGGCCACCCTGGAAAAAATTCTTCCGACACCCAATTCTTAATAAGTCTTAACATTTTCGTTGATTTCTTTTCGTACAAAGCTGTTCTTATCGTGAATGTGATTACATGTGCAAAGATTAATCTCTCGGAGAAAGTTTTTAGCTCAATCATTGTAATCATCGCCACTGGCAACGATATGGATAGGCTGTGTTTGAATGCGCAGTGTTCACTAATGATGACGACAGCCTTGGCCTACGCCTTGTTTCTCTTATTTTGTCGATAAGATTTGTCATTTCCAGTGGCATTAGCGATTATCAATCCTTCAAAAAATAACAGCATGTAAGCTATCTTATTTTCGCAATCATGTTAGCAGCATTGAACCGACACATTATTTGGTCAACGGACTATGATTTGCTCAAGAGCCAGGAAATCAACCAAGAGGTCATCTCTCAGCCAGTCTTAGGGTTCCAAAAGGTACCGAGAAACATTTTGAAGAGCTTCAGTTGAGCTAAAATTGCTTTTTTGCAGACTGAAGTGAATATAGCACGCAAGTAACTTATCAGTTGTACTATGGTGATCATACAGGCAATGCTACAGTAAAAAAACAAACATCAAATTGTGCGGAAATATTTTTATTTCAGAATATGATATACGACATGTAAAATTGAATTTTTACAACGTGCTTTCTTTTCCGAGAGTTTAAGAAAACGCCTCTGTTCACAATAAGCCTCACAGATACCGTTTTTCATTTAACTTAGGTTGGTTTGCTAATGCTTAGCATGACTACGCTCACAAAGGATACGTTTATGCAGTGTTTAAAATTTTTCAAACCAAGCACTGTGGGAGCTTCATGAAATGGAAAAGAAGATAACACAAAAATATATGGTAAACTATGCACGGAGTTGCTGTAGATTTTTATGACAAATAAAACAGCCACAATAATCGAGAACATTGTTTTATTCGACGTTTCGGCTTATACGTAAGCCGAAATTTTATTCCTGATGATGGCTTACGCACAAGCCGAAACGTCGAATAAAACAATGTTTTCGATTATTGTGGCTGTTTGATTTGTCATAAAAATATATGCATTTTCAAAAAAGCGTTCTTTTAAAAAAATGCTTTTCGATCATCCAGTGCCATCACATACGTGCTTACAACGCAGCCTAGATCTGTTACTGTTATTACAAATCACATCTGGCAACCCCAATGGTTGCTGTTTTATCTATATTCTGATTACTATAAAATCAAGCTATACAAGTTTCGACGAGGACCCCAGGAACTAGGGGAGGGGGTATGGGTCTTCGTACCTCCTGGTAAAACTTCTCTCAGAGGCCCTATCTGTGACGTGGTAGTTGTAAAAAATATCTGTACATTACATTTCTAATTCACAAAACACACGTTTGCATTCCAAGTCCATGCATGAGGAATAACTACAAAATTGGGATTTTGGGAACTTTGGGCAGATTCATGTGTTTCTTTTTTGCGAAGTCTGGTTCTTTTCACGTATTGCGTCATAAAGCGGACAGTTGATCATTCTCAGATGTTACCTTTATACAAGAACGCGTCTGCGCTTGCGGTTACCGAAAGCGAGAAAGATATGTAATCAGTTCATGAAAGCAGTTTTCTAATAAACTGTTTTTCTAACGAATGTGCTGTTCGGCAAGAATAAATTGCATTGTAAGTTCAATTCGCTTGTGAGTTCGGTTTGATTGACGCTCGCAGCTCGGATCTCCGTTGTAGCGCTTCCTTTTACAATTTTCGGCTTCATTACGAGCAGTAGTAGCGGTACACTGTCTAATGGCCACCACAACAGCATGCTATTAATCATAAACATGGACGTAACTCGGGGACATATGAGCTCTGCTTACGTCCCTCCAAACAAAAAAAGCTGTTGGTACATACAACATACACATCAACTTCAATAATTTTCCGTCTTTTTGATATTAAAATGTATAGTTATTTAGCTAAAACACCTTCATCAAAAAGGTCTTAGCACGGTTGACTGAGCACGATTACGTCACACTACTGCCCAGGGGGGCCCCCACGCCTAGGTCCTGCATTGGACCCCGCGCCTGCTAGGGCCAGACCTGGTTGTTAGCGAAGAGTATATCCAAACATTGAAAACGTACCATTTTATTCATATTTTATTACAGTGAACCACAGTTAACCCGGATTCGATTTGACGGACGATTTTCAACCAATTTAGGCGAAGATCCGGATGAACCGAATATGGTTGTTTCTAGCCTGACGTTATCTAAGTACAGAGATATCGGTAAAAATCACTTAAATTGAACACATTTATGACCAAACAGCAGACTTTCGCAGAAGCAAAACGAATTTATTGATGTATTTACAATGGTACATCAGACTAGTAACCTCCAGATTCAGGCAGTTATGAACAATCTTAACTTCACAATTTTAGATTACTTGGCTGCGAAGAAATCTGGATGCATATATTTCTGTGACTGGTCCCTCCAAATATCTTCCCAGGTACAATACGCTCAGGGATAATGCTCTACACACCCACACTCAACACTGATCAGCAGACTGAAGCCATGGTGCGGTTGAGCGAGGTTATGTTCAACGTGATATGCTATGCCCGTGTAGTAATAATCATCTCTATGGTTAGTTGAATGTTGCGTGCAGTTCCAACCGTTATCATAATCCTAATGTTCATTGGTGATCGTGAGCACGTTTGTGTTGCGTCTGGAAGCATCCGAATATTCCCTAGAGACCAGTCAGTGCACTTACTCCAATGAAAAATCCAGATTACAAGATGTGAAAAGAGCAGATTTTACCTGGTATTGGCGAAGATCTGGATTAAAAAATCCGGATAAACCGAAGATTTTTATGAAGAAAAATGTTAGAACAGAGGCGTAACGACGGGGGGTGCAATTCCCCAGGCACCGAATCACTGTTGTGGGCACAGAAAAGTCCCAACAATGTCGAAAGTACTTTCTTCGATACAGTATATTTGCTTCCAAAAGACCTCAGGTTTGAAAATGGGGGTGCCAAACTTGCTTCTTGCTCTGGATGCCATCTAACCTTGTTACGCCCCTGGAAATCATTCGTATCACAAGTTTTATACAGTTTTGGCAAAAATTCTGATTGACCAAGGTTTACTGTACAGGTTTCTTGCACTGTCTCTACCACACACTTAGAGCATAATAGAAGCATGCTTGAAATACATTGCAAAGTGCAAAAAATAACTGTTTTGTGAAGTTGCTAATTTAATGCTTCAATTTTTAGATGACTTATAACTAGGGTCATTCAAAGTCATATTTATTTGTGCTTCAGGAAGCTACGAAACAAACTTTAAAACAAAAATTGCACCCCTACGAAGTCTATAACAAAAGTTGTNAAGTCATATTTTCCATTTTAGGTCATAAAGTCATATTTTGCATATTTTCAACGTAATTCCACAGAGAACCATTAAAACAATCAATATATGAAGTGAAACTACTACATCGCTTGGTCTAAGCTGCATCCTGCAAATTGTACCCACTTGGGCACCCTGCGAATGTTGGCAAAATCGTAGGCGAACCAAGTTACTTGGATAAAATGTAACGCACTGCCTAAAAACGCATGTTCTTGCTGCCCCTAAGAAATAAACCAATGTCCATGCATGTTTTCAATTTGTATTGCTCATGCTTTGAGTTGTTTATTTTAGTGGGGTTTCAACAAACCATGGGACCACCGCAGGGGTCAGGAACCTAGGATGTGGCTCTTTTGATGACAGCATCTGGCTCGCTTGATATTTTCTTAACACGATTGTTACGGATAAAACTTTTTCTGTAATTTTCCTACAAAGCCATCAGCAACACCATGCAGCTCCAGAAGTCGCATTAACAGTAAGAAGCATGATATTAAAGAGAAAATTCAGACATCTACCCTTGTTTAAAATTGTTGATATTGCTCAAAAATGCACACGTTAGTTAGTAAATAAGTTGCATTAAGGGTTGAAAAATAGTATATGGCTCTCACAGAAATGCAATTAAAAATATGTAGGTTTCATGGCTCCCTTAGCCAGAAGGGTTCCCGACCCCTGGACTACCACCTCTTATGCCTATTTTTGCTGGTAATGCTTCTTTGTACAATAGTTGTAAATTCTAGCTCAATCATTTTTGTTTGGTCATATAAAGTCATATTTTCTAAAAAATAAAGTCATATTATCAAGATTTTTAGGTCATAAAAATGGCCTTACTTATAACTTATGATTCAAGTTTTAAAGTTGTTGAAAACATGCCAATTTGTCATCAGGTTTTACTAAAGTGAATGTAACACTTTGTGAGTGATGAATTATCTTCAGTCAACTTTTTTTAAGCCCTGATTTCATGCAAAGGCAAAGACTGTGATGAACAAAAGTACTTTTGCGATCGGAAGCCCAAGCGGCAAGTGTGCAAAGCTTCACACTGTGGCAACAAGCAACAGTAGAGATCACATGCAATGATCACTCTATTATTGCTTGTTCGTGCGACATATATTGTATATGGATGTTATTCTTCGTGCACATCCAATTCATGGTGAATCGCACATTCAACACAATGCCAACGGAGAGGTTGCAACATTGCCAAAGTTGAATTTCACTTGTTTCATCTCTATCATGGCTTCATAATGAAAGGTACTGAGCCAGTCTTAAGATAATACAACATATCAGAAACAGTGTATTGCAGGTTTAAAAAATTTAATGATACCCATTTTGTGCTAAAAAACTTGTACAGTATCACCATTTTACTACTTCTATACTTTTTCAAATAAACTTTACAGAAAAAAGAAGCATAAAAAATACAGTAAAAATTCCAAATTGCAATCTTTACATTTAGTGCTAAGCCAATTACTTGGTACTGTTCAAGATAAGCTATCAACAATTTTGCCTAACTGATATCAACAACATACGGGGTTGTCAGCATCAATTTCATAAGTGAAGCATGTACATTTGGATGTATACAGGATTCTCATTGCTTACTATGGCTAATGTTTGTTGATTGTTTCTAAGTGCTTCTACAAGAAGTACCAAATATGCAGGAGTCAAAAGTTACCACGGGGCAATAAATGCACTGTATCTAACAAGTGCAAGACAAAAGCTGCTGTTTGCTGAGGTAACCTGGTTATCGTTCCTTGTTAGTTTGGATGATGCAACTGCTTCCACTGTCTAAATTAGCTGTGTCCAACCTGTGGCCCGCTGGCGGTCCAGTTTAGGTTTTTGCTGTAGTATAAGTAGCCTACATACTGACACCTGCCCTTATTTTCATAATTTTAAATTTGACATTTTTGATGCAGGTGATCATCAGTGCCACTTTATAACATCTGCACCACCTGCTGAAAAATTTCCATTATGTCCATCACTGACACTTTGGTGCAAAACTTTTTACTAGTTTCTGATTTTTACCCTTCTTACATTAGCAGTAAACTTGCCTATGAAATCACACTTACGGAGTTGCCAAACACTGTTTACCATTGTAGTTAGGATTTGAATGCTTTCAGTACATTAGTTCAAACTGCTGCTGAGATCAAAGTAAGGCATGCAATGTGCGGCCCTCATTAATGTCATTCAATTTGAAACCCTGGTTAAGATAGTGACATAATTTTTAGCTCAGTAAGCAATTTTGGTTGGACATAGCTGGTCTAAATAGATAGTTTGTGCCAGGCTTGCACAAAGAAGCCTGGCACAAACTATCTATTTAAACTAATAAGTTTGACCAAACATCCAGACAGCATAAACCTGCAAAAAAACTTGTTTTATTATGAGAAGTGATATGAAAAGATACTCTTCTATGATAGACTCCTCTCTGACATGCTAGATGCACTACTGACACAACAACATATTATTTTGAACCTGTTTTTTGTCGTTGAGACATTTCGGTCATTTTTTGCTGATACATTTTGGTCACTGAAGCACTTCAGTAATTTGTCTCACAGTTGTATTACAACTCGCTGCAACAATGTTCATTAGCCTATATTTTCAGATATTCTGACTGAAATGACTTAAAATTTTTCGGTCATTTTAAAAACATTTCAGTCTATTACCGAAAAACACCCAGTTTTGAACAATTTGACAACATTAGAAACAAATACAAATAAATCTAGCCCAAAAGAAGAGTTATCCATATATTTTGCTTTTGTAGGTGATAGGTGTGTTAAATCATAAATCTTGACATAAGTTGTTCGTGACAGTTACGTCTACTGGTATGAAAACTTTTTGAAAGCAGTTTCAGCCAAAAGTAAGCTGGCACGGTTTTGTCAAAGTTTTACTGAATAAAACAATTTATTAATTTAAAATTTTTGTTACTCATACTACCTTCTCAAACTTCCTAAAAATAAGAGCGCATTTTACCTTGCAAAAATACTAAAACTTTATTATGACCTGCATCACAATTATATTTAGCTTGTTGATTGCACAAAATTATTCTCTACAACTACATCTTTACTGCAGCCTAGTTTTGAAATGTGGTTATCAGTTACACAAAGCTTTGTAATTTTAGGTTATTATTTATAACAATATTTTGAAGATCAAAAGTTTGCACCTGATATTATGCCAGGCACAGTGTCTAATGATGTAAGCATATAGAACATGCTATTGGTAATGCTCATTTAACAATAGAAAGAAACTTCAACTGAAAAGTCAATGTTTCATTATATATAGTGATTTTGCCTGGCATTTCCTCTAAACCAGTGGTTCATAACCTTTCCAACCATGCAAACCCTTATTGTTGAAAAAACAGGTTTAAGGATCCCAAATCGTGCCTTATTATGATATGGAGGTTAAAAGAACACCTTCGACACTACTTCTGAGAAACCCAAGTTTTTCACTAGGAATAGAGATGGACTGATATATCGGCCTGGCCCACAAATCGGCTAGATATTTGGATTTTGCCGATATATCGGTATCGGCCAAAAAGCCCGATTTAATCAGCCTTAGTAGGTGCTGGCAAAACGCTGTCATATTCCTCACGTGTCCAGACAACTTGCTTAAGAAAGTACAACAAAGCAAGTCAAGACAGTTATCTTTTGCAGGTGCGTTTTCATAAACAAGCAGACAATTTTAACTATGGAGCACATCTCGGCCTTTGCAGCCGAAACAAAACCATCATCATTTATCAGATTAATTAAAAATCATAGAAAAATATTGAAATTGCTACAATTTGAAAATTTTAACTCATAAATACTGATTTTTGAAGTTTAAGGTAAGGCATAGAATACATAATATTTTTGATAATGAAGCAGAAAAGATTTAAAAGTTTCGGAAATATCGGTATCAGCTATCAGTCTGTGGATAGCCGATATATCGTCATCGGCCCCAAAAAAGCCATACCGGTCGATCTCTAACTAGGAACCGGGTTCCAATTAAGAACCATTGCACTTAATGCTTTTGGGACAGAAACTACAAGCAACACATATACAACTCTTGTATATGTTGTTGGTAGGTGAAAAGTTATATATATACCTGATGTAATGTAAAGTACATTCTTATAATACCAACAGTTTAGGTGAATTTATCAGCCTTCCTGAAACTTAAAAGCTTAAGAGAATATTATTCCTAATGCGTCATTGATTAGGTGCTGGCCCACAAATATATGTATACATTCCTGCATTCAAACGCTCATAACTTTTTCGTTCTTGGTTGTTTACAATAAAAATTGGCATGGATCTTCTTTGTACTTAACACTTTGAGAGCCGGCGTACGATATATTCGTACTTCGATTTCGCCCTAAAAAACAGCAGTTTTCGGT
>JGI24021J15306_10007600_pt1 | contig 13223 bp, 11 predicted proteins | sample Ectturendosymbi1_FD_15306 | JGI IMG/M metagenome (IMG submission 15306) | reverse complement strand
CAAAAACTCAACTTATTTATGGTGTGTCATATTTCAATTTGGGGGGCTTGGAGATTTGTTTGGGGGGGCTAAGCTCCCAAAAGCCCCCCCCCGCGGCGGCGGGACTGTGTAGTTCACTAAACGAGAATGTCGTAATCTACGCCTAAGCAATAGCATACTATTCCTGTTTTTGTTGAATGGGTTAATCAATGGTATATGTACTCAAACGATTGGTTATGCACACTGTAAGAATGAGGTATGACGTATACAGTGACTGAACGTAAATGAAGTCTGAGGAGATGGGCGCATACATATACTCTTGTTAAATTAGGTAGAAAGTTGCAGACCACCGCTGCAAAAATTTAAGGCAAAGAACCAGGAACATTGTCAAGCAAGTTTAAGCTGTTCTCTTATTTCTCGCTTCTGTAAAAATAGAATAGCAAGTACGTTTTTACAGAAAAACAAATTGTTTACAGCCGTTAAGTGTGTAATTAGTTAAAAACATTCTGCAATCTATATTATAATTCACCCTACAAATCACCCATTGTAGCTCCGATACCTCCAAATGACAAGAACGTTTGCTCCAGCAATTGCATTCTTTTGCCTGCGGGCCCATTCTTAGAGAATAATGTACGCTATATGTGTGACATCGCCTTCAAGTACAACACCAACAAGCAGAGTGTCAAGCGAAGAAATATTTATTGACATTTCTGTGTTGATTTTTTTCGATCAATATTTTCTTTTTGATTTCAGCTAATAAAATAAAAACACGAGAAAGCTACTCAGTTATCTTTGCCAAAATTTCAACGCTGGGACTGATTACGTTTGCAGCAGTTGCTTTTGAATCTCCAACAGTTAAAGTTAAATTTTACTCGCTTTGGATTTTTTATCCCGTACTTTATTTCGTTTCTCAGCATTATCGTGGACAACGGTGTCTGCGGCACTGATTCCACTCTGACTTGCACGAAAGACGTCACTGTGTCGTTGCGCATACCAACGAATGCTGGTTTATCGTACGGGAACCTCAGTACGTCGTCCGAAACCCGCGTGACGATCAGAATGAGCAGAGGGATGGCAGTGAGCGTCGATGGCAAGATTGTTGTTCCCCCATACGTAAGACGTAAGTACCTCCACACATGCGTCATTCCGAATAGTGGAGTAATCTGACGAGGAAGCAATCCAGCAACAACTTCCTGTTGGAGGTGTCGCAGGATGTCCCAATCACTTTATTCTAAACTTTGCCAAATATGATGTCGCAGTAGCGTTCTTCAGGATAAACTTCATGTGTGCTGTTGACGATGGACTGCAAAACAAACTGCAATAAACAAGACCAGTTAATTGGGAAATTAGCGTTTGCTTGCCCTGTGTATTGACAACTGACTTGTTGAAGCAGTGAAGCACAATACAGTCAATGATCACTGGCTTTGCAAACCGATGCTATTGTTTGCAGACAAGTTTCAAGTATTTCAAGTCTCGTCAATGTTCGTCCAACTTCAGACAGACATCGGAATTTCGGTGGATTGGGACGGTCTTGGCCGGTTGTATGTCAAGGCAGATCGTAGGTGGGCAACAGCTGTCACTTTTTCTCATCTACAAATTTTCTATGAAAACTTAACCCATTACTGTAAATGAGCTGGTCCAGTATCCTATTAACTTCAGTGCATATTTGAAATAGAAAGTAGACGGCGAACGAAAGCGCTTGTTAAAATGCATTTACTTTCTCAAGTGGCATGTTTTTTCGTATGTAATGTAACCTTAAATGATGAACTTAATTCAAAGTTTTTGTTATTGTGAGATCATGATAAATTACTGCCTGTGCAAATAATGCTAGGTGGATGGGAAAGTTGTGTGGACTGTGCGGCAACTACAACGACAATCAAAAGGACGACCTGACCAATTCCAACGGTACTGTTTTGATGCACTGCTATTTACCAATATGCTTGGGAACGTGCAAGCTTTTCTAAATGTTTTGTGAAAGATGAATTTTGAAAAAAAATGCTGGTGCTGCTAACCTAGTGGCCTGGGCTTCGCTCCCTAACTGCTAGATCGCACGAGGCGGGTACAGAGGATTGGGAAACCTTTGGCTATGGATGGCTTGTCAAAAGCTTTTCTCTACCTACCGCCCGGCAATCAAAATTATCAAAAACCATAGTGTTTGAAGAACCCTGTAAGCTACGATTTTGCTAGGATGGTTCAAAACCGGTAAGCGGAATGGCTGATCTGCGTGTTGTCGCGCCAAAACACCTTGTTAGCAATTAATGAATTTTTGAAAGGAAAAATTGTTCAGAAGTGTCAAACGTTCAGATGGTTTTTCATCATTGTTGAGCTATCAAAGCTAACTGACTACTTATATTAAAGGTCTTGTTGAACGAAATCCTGTGTCATTTGGAAATTCATGGAAAAATGCGGCTAATTGTCTTGATATGCCCCCCGTTCAGCTTTCTGAGCCTTGTTTAGTCAACCAGCAAAGAGGTAAGGTACCAAGTTTATGATAGGCCGTTTGTCTGTAACATAGAAAACAACGGTCGGAAAAAATGAAATTGTGTGGATTACAGCCTTTTTCATGGAAGTTTTGAACATGTGGAAATATTAGTATTTTGAAGACAACAATAATGTTTTTATGTTACCAGTGATTTTGATGTTATTTTCTGCAGCCAATTTTGCTACTACTGAATGTGAAATTATTCTTGGAGAAACGTTCAAAGCTTGTCACCGAGAAATTTTTCCGGATCCTTATTACGAGCAGTGTCGTTTTGACACGTGCGCTTGTAGCGACGGAGAGAATTGCATGTGCTATGCTGTCGCCCATTACGCTAGAGTGTGCTCAAGAGCTGGATTTGTAATCAACTGGAGAACTGAAAGTTTTTGCCGTAAGTGTAAATGCACGCTGGCTGCAATGTTAGTTAAATATGCTTTTCCATTTTAAAACAAATAGTTTTCGTCTTTTTTCTCCTTAATCAGAAGTGCATCAATATTTTGCATCTAAGCAGCAATGTTATTCGATGCCATTTGCAATTTCAACGTAAGTCTATGCTTTAGAAGACAGTGCGTTCGTAAAACGTTTGCAAAACAAGCTGAAAACTTCACTGGTCAAGCAACCAATGTTTCGATCAAGCAACCAATGTGAACCTTCGTAGACCTACAAAATGGTAGCCAATGGCTTATAATGAGGAACAAGATACTGTAAAGTGCTCTGATGAATGAATCTGTGTGACCTTGGTTCTATCAAGGAGAGAGAAAATGCATTTTTGAATCTCAGTTAAATTTTGCTTCCTATGCGTGGGTTGCTTTCTTATTTAGTGAAAACATCTAAGGTAGGAAGTACATGAAGAAAAAGGATTGATTCTGAAAATTTTTTGAGGCGAGTAGGAGGAACGCTACAGGCATCTTTTGTGAAGAGCCAAAAAAATCCTCACGTTTCACTCCGTGTCAGGACAGCTCTATCAGCAGATGATTGATGGAAAACAAGATACAGGTTATAAAAAGCCAAAAACCAATCTTCCTCAGTAGAAAACAAAACGATGAAACCAAGCAAATTCGCGAAAACAAACAATAATACGACTCTGGGTCACCGAAATAGTATCGAACGGTAGCTAGAAGATGTTATTTGTTTTTATTTTCCAGCGGTTACCTGTCCTTCCAATCAGCTTTATCAAGAGTGTTCTAGCTCGTGCCAGTCCACCTGTCAGTCTATATCTGATCCGGTGCTGAGATGCGAGGAAAAGTGTGTACAAGGCTGCAACTGTCCGGAAGGTCTTTTTTTGGATGCCGATGGAAATTGTGTAGAACGATCGCAATGCCAGTGCTACCACAAGGGAGCAATTTTTGACGCGTTTGAAACCATTCACAGAGAGTTTACAACTTGGTGAGTTCCATAACGTTGGTCTATTTTCGGTTGCTTTTGCCTACGGTGTTTAAAATTTATAAACAACCTTTCTTCGCGACTGGTGTTTTTGCCCTGAATGGAACTACCCGCTGGGTTGGTTCCAGTTGTCCCGTGTACTGTATATACGCCAGTGCTGATTCTGCATGCTTGACGGTTTGGAGCCAATGTCTTTCTCCAGCACCAATGCTTACGGCAAGGCTGAACCAATGCTTTTGTGACAAACTACCTTCCAGATATCACTTTTACCCACCTTATTTTAAAATCGCGTCCCTGATGTCTTGCCGCTGTTGAAAATTTAAGCACATTTTTGAAACACTGTGTTTAATACCGTTACGTGGAAAACTGGTGATCGCTGTGAAGCCCGAAACCCATATTCACTGTTTTACTTTTAAGTTTTTATGAATCGGCATGTGTTTCGACAAACATGATGTTCCAACACAGCAAAAACATGCACAAAATCCGTAAACATACACAAAATTGGTAAACATACACAAAATCCACAAAATCTGTAAATACATTATGAATTGTTTTTACTTGCTTCAGTCACTGCGTGGACGGGCGATTTACATGTGTGAGAAACGATCAAAACTTTGGATTGTTGAATTCTGCTGGTGCTATACGTGAGTACGGAATTCTTGGGATTGCGAACTGCTTGCTATGAACATTGTATTCTCGCATACTATGGCTGTGAGAGAGGAGTGTAAATATTACCAGTTGAGACCACTGCGCACTGCAATTAATTTTTCGAAACCATGATGATTCAGTATTCTAAAATGTAATTTGCTGGCCAGCAGACCCGTAGACCGGTTTTAAGGTATAGGGGACAAAATAAATTTTTAGGAGGGCAATATTTATGTTTTTATTTTATGTTTAGAACAAATTTTTTCTGGGTACAGCACATTATGGGGGGCATAAAAATATTTGTGGGGCACTGTCCCCAAAACCCCCGTGGCTACGGGCCTGCTGATATATTGTAATATTGTTTTAAATATATTCAAGTAACCAGTCTCCACTAAAGCGACTTTGTTTGATATGTTTTTTTGTTGGCGCTTTGTAACTACAATGGTCTTGTAGCGCCAGTACTGAGTTTTGCAGAATTACTTGGTTCATTTTCGCTCAGTCTGTTTTGTGTTCTGGTTGTGTTCCCTTCAGCTCTTCCGTACACCGTGCGCCTGGGAAAAAGGCTACAGTACCAATTTACAAGGTCTTGGTAAGACCCGGCCGAGGGTCGAACTCTCGACCTTCCAGCACCGAAGCGGACGCACTTACCACTAGACAACTAGCTGGTCCACTAAAGCGGCTGAGTTGACTCCATCTGTAAATTCTTTAAACAGGAAATCGATTTCACGTAACTGCACATGTCCTTAGTCCTGAAATCTGCAAGTAGTTTTTGCGGGTGAAAACGTGAAAGGCCAAACCAAGAGCAGATAGAGGAAGCAAACTTAAGAAAGAAATGACTAAATTAAAACACAAGCTGCGGCAAGTACAAAACTAAACAATACGTTGCCAATAAATGCAGTAATTACTTTCGCTGGAACTGTAAATTACCTGACGCCAATTATCAAGCAACGCAACAGACCCACGTTGACGGAAGCACGCCGCTATGATTCAAAACAGAGCATTGATAGAACGCGTAAGCAGGAGTGTGTTCGTAAGTTCGGCAGCCGCACTCCGAAGCCCTTAAAATAGAGTGCTGAACGCTGCAACGGGAGGTATAACGAGGCCACCGTGACAAACACGGCGGTGTCTCTCTACATAGGCCAGGGCACTATGGGTCACGACGCAAAAATGAGGACGCAAACGATAATTTTGGGGCGCGAAATGAATTGGCTTGACAAATCAGAAAAAAACTTTTCTGTAGACTTTACAATAAAATTGTGTTAGTTTTTTATTCGCTTTGCTGTTTCCATTGCGGGGTTCTTTTAGTACTTGATGGTTATTTTCGTGGATTGTGTGCATTTATATCATTTCATTATGGACAAAAATGTCACTTGAGATTTCTAATGGGGCGTGTACACGTATCATTATCTGTAGGCTATTCACCAACGGGTCGCATAGAAAATTCTTTTTTGAAGTGTGGTGGCAAAACAAAAACGTTTGAGAAGCCCTGATATAGGCGACCTTGGGTATCAACATCGCTAGCTCCATGTGTGGTAAAATAGGAAAAGGAATCAATGAACAACGCAAAAGGGTGCAAGGATTAGGGGTGAGGATCATGCGCCTGGCCAGGAGGGGGCGAACGGGGCCATGCCTCCCCCCAAATTTTTGAAATATATAGTCATTTTGTGTTTTGACAGGGGGTATCACAAACAAAATAGCGTTTTTCGCCTAGAATTTAACACCCCCCCCGAATTTTTGTAGTGGATGCGCCACTGGTGATGATGGGTAGTGTCACGTGAAATGGATTACCTATTGAAAATTTCGCTGAATCATTCAACGCAGTCGCCTTCGTGGAGACCAGATACTTGAATACAGCCAGACGACTGATACCTCGAAACTTGCAGCAAACCTAAAGCTGTCAAGTGCTCTAAATATATAAATGTTTCGGCATTTCAATAAAGTAACGAATGTTTTAACTCATGAAGATCTCGGCACAGATAAAATTGAAATGCTTCTGTCAACTAATTTCAACTTTAACATAGTCAGGGCCGGCCCTAGCAGGTGTGGGACCCAATGCAAGACCTGGGCGCGGGGCCCAACGCAAGACCTAGGCGCGGGGCCCCTCTGAGTAGTGATTGCATGACGTCATCGTGTTCACTCAACTGTGTAACGATCGTGGTAAAGTGGAGATGTAAAGCACTAACACGAGAATTGAGCACGTTTGCTGACGTTCGCTTAATAGAGGAAATTCGTTAGTTTTGACGAGAGCGTTCTTTGTTAACAATGAAATTTGTATGGCGTTTCTAATGAATTCTCAAGCGCAAGGTGTAACTGGCAAAATGAACAATCTACCCAAACACCACGGTGCGGGGCCCAATGCAGCTGCATCGGTTACATCGGCTTAAGGCCGGCCATAGTAGATCTACGTAAAGGTGGTATTTCAGTTATAGTGGCTAAGAAAAGTATCCCACCGGGTTTGTTGATGGACACTAATCGACTCGACACGCAGAAAAAGGGTTGTTGTATCGCTAAACACACTTGGCGCAGAATTGACCTAACAAAATGGGATCCTAACTGGAATCAAAGCAAATAATTTATAATATTCACACTCAACGCATGGCAACACTCTGCGGCTTAAATTTATCTGGTTGCTGTTCTCCCGACTTTGAACAACTTCCAAATACAGGGTGGTCGACAGAGTTGTTTTCTTTTAAGATATATCTTAGTAATGCAAACTATAAATGTAATGTAAAAATTATTCATGTTTAGTAGAACAAGGTTTATTCATAAAACATAGATTGAGTGATTGAAACGTGCAAAATGTAGATTTTTAAACGATTTCGCAAGACCCTATCATTCATATGAAAAGTGGTTTCTTAACTGAAAACAAGGCATCTTTCAAGCCCCTCTTCTGCATGTTTCTCTTGTGTGAACACATAAAGGCCTGCGTTTTTCCTTGCCATATATGTTTGAAAGAGTTGCTATTTGAGAGTGTCATCTGCAACCGTTTCCTAACGACACGCCAAGGTGTCGTTGGTGGAATCTGCGTTTTCAGACGTGCTCTTCATAGGACTTTGAGGCTTGGTCCAAATGCTTCCCGAATTTTCTCGACTATACCTCCCGATACTGGTGTTCGTCCAGATGCTTTAACCCCACCCCACCAACCTTTTTCTCTGTACATTTGGGCCACTACCACATCTAATGGCAGCTGGTGCTTTTTATGGCATTCTGTGATAAACATACACTGTTCAGTCGTTTTCAACTGCGTGCGAGCATATACTAACGCACAAAACACTTTTCTATTGAAGTGAATGCCATTTCTATACCTACAAAGGTAAACGCATCAAACTTAAAACATACAATTTTGAGTTGTTTGTACACATTGGCCCAACTCATAGATTGCATGACGATAAAAAACTTTTTGGAGCACCCAGCACTTAGTTAACAGAACTAAGGCATTGTGTGTGTTGGTTTGATATGCTGTTCAAAACTGTCACTGCGTTTTGCAATACATTCAGGTGCTGCCGAATGTCCTCATGGTCAGGTGTTCAAGTTTTGCAACAGCAGCGATACCAATCCAGTTGGCATCGAATGTCGCGCAACCTGCCAGAATTTTGGAATTGAGTGCACTTCAAGTAAGAAAAGTTGATAAAAAAAGCTTAAATTATTTCGTGTTGAGATGAAAACCCACAAATGTTTAACGTTTCCACAATCAGAAACTTGTTTTGAACTGTTTTTTTCTTTTCTGCTTTTTAAGATGATGCCACAGTTAGATTCGGAAAAAGCATGCTTTCTTCAAAACGTTATTTTAAGCTGTACTGGAGAGGCAGTTAAAAAAACAGTGATAAAAAGTTAAGTCCTGAGCTTGAAGCTAAACTGCAAGCAGTGATAGAGCTTCAATTCGGCAGTTCTGCAGTTTTTGGAAAACTGTAATGCACTGGAATCTGGAAAGTTTGAACTGTACAAGCTTCAGTGCCAAAACCTCAGGTCAACGTTGTACGAGCGCATCAAAACAGTTGCTTCATGGAATTAAAAAATACATTACACAAAAGCTTCTTACGTAAAGCGGCAGTTAGCAAAAACCACAAAATTTAACGAATCCACATGAAATTCCACATGAAATTCAATGTCAGCATTCTGCTGGCACGAGGATTGTTTTGGCAGTTCTGTGTCAACTTTGCCAATAATTTTATAAGAGAATATTTTGCAATTTTTTTAACCAACACGCACGAAACGCAGCGAAACACATGCTACGTTTGGAAGTTCTTGCTTGAATATTTACACGTTTTGCTGTTGAAAACAACTTTTATCTTCGTGCAGATGCCTGCGTCGAAGGTTGTGATTGCCCGATTGGCCAAGTTTTCGACAACGCGAGATCAGTTTGCATTGAACCCAGTGACTGCCCATGTTATCACAACGGCAATCCCTATTTTCCTGGTGAAACAACCAAACAAGACTGCAATTTATGGTAAAACACATCTGCTACTTTATTTTGTATGACATGAAGCTACATTTTCTTCAGCAGAAAATTTGTCAGAAGGTTTATTAGACATAAAAACTTATATATTTTTGGTTGGTTGTGGAGGATTGTTATGGCAGTAACAATCGGTGTACAGCAGCATAGTTTTTTCAAACTTTTGCTGATATGAAAAAGCAACTTAGACAAATTCCACATATGCTGAGCTTTAAGACGCTATTTTTTTTTCGTAATTAGGTTGTCGTTTTGCGACTACTCGATGCTTCCGTTTAAAATACGACACACGACACACGCACTCTTTCAAAGATAATTTTTCTAAAATTCCAACCGTAAGACTTGAGCTTCAAACCTTTAACAGAATATTTAATCGATGATTCCCTGTTTCAAACCTCTTACTTAAGGCAATTCAGTTTTTATTTACTCTTGCTGAGCCTTAAATTAAATATCGTAACCGTGAAGAATTAGACAGTGATATCATTGCACCTGGCATGCTGATGTCTCGTGTAGAATTTCTTGAATTTTTTAATGTTCTGTGGCTAATTGGTATTTAGAGTCTTGCGACGGCCTGTTAGGCCAAATGAAATGAACAGAAATTTGTACCCAAATCACAAAATCTAGATTGCTATTCGTATACCATGACAAAAAAATCTTATTTGGCCGTTTGCTCGTGCACTCATGTATGTGCGCAGGCAGGTGTGATGACTTTTAAAAATGAAAACAATGCACTGCTCGAAGTGCATGGCATGGATACTTCTCTACTTTTTCATGATCTACTGTCAAGTTGCAACTTGTCAAAAATATTTTTTTGCAATTTAAAGGATAAGGATCCGATTTTGACTAACTTTTAGAAATAAAGAAGTAACGCATAATCTAAGATTAACAGTAAACTATACACTTTCCGAAACTTAAGAAGTTAAAAAGTGATGCTCTTGCATACCAATCACGCCCAGACGCCGCAGACCTGTATCGCACTTGCAAAACTTCCGCGCAAGTGTTGAACTTTTGCTTGAGAACAAAGTTGTGTAACAAGCGTATATAATCTAAGTCAAAGAGGAGTTCTGAAGTACGAGCTGACCTGTCGTAGGGTCGATCATTTGTTTCGATTGGTTAGCGAATCAAACGGCAGGACGCGCACTACATAACGTCAATATTTCATGTGCCGCATACGTTGTTTGCAGCGAATGCGTCAATCGGGAGTGGGTGTGCTCAGAAGACGATTGTATTGGTTCGTGCATGGCCTACGGTGACCCACACTACACAACCTTTGACGACTACACGTATGACTTCATGGGATCGTGCTCCTACATTTTGGTTCAGGTACAAGAATTGGTCTTCTGCCCTCCTCGGAAATTCGCTTTGATTTGATTGGTTTTTATTGATGTACAGTTGAGGCTTTCGTAAAAAGAACTTTTCTATCATGTGTTTGTGAGTGTGTGAGCAGCGCCTCTGAGAAAATTTTTACCAGTGATTATGAAGACCGATACCTGGTCTCCTATGGGCCCTCGTTGAAACTTATGCAGCTTGTTTGTATAGTAATAAGGATATAAACAGCTACCATGCTAAGATTTAAAAATAGGTTATTTGTTGTACTAGGAACTGGCTTACACTAGTTCAGTGGTTCTTAACTTTTTTTTACATATTTTATCCTTTTATCGAACAAGATTACCAGATTTACCCTCAATACACTCAGTGGTGCTTGTGTGCTAACCTTCATGCACTTTGCCTCTGAAAAAAATAACTAAAGGATGTTTGCATACGTCAACCATGAATCCACCATGTCTCCCACACTACTGAGGAGAAAAAATGAATTTGAAAAAGCCTATTCGCAGCTGACAAAAAAGCAGAAAAGTAGATATTGGTATATTTTTAATGTTTCTCCTTACTATATTGCGCTTAACTTTTACTCTGATAACCAACGTCGTGAGAGAAGAACACAACATTAGTTTTGTTCACACGCTATTAAGGCTTTTGTGTTGTACTACCTGTTTATTCAGGATTACTGCAGCCCTGGCAAAGGAACTTTTCGCGTTCACGTTGAGAACAGACACTGTGCAGCTGGAGGCATGACGTGCACAAAAGGAATAAACGTAATACTCGAAGACAAAGTCCAAATTAAATTGATGAAAGAAGGGACCGGTTATGGTGAGTTCTACGCTGCAATCGGCGTTGGTTATGGTCAGCCTATTCAAAAAAACGCCATAAAATTTGTGCTTAAGCAAGGTGTCATCATCTATTTTGGAAAGCTTAGAACACTTTGTTTAACGCATTGTTTTATCGAAAAGCTAACCCAGGTTTGACTGCTTTTTTATGGAATGAATGCAAGCAGAAATTACACTTTACAAGACTTGATATTTCGCAGAAACAAGGGAATTGGTCACGTGGGGCCCTGCACCAGGATCGCGAACCAACAAAACTCGAGCTATTTGGAACTATCACCACATTGGGATATATACCGTCTTCACGACAGACATTGGTCTCAATATATCTTGGGACCGCAAGTCAACTGTGCATGTTCGCTTAGATCCCAAGTACAGAGTAAGAGAATATTATGTATGCTAAGTTAGATTTGATGAGTAATTAGTTTTGAAACATTTGTAAACAATACGTTAAAAGCGTGACTAAAGACGATGGTTTACCATTTGAGTTATTTTGTTTGAAGTTTTACTAGAATTCTAGAAATCAAAGTTTTGTGTGGTGAAAAATCGCCAAGAAGTTCACGCAGCGTATTTAACAGACTTTGAACACTAAAAAATTTAACGAGTTGGGAAAGTCGGCACATGCCAGCCACTTTTTATAATGAGATATTTTTTTCAAAGTTTTGCTGTTAGTGGCGTAAGACTGGCTCTTTTGTGCCAAAATTACGGAGAAAAATAAAGGGAACCATAAGAGTCACATATAAAGCTTCAAACCTCACTGAAGTGGATCAAAAGTCCCAGTGTTTTTTTAAGCCATTTTTGGGTGTCAAACTGACACTAAAATTTTGCGATGACACCCTAAATTCTGAAAGCCAAGATATGGTTTTGCCTTGTATTGAAGCAAAACGAATTGAAGAAAGCATGTTTTCCTGCCCTTGGCTACTGCAACAGATGGCTGCAATTGCAAGTTAGGTATCTGTGCATTGTCATGGGCACTGCCTCGCTTCGGCCTCTTACTATACGGCCGCAGATTTGTACAGTACGGTGTACAAAACTGCGAAAACCCTTTATTGCAATTATGGAAGTGTTTCATTGTCTCACCGTTGTGATCGGCTTGCCTGGCGATGCATCAAACTACAATTAGGACAAAAGGTCGGCAGTTGCAGCGCGTATTCAAAACAAGGTGGTTGTCGAGTGAGGCAGCAGTGAGAGCAAGGAGTGAGATTTTGGCTATCTGAGCGGCACTGAAGCAGCGGTCACAAAATAAAAATGATGCAATGTACGTTGTTTCGTTGCGACTTTCGAAAACAAAAAATTTCAACATGCTGCTTTCCTTTTGCCAACATTGGCGCCTCACCTGACAGAACTGAACAAAATTTTTCCGGCGGGATATTTTAACTTTGCACAGATGAAAGCTTCCATATAACTGTGCATCAATAAGCTCTCTGATGCCGCTGCTAAATCCTAGCTTAAAGCTAATTGCGAAAAGTTTGATAGTGAATTTGGGGAACTTGCGCCGGATATTGTGTGTCAAGTGGCATGGCGTTTTGGAAGGGCACCGAAAGATTAGCAATTTGATCGTCCCCATACACAAAAAGGGAGACAGGGGTGAAGGAACCAACTACCGCGGCATCTCTTTCCTTAGTCTCCCAGGAAGAGTTCATGCCATGATGCCACGAAAATAATTGAACCAAAGATGGATGATACCCAGTGCGGTTTTCGTTGCTGCCGTAGCACTACAGAACAAATTTCGCTCTTCAGCAAATTTTTCAGAAATACTGGGAGCATGCAAAAGAAATATAGACATGTTTTGTCGACCTCGGGAAAGTATGGAAAGTATAGTGACAGGTTCCTCGTGAAAAGTTCTGTGGGTATTTACTGGTGCCTCTTGCTGGTCGTCAAGTAACTGTATTCTTGCTCAGAAAATTGTGTTCGTGTCGACGGAGGTAAATCACAACCATTTAGCGATGGTGTTGGAGTCCAGCAATGGTGTGTGCTGTCACCACTCTTCTGTCTATAACAGGGTTTTCTACACAACGGTTCGCGGGCCAAATCCGACCTGTGAAGCCATTTCACCCGGCCGCAATACATTTTGCCAATAATGAAAAAATAATATATTTACGAAAAATGTGTTGATTTGGTAGAA
>JGI24021J15306_10007598_pt1 | contig 13225 bp, 9 predicted proteins | sample Ectturendosymbi1_FD_15306 | JGI IMG/M metagenome (IMG submission 15306) | reverse complement strand
CTAATTGCTCCGCAGGTCACTGACAACGCTATGGCGGGCCACATGTGGCCCGCGGGCCGCTAATTCTCCACCCCTGTATTAACCGGTTTCACAATGCGTGGCTTCAGGCAAGCGAAGTTGCTGAAGTTAACACGCGTGTTTTTGAGGAATCAACCGAGAGAGCGTTAAATTCTCAGTTTTTTTCTGTTGCTGGCTTGCAGCTGTATCTTGCCGTTTGAAGGACGTATCTGTCAAGCATTTCTTTCGTGACATTATTTATAGGTGAAGGTAGCTATTATTGTTTAATATGTTACTTGTGCACCGCGTATACAATACGTTTTGTTAAATCGTCAGGCGCAGCAGTGTGACGTCATCGGTTGGAGCGCGACCTGTGCTTCGTCATCGGCAAACTCAAACATACCGTAAACAGCTCTGCTGTTCCAGACGCGTAATCTTCGCTTCAGTTTGTTTTTCAAATACTTCTTTCAATGTGGGTTCTTACGGCCATGAGCTCGATCTTGAAAAAGACCATTGCTTTCGTGTTTTCGCAGCAGGCACCCACGACTCTGGCAACTGCAGCTCCAACAACTCGCCAGAAATCATTCACCGGAGCAGCTCGCTGACCGACGTCAGTAAGGCGTCGGAATCATCTCCAACTCCCTCGCGCACACTCGCACTGTTAGTAGCGGTTGTAACATCATGACTTCAGCACAATGTTTGCTTACTATAAATAACCTTACCAGTGTGTACCGGTCTACCGCATCGGCTTTGTTGCGTAACTTGGCCCGGTTGCGCCCTATGCGCGCAAGGTGAAGACCTATTTTAGACGTCGTTTAGTTGTTGTGTGGGTCAGTCCCGCGACTGACCTAAGCAAGTAAGAGTTGATTAGTCACTTAATTCTCCGAGGGAGATACAATGCACTACTTTTGACTCGCACGTGCTTGAGCAACTGGTGCATTGGCCGACCAACCCTACATATTTGTCAGCCCGCTGTAATGCTTATTTCAGAATGTAACCTACTTACAGTTTTGTTTGTGTAAAGTTAGTTTTGGCTGATAGCCTTAGGCTCGTAATCGCTGCCACTCGGTCAAAAATGTGTTTACCAATTTTCATGGCCGAACCGCTTTCCATTTTTAAAAGAGCTGCGTGTTGACCAGCTGACTGTGAACGCGTAATCAGCTTAGGATGCCTGGAGGGTATGCAGTATTTTGAAAGCACAAACTGCTGTGATACGTCGTTTCGCGCAAAAATTGGTTGAAACAAGAACTTAGTGCAACCTGTCGCTGTCACGCTAACAGTTTCTGTGGTTTGTCGCGCCGTGTTATTCCTCAAACCGCTTGTTATGATTACTCTTTTATGCCATTTCAATCTCAAAGCGTCTGGAAATGCACCTGTTAAAACATTATGTTCATTCACCAAAGTCATGGAAAGGATTAAGTTAGTTTTCCTTCGTGACATTTCTGTGCAAATCCACTGCGAAAAACGGAACTTCATGATGAAATATTGATTCTTTAGTTGCGCTTCCCCAAGTAAAAGAGAGACCAGCACTACTACGCAACTAAGTTGATCATCCGGAAGATTGCTACCGCTTTCACAAGTGTAACCCTATCACGACTCTAAATTCAAACTGTCGAGGGGTGCTCAACGAGGCAATCTTGATAACGTTTTTTTATCGGTGTCCCAGCGCTTTAACCTTAATTTACACGAAACCGTTTCGCCAATATTTTCAACTCAACGCAGGGTGCCTTGTGCAGAATATTTGGCGCTTAATCAGGGCTTCCTAAAATGGACAGTGGGCGTTTGTCGTGGGATAAATTGTTTTCATTAACCCGAAGCGGCAGATGGCGTCAAGATCCAGTCAGTGCTTTATGTCAGAAACGATTTACGTGTGTAACTTCCTCGTGCGTAGTTTGTCATAGAGTTCTGTTTGGATCAAATGAGTCTATGTTAAATGCATTAATTGAAATGCTCATTGTTTCGGATCTTGACGCGTTGTGGTGCGCTGTTCACATCGCTGTATTGTTCAGAGGGAACAGAAATGCATCCAACTCTGCTGGAAACAGAGAAAAGAGGCACAGTATGGTGGACATAAATCAATTGAAAAAACAAGCAATCAATCCGTTGCCTACACTTTACAAGCCGAAGAACTTCTATAGATTGGATGTTAGGGATTTGCCCAAGGTAAGACAATGACCCTGCCCACATTGAAATCTCCCTTACGTGGCCGCGCGATTACATGAATCGATATTCCCTGATCATGTGTTATGAGAGGAAATGTGATTTCAATTGCCTTCAGCGGGAGAGACCTAGCATGTTAGAAATTTCTCCCGTGGGACATTTCAATATGACTGCATTGTGCAAGCCATGCTGACGCGTAGTGTTTTGTCTCAAGCCTTCGATGTTGCCTACCAGCGTTCTCGTGGTTTGCTTATCTGGTGTGATTTCCCTTTTGACCCGGCAGTGTTTTTGTTGAATTGCGTGTTTCTACTCCATGCTTGATTTGTCCGACGTTTGATTGCACAGCACATAAATCTGGTGGATTCTTGTGCGATTAGACCGTGACCGTTCTCTTTTACGGCTTGCTGCTGAAGAAATTCACGTGGGGTGTTTGAATTTGAAAATATAAAGCCTAGATTTGTCGGATTGTCAGTTGTCGATTTAATACGCAATCCCACACGAACATGGGAAACGGGGCGTCTCGGCTATGGGTGGCTTGGCAAAACAAGATGGATATTAAATGGAACAGAAAGTACGACATGGGCTGATGGTAATAACTTGTGTGCCTCCAACTAGTTTTCAAAGACATCCTTCGATTTCGGAAAAGCAAAAACCGAGCTGAACAAAAGCGTTTGCAAAAGTGCGGTGATGAACAAGATACATTACTGAATGCACCGAAACTTCATGTAAAAATCCTTGTTGCGGCGCATTTCTTACATATCGTTGTCTGCTTGAAGCTCGGTGCATCGTTCGAGCTTCTACTTTAAACGGATGGACTGTATGACCTGCCATCGGTAATATCTCAAGGTGCAGTGTAGGACACCCTGGGATTAAGTAACAGCGATGCATCGCGTAGCTTTTTTGTAAACCGCATGGATTCTAATTTGGGTCAGAAAAAGGCTGCAGCTGTTGCACTGCGCGGAATGTCAGCCGATTTTAACATGCGGCTGCGGCGCTCGACGTACGATACGTTCCAGTCAAATTCACACCGACTGACTGCTGTCGACATGTCAGAAGCAACGTCAGTGATGTCGAAAGCAACGCTTTCGCGTTGTATCCGTGCCGTGTGTCGGGTAGGTCATTCAGAGACATCGCGTTGAAAGGCAAAGCGTGACTTCACCTGATTGTGCTGTCACCACCAGATGACGTCTCACGGCATGTATTCAACGTGTCTGCGCCGGTTTCTGAAGCCGTAGACAAAATTTCAAGCGTAATACGCACGTATTTGTGAAACCTGCTTGTTTTGCTAGCGTCACGTTTGCCCTACCACCTAATTCATTCCACCGCCTCCGTTGTGCAACACTGTGTGAGAGAAAGATATACGCATCCGACTGTGTTGCGCGCGATTCAGAATGACGAATGCTTATAACGCAAAATATATTCTATGATAGCGCTTGGTTAGTGACGACTCTGCCTATTACAGAGTGTACGGGTAGGTTTGCTAATTGGCATATGGCAGTGAATAAAGTCATGCGTGCACGAAGCAATGTGGCGAATTGTTGAACGCATAAACATTAAGCATGCAGGAAGACCTTTAACGGAGAGGGGAGGCGAAAGGGTTGACTCAGACGAAATTCTACTGGCTGATGTCTTGCACCATTATTTGCTGTTGACATTCTCTGAAAATGTTGCGACAGTTCCCGTATGTTGCCCGTGGAAATATCCCAAAAGCAAAAAACGACGTCGTAATCAAGCCTGTCGCTCTCGTACGATCAGAAACACGTATGTGCAATTGGAGGAGAAAAATTAACATCGCTGCCACCAAAGTATTCCTAACTGTCAAAACACTGACAGCTGTAGATTATGACGAAATCTGACGTGAATTGTTCAAAGCCTCAAAAGAGAAGGAAGTCTCTAGCTGAAGCTCGCGTGCGTCAAGTGGCTCGCTAAAAACCGTGAGGTATTTCGAGACCTCAGGCTGCTGCGACCCTTCCGAGCGGAAAGCGTTTGTGAAGAGCGAGTGATGATATTTGGCTTGGTCTAACACTCACATTTCCGCTAGTGAATCAGCCTAGATCTTAGCTTATGGCCGAAGCAGGCTGCGCGTTCATCCGGGACAAACATTCATAATAGTCAGCTGCTGTGTGTTGCCAAATTGACTTTCAAAAACATGCTAGAATCACGATAGCAGTTGCTACAAAGACTGGTGGAAACACTGGTGACAATTAACTCCAGTGGCGAAAATCATGTAATGTTTAGTTTGCTTTGTTTTGTATTTTATGCATGGAAATGTTCTAAATTATCTGTTTAAATTTGAGAGCTGCTGATCGTGGTTGGAGAAATATATACTCCGGTTTATATCAATATTAGATTAATTTGCTGTGAAAGAACTGCTTTCAGCGGATATTGTTTTTATGCTTATGTTTGTTCGTTAAGATGACTGCAGTGAGTTAAATCACCAGTGTAATCAAGAGTTCTATTTCTGCGATCGGGTTGGTTTGTACTGTACTTGCGAAACTTGTTGTTTACCTATTCAGGTTTCGACAATACATGAAGACTGTTCTGCTCCACTGCACACGATGACTCACGACGATCTCGTTAAGCTTGCTGCAAAGCAACAACAATCTCTCAGCAGAAAAGATAAACATATAAGGTACTTATGCTCTTACGGCGTTGGAACTAATTAAAATCAATGTGCGGATTAATTGTAGTTGCAGCTGGTTTTGTGCATTGCTCAAAAGAAAACGCTCCATGTCACAACACAATTATCAAATGCAAAGCGAAATATTCAACTATCGAAGATCGCACATGGATTAGAAACTGGGCTTATTTTTTCGGTCATAGACTGATTTTTTAAATTGTCCCAAAAAATTAAGTCATTTCGGTCACAATGTCCGAAAAGGTAGGTTAGTGAATACTGTTACAGCCAGTGGCGGAGGCACCTTTTTCAAAGTGGGGGGCACAAGTGCACATCAAAGAAACTTTGGACATTTTTTTTCATTAAGCGATTTACTTTAGCAATGGACCCAATGCTAATTGTGTTGCAAAACTGGGGAGGCTAGGCCCATGCGGCCTCCCGGTTCCGCCACCCCTGGTTACAGCATGTTTTAATACTCTTACAAATGACAAATGACCGGAATGTTTCAGCTAAAAAAAAACAGATTCAAAATTTCGTACCTACTTGTGTGGTAATTCAGCAAGCAGTAAATGTTGCACGGTGCTTCAGGAAACAAAAAATTGGTCGTGCTTTGGATGATACACATGCGACCTTTAACAAGACATTCAGGAGAACGTGTTATCGAATAAATTAAACAGCCTCGGAACCACTCGCAGTCGACAAAGGCCTTGTCTTTGGCCGTCTCCGCAAGACAAAGCAGTAGCGGATTAACAATAGTAGCAAATGTAGAAGTTGCTACGACCCCCGCGGTCCTTCGTGTTAAATTTATTCTTATTATATGTATGGAATTTTTTCCATCCAAAAATTCACTATTTTGTTAAATTTGCCATAGGCAATTAAGCGAAGGTTTTCAATTGAATGCTTTTACATTAGATTACTGCGATTTGAAAATAAAAGTATTTTACAGTCATTTGCAAGGTATGGGAGCACTCAAGCGTCAAGGCCGAATTGCTGCAATTTTCAGATTTTCTAGATTGCATTTTAATGGATGGCATTCGTTTTTATACCAGTACATCACGTTGACCTGTTCTATAAGTTACGTCACCTGTTTGGTACTTCAAAAATGATTTGGCGTCTATTCACTAGCCATTGGGTAGTGTACTTGGAGTCCTCTAGAAATACGGAAAATCATTTGCGCCATTTCTTTCTCATGGTGGCCAACGGCAGTGAAGAACGGTCATTTTAACTTAAAATGGTTAAAAATGAACAAAGGAGCACCATGAAACAAAACAGGCTGGAGAACCTGATTCTAAAGAGTATAGAGCATAAACTTCGTCTTCTTTTGAGCGAGTTCTTCTTTTATCCACTGCTTGGCCGCGCTAGATTTCGGGCAGGTGTTGAGCAGCCATTCGATTGTCTCATCGTCCAGAACCGTCAGTCCATGCAGTCCATGATGAGGTCGATGGATTGGACATTGGAGGACAACATGGTCGACGGTTCGTTCTTCTGCGCCAAACTCACAGGCCGCAGAGGAGACCATACCCCATTTGTACAAACAGGAGTCGAAGCGTCCGACACCAGTGCGGAGGTGGTTGAACCGGACACAGGTTCTTCTTGGGAGGGTCATTCCGGGAGGGCGGGGACCGGTGTTTGGAATTAAAATGCGGAGTCTTGTGGAAAAATAGACAATCTACCATTATCATAAACAAATTTGTTATGGCAAAATCTAGAAAATACATTCCTAAGCAGGATGTTTACTGCTTTTGACAATCGACTTCGACATTTATACTTAGACTGTATTGTCTAGATAGGCTATAGCAATGAACAAATTTGTTGATGAGTCTGGAAGCATTAATTACGGTCTCTGTCAGGTTTTTCTAAGGTGCTTTAGGGACCCGACGGGTCCCTAGCATTGAAAATCGAGTCCTTAGAATCAGAGAAAATTGTTTTCGGGTCCCAAGAATACGGAGAAAATCGGGTCCTTACAGGGCACCTAACATTTTCCTTAAAAAAAACCTGGTCTCTGTATTAATTTACTTAGTATAAAAATACTTGTATACGTTTTCTGAGAAAAAGATACGTAGCCCATAATTGCTAATTAGGACAAGTTTTCGCACTTTACGAAATTCGTTATGCTTTAATAGTAGTTACACGGATGCCCACAAAATTTACGATTTAAAAGGCGTTCAAGGGTATTTTAACTTGGAGCCCCGCATTGTTAATATGCTACTGCCCCGCGCCACCTTTTCCAGCTTTGGGAGTAAGACGTCATGCTTCGATGTGCAACGAGCTACCAGACAGAACGAAAATAGCGCCCACGGTTGAATTTATTGGATGATCACTTTGCATCCAGGATGCGATAATTAACTTTACTTGTGGACATAAAACATACTATAGGCTACGCTTATTCCACGGCTGGATGGTTTTGAGAGTTTTACAAACGGTTAACCAAATTTGTGGTGGAATTCCGCAAAATGTTTTCAGACCAGTGTCACCTCCCTGTTTCTCATGGAGCACGGTCGTCATTAATGTTCTTTTGCAGGGAACTCGAGGACTACATTGACGACCTCATTGTGCGTGTGATGGTTTACACTCCCCAGATCCTTGACAATGCCTACAGAGCAAAGGACGACATGTTTTAGACCGTCGTTACGCTGTCGGACGATTGACAGAATATATTATTGTTTTCGCCATATGCAAAAGTTCCTCAAAAAATGTGTGTAATTCCTTGAAGTTCATGAAACTGATGTAAGTGACTTGCATCAGAAATCAAATGTAATAGAAATGACGCTCCCGTCAGGAGCTGATTATGTGATATTAATTTTGGCATTTTTCTCCTAGGGATACGATCCCACCTACCAGGTGCGCTGCCATTAGCAACCTTTTTATATTTTAGATTAACCCGCTGTATTTGACGTATTCTGGTGCTGTTTGTCTTTTCATCCTCGGCAGTGCTGCCTTACTTGCAAAGCACCTGCTTGTCTGATGTTCATGCTTTTCCTATGCCGTTTTGCACTTCTTTCGGTTTGTTCGATGTGTTGTAAGAGACAAAGAGAAATTTGTACTGGTTTTGAGCGATTCTGTTTGCTGGTTCTCATGTGCTTTTTGCTCCTGTTGTCTGAAGCTAAAGTGCTGAGTGTTTCCTGTCGATGCGTGTGTAGGAATGTATGCACGCCAAACCAGTGGAACAAAAATTGTATTCTCCGCGTAGTTTTGCGTGCGCGGTGATCAATGACGCTTGTCACAATGTCTTTTAATAGAATCGGTGCGATAGATCTTGTTGCATATTCCATCTGAGCCTTGATTGCATAAAAACATGCGAAAATATAAATACAGTACATCGAAGTAACGCGTCTTAATTAACACTTGCTGGGAAAAAGTGCATCACAGTTTAGAGCAGGGGTTCCCAACCTTTGTACCCCTAAGTTATAGATTTAACAATAACCATACAATGTTTTTCAAAAAATTCACTGATATATTGCATTTGGAAATTAATAATATATAAATATATTTTTCCCTTCAATTGCTAACCTCAAATGCAACCCTTTAGATGGACAAATGTACCCCAGGTTCGGAACGCCTGGTTTAGAGCAACGCGGTTGGTAAAAACATGACTTGCATATGTGCACACCATGCATCAGTCAGTACTACGGCAAGGAGTCGAACGTCGCCACTGTCAGTAAGAAGTGTGGAGGGAGGTGTAAGCGCACTTGACGTACATACGGTATGTACAGATTAGGACAGAATCTAAGTGTATATCTTGGTGCGTAGAAGTTGAATATATGTCAAGGTCAGCATTCCGAGTGCGATGCAAGTTAACGCAACGACGTTCACCCAGAGATCCCATTCGGTCAGGCCGTTTTCTCCGATGCCAAGACGCTGCGACAGGAACTCTTCTCCGGTTATTGAGTAACTGCAAGAACAATAACATTCAATATGCTGCAACACGTATCTCCACAGTTGATTCGTGCTTTCTCATGCCAGGCACGAAACAACAAATCCACAGATACCGCTTTTTCAAGTCGTTAAGACGAATCCAACGGGGCATCATTCGGCATGGGCGTCGAAAGGGGGGGGGGCCTTGACCCCTATGCACTTTAAAATTTTATCACGGTTGGGGCCTCCCTGGAGAAAATCTTTTCGACGCCCGTCTAACTTTAAAAGATTGACTCAGATGAAGCGGCAAGGAAAAAAATGATTTCTTCTCCCATAACGTTTACAACACGTGAACAGAGTTACGTTTGTACGGCCAATCTTTTTCTTTTTTGCGTTTCGGCAAAAACCCTGAGGCTGCGAAACCGTCTACTGCGTGAGTTCTGTAACTTCATGTGTTTCGATGGGAATGGGTCCGTGTTTCTAACTGCTTTTTTCTAATTAAGTGGCCAAAAAATCTTTGATCGACACGTCACGGTAGAAGTTAATGCTTCAGTTACACAAAATCAGTTTTTGAAACGTGGCAGTCGTCGTATGACTGGCAAGAGTGCGTGTTTGCTCACTTGCACGGTTTCGTTACAGTGCGTTTTAAGACATCCACAGTTTTATTTGACTATTTTCTATTTTGCAGCACTACTGACAGGGGCTTAGCCCCCCCAACAAAGCTCCAAGCCCCCTCAAATCGAAACATGAAACACTAAAAATTGACAGAGTGTCAACCCCCCCGCACAAAGCCAAAGCCCCTCCGGAGAAACGCAAAGCCCCTATTGAAAACTTTCTGGCGACGGTTCTGACTACTGATCACATTTGCAATTAAAGATTTCAATTTTGTCCGATCTTGCATTTCAAACTCCTGGCCATAGCCTTCGGTGTTCGTTTTTATCTAAACCAGGGGTCACCAACCTTTTTGAAACTGAGAACTACTTTTAGGGTACAGATCAATACAAAGGACTACCGGTTTGGTACCCACTTCTGAAATATACAATTTGTTCAATTTACGTGTCAACGCGTTATTATTATTGATAATGACATTCATTTTTGTGAAGAGCCCTGAAGACACTGATCGAGTCAAGTTAATGCCATTTTTGGAACAGGCCCGCGGGCGACTTGGTGCCCTCGGTCCACTGGTGTAGGAGGCGTGGGTGCAACCGCAACCCCCAAAACTTTCGATTTGGTGAAAATCCGGGCAAAATCTGGAAATTTGGACAAAATGTGTGAAAAAGTTCGCAAAATCGCTGTATGTGCTTGGATTTTACAAAAGTGGCACCCTAAATCAAAGTGCAGACTTATTTTGGAGGTCATGTTTATATGTAATTCTTATCGAAGTTAGGGGAAACTTACGCAAGTTTGGGGGAATTTTGAGTAAAAATGGTGCTTGAAGTGTGCTTTGATTTTAAAAAATGCGCCCAACATGGAAAGAAATGCAGTCGTTTTTTTTGGAGGTCACTTTCTTTGGAGTTTTTGTTTGGGGAAATTTGGGCACTAATCCTTCGCACCCCTAAATATTTGCCTGCTATACGGCGGTCCCCACGTTGGTGACGCCTGATCTAAACAATACAATATCAGTCATGAACTCACCATATCGTCTCATTGGTAACTTCGATGTTGAGATCATTTGATGAAGTGAACTCCAACATGCTGGAAGAGGAGCTGTTTCTTGGATTGCATTCTCGAAACAGCTGGCCGCGGAATTCGTTGACGCTCAAGCCCTAAATAAAATGATCCCGATTACTTCACTGGAAAGCTGGTCTCCATGACTACATTTGTACGCGACTGTGCTTTCGCAAATAGATTACAACAATGGCGATATATTAGCGTCAATTTTTTGAGAATTTGAACCATTGGTCATTTTTAACGATTGCCACCTTGAGATATTTTATAAACTTGACCGTGAACACTGCTTGGATCGTGATGCCGCCTCAGTCACACAGTACCGCATTAATCAAATTTTTACGATTCAATGGCTAGCTGGAACAAATGATGAACGCTTGTCATGACTTCTACCGAAATCATAACAGCGTTCTTATGTAGAAGTGAGATTGATTGATCGTGACATTACAACACTAATAATTGCTTTAACCTGCACAAGAGTGGACCAAGTCAGTGTGCATCGAAATTGAGTTAAGATTATCATAGAAAACAAGAGTGTAGATTTTGGGCAAACTTAACTGCAGTAGGATTGCCTTATAACGTCACTTCATGTGTCCCGAGAAAAAGCGTTGCCGAGAAGACAACAAACCGTTCTTAAAATGGATTTTTAGTTCAATGCCAAAGCCGGAAAAGGGTAACAAGCGTTCTTTAATTAGGATTGCAGCTTACTGTATCATGCTTTCGCGTATACACATAAGAAAAGGTCAGAAGTTATTTTTTCTTTATTTTTCAAAGTTGTAGTCAGCGTCGTTCTTGGGATACAGAACTCTTATGTTTTGGCACTTTCGTGCCGTTTTCGCTATTGAACGACACAATGGTTTCAACGTTTTCCATAATAGGTGACTGCCTTGTTTTGTTCGACAATTTACGCACTGCTCCTAACCAAAACTATCGATCAAACTGACTACAGCCGTAACAATTCGTAATATTGTACAGTAAAACACATAGCTGCTGATGGCGCACTCAAACCTGTCACGGGTCAACGATTAAATTTAAAGTGTTCCTATTCGGTCATTAAATATTTGTGTTGCGGTTCCACATAGCCGAGCTTACACTTCAAACTATAAAAAAGCTTGCAACTGTCGTTATAAACACAAAATATTGTGCGGGGACCGACAAAAAGCGTCGTTATAGGCGAGGTGACGATATAGCCGAACTCGAATGCACGTGAAAGATAGGAATTCTGCCGGGACCGACGAAAAAGCCTCGTTATAGGCGAACAGTCAAGCCGAAGTCGTTGTAGGTTAATTCTACTGCATCACCTTCACGTCGCTACAACGCGATACAAGCGAGTTCGAATATTCACAGTGTCGCAACTAATTTTGAGTCAGGTTTCTTGAAAGTCATCTCCAATTTTAAATTTACAACTAAAATATGTGTCTTGATATTTATCGTCAATGAAGATCATCTTCAAGCACAAAGAGTCCCTCTTAGCTTTATGGGCCTCTCATTACAATGCATGCGATTTCAGTTCATAACGATATTTCAATTTCCATTTCTCATACATAAAATATAATGATGTGCTCTTTTGCTGAACGCTGATAGTAAAAGATTAAATAATTATTAACATTTGCTCAAGGTTCAATAAAGGAAAATGATGTAGGCTGTTACAAACAAAATTATCGACCGGCACAATTTGTGGCCACCTGAAAACAAAATTTCAAAGCCAAGGTCTGTATGCGATATTTTTTCAGGCCTGTACACTTAAATCTTCAAAATAACCTGCTTAGTTACATCTACTTAATTTGTTTGTCGAAAAAGCTGCCTTGGTCACCATGAATACCGGAAAGTTTTTCTGACAAGTGAACTTGGTATTAAAATTTAGCAAATTTACTGACGATATAACAGACCAAATAAGTTAAAGAAAAATAAAAAAGTGTTACGTCATATGATGCTAAAAGTTTCTTGAGCGAAATGCTCCCAAAACCCACTCCCTTTCAGAAGTAGTTTTAGCAGATTATTAACTAGTTTTGCACTAATAAGCAACCCAGATGCATTTAACATTAACCTCATTTCTCTCAAAATTTGAAAGTTGAGCTTTTTTCTTTCAAAACTTGTAACTCACCGAAAAAGCGTACTGTGCAACGCTCAAGTACTTGATCCAGGCCAACCATGGTAAAATGGATTCTATGTTGAGAAGCAGGCCGGCAAAAAGCTGATAAAAACATTTTTCAAAATGAAACACAACAAGAATAACCGGAAAGGTAACACCAATGACGGAATAATTGTTCTACGAAAGACAAAGAAATGACTCAGTTCCACAAGTCTGCGATGATACGGCTTAGGAAAACAAACTGATTTCAGAGAAACTGCAGTGCTATGACGAAACTTTAAAGATCGTCACTTTTGGCTACGAAAAACTTGGGTTCTTTTCACGGACGAAGATCTAACTGTAGCGCAGCTACTAAAAGAGAGGAAAACTTACGATGGAGAAGACAAAAGTAAGAGTGATGAAGATGCTTGCCACAGCAAAATTTCCGAACGTTGCTGAGTAAAAGAGCGCAATTCCAACTGCAGAGTATCCGGTGAGCAAAACAAACAGCACGAAGATGAAGAATGCACCTGCGTCGGCTTTTAAACCTGAAAAATCGATGAAAATATTTGCAGCCAAACAAACTCTGGCAGCCATCAGAATCGATGCATACAATTCAGAAAGATCACAGCGCGGAACCTGGGAGTTTCAGCAAAAGAATTCAACTTCATGAATCTTCGGTAAAATTGTTTCGGAAAATAGTTCTAATAATGTCGCATATTTACGTCGCTGGTTTTCTTCGTACGAACAATCGTTGCTGCAAGCACATGTGCGATCGATCTCGAACAACATCCAAATATACGCCTAAGAGCTAAGAACTCATCAGCAATGCTGTTCATTGAACCCAACAGTGGCGG
>JGI24021J15306_10007597_pt1 | contig 13225 bp, 8 predicted proteins | sample Ectturendosymbi1_FD_15306 | JGI IMG/M metagenome (IMG submission 15306) | reverse complement strand
CTATCGTGGGACATGAGTTGTCACTTCCAAGTCTAAGAAGAACCGTTCTGTTTCTAACCATGTCGGGAATGCGTTTCAGACACTGTTCTTCACTGATTTCGCTAGGGATAGCTAAAACAGTGGCACTGCATGCTTTTATACCTTTCAAATACATTTTATACATACTGTATACGAGATCTGTGTAGCTTGTGAAAAACGAGGCCCATTGTTTGGGACCCGTTTCAAATGTTTTCTGAATAAATGATAGGCTATAAAGCGTTTTCAAACTGTGGTTTTTCCCTGAAAAATAGCATATTTCGACCAAGAAAAATAGCCACTTTTTGACCAACAAAAGATGACATCTTTTGTCGCAGACAACCTTTGGTATTTAAGCAAGTGAAGACATTTTTGGCGCCCCCCAAACGCCTGGTCTGGATCCGCCATTGCGTCTGTCTGTTCATAAGACTACTGCGAAATGTTTTCCGAGTTAAACGTGATTTTAAACTCTCCATTTCAGTATGACGACAAATTGAATTTAAGAGTTGATGTAATGTTGCCATGCAATCATGACTAAGTCTTAGTTGCGAGCAGGTATATTGCAGTGATGCTTTCTTGTAAGACTTGTTTCCTTTGTTTTGCTGAAATTTTGATTCGTCTTTTTGAAAGTTGTCACCAGTGGTAATTGCTTCCAATTAACCAACGCGCACTCCTATTTTCTATTAGGCGTTTACAGGACAGAGGCGACCCTTGCCCGCTTACTTGCGAAACCAGAAATCAAAGATTTTTCTTTCAAGAATCTTTCTGCAGTTTGTTTTTTTGTTTATAGTGAGTTTTTCACTCAGACATGATAAACCAATATATCGTCTGCATGTTTTTTTAACTAAGCCCAGGAGGATCACAGTGTTAAATCTGTGCGATTACGACAGCTGAGAACATTTCTTATAGTGTGCGTTAGTTTGCTACTTGACAACGTTTGTTTCTGAGACCAAAGTGTATCTCAAAGATGTTTAGAATCAAAACATCTCAATATGCACGTGAAATATACCTAAATAAAGAATTTAAATAAGTTTCGCATTGCAATTACAAAGACACTTAAGGTTTATCACACAATTGTTATGGCAACCCTGCGTTTGTTTTTTAGCTCAAAATATCTGTAGAAACTATATGCCAAATTTTTACTATTTTTAGCAATCCAAGTGAGAGTAGATTATTAAATTCACTGATAAATAACAAATTTTGATGCTATCAACCTATACTTAGCTAAATGTCCAAGTATCAAGTTTACCATGATCAGAAACCGCCATATCCACACATATCCAGCAGCACATCAGAACAATCTATCATGTACCAAAAACACTATTTCCGTTAGGATTTTGAAACTCTTTTCAACGATTGTTTTAATACTTCTTTCGTAAAGTTGATATTAACATCAAAGTTTTTAACAATATCGACTCCTTTGGAAGTTTAACGCGGAGACAATTCCTGATAAGAATCTAAGATTTTTCAAAGTAATTAGCATTTCATCGCAAATGTCGAAAACCAAAAATGCATAAACGAAACCGTACAGACAACAACCTTTGTAACTAAAATCAGTTTGTACATCAGTCACACAACTTTCGCAGATATAGATTGTGCAAGCTAATTGGGAAGCAAACTAAAGGCACGGAAAAGTTCTTTTTTTGTTTCTTTGGAGATGATTTTCTTCCGCAAAAACACAAATGGCTTTAAATCGGATGTCAATCAAAGAAACATTAAAAGGCTGGTCAGCAATAGAACTACGGATAACAACTTATCAGCCACAAAATTAAGTTCGCTTGTTAGTTCACCTTTTCAACCTTGAGAAATTTTCACTTTAGAGAATACTACGCCTTACCCTTAACTGACTTCAGATTTTCACCACCTGTCATCTGAATCTCGATTGATCACTTTGACCGGCATGTGACTGCAGAAGAAATCGTGGATTTTTATGTTTTTTCGTAACATCTCCGTCGGTTCTTTTTTTGTAAATGATGTTTATGCCCATGCTTCAATAAAATCTTTGCTACGCTGTGGTAAGATGTGATCAAGCGTATCTAATTCGGAATAAAGTCTTATAACAGTAGATGTACAGTAGATTCCCATAGGCATTAATTCAGACAAAGCTCTATTCAGGTTTTACAATGGAAGTGATGGGTTGTTTCAAGAAATGGTGAGAATACTGGTTTCCCCGCTTCAGCAGAAAAACACGGGCATGAAAATTAGCAACATTAATGTGAAATAGCCATGAAAACCGTTTGCTTGCACAAGCAGACTGAGTATTAAGCACCACTCAAAATGGTCGAGAGAGAATAAACCGCTTGCTAGAAAAAATCATGGCGAATTTTCTGAATATGTATATATATATCTTCTTTTGAAAAAAATTATGTGCGTTGAAGGCCTGTATGTAAGAAGTTCTATTTCATGAAATGTGGGACATACTTTCCGGGTGTCAAAATTTTGTGAGATGTTTTGTGGTTTGGCAAAAACTAACATTTCTTGTTTTAGTTCGAATGGAAAATGCAACCAACCTCATGGATAAATGTCATCGAGTAATTATTATACTCACTGCTCAATATGTCAGCGATAATTGGAGCGTTTTTCAGCTACAGCAAGTGAGTCAACTTTTAGGAGATTGAATGTTTGTCATTATTTATCTCTAGAAGCATTCAAATACATGAAAGAATTTGTTTGAAGTTAGAAAATGTAGCTTTCGAAAAAGTCTCTTATTTGCCATAAATAGCTTTTAATTACTTGAATGTTCCTTACGAGCGAAGCTCGTAACAGATGTGCAAAAGTAACCGCAAAAACGTTTGTCTTTGTGAAATACGCTGAAGACAGTTTTAATATAAATCTCATAACATTGCTTCATCATTTTGTTCTATAAATTTGCTTAATTTCTATCAATTTGCAAGCAAATATTTGTAGCAATTTCTTCATTCCGCAGAGCTTTCTCAGGATGATTGAATCGCGATCTCGTCTCATTTTCATCTTACCACCAGGAGTAAAAGAATATATTAAGCAACGCTCGGTCTATGATGAAACACACAGAATGATTCAACGAGCTTTAGAGGTTCATACTTATTAACCGTGCATGCGATCGAGTTTGGGCTTTGCCATAAAAATTATTTCACGTACATTCATTTTCACATGCTGAATTGGTCCGCTTTGCTAAAATGTAGTGGTTTCAAAATGCAACTGCATTTTTACTTTGAAACAGATAAGTTGCTGTCATTTCCAGCAGCGTAGCCAGCCCAAATTGTTTGGGGGGATCTAAAAGTTGCGGGTGGGAAATGTTCGACAAGAAAAAGTAATTTTGTTTGGGAAGCCGCTTCTGAAAGCACAAAACGACTATATACGCTAAACATTTGGGGGACATGTTCCTCTTGGCCCTCCTGGCAACGCTCGTTTCACAGTCTTCACACAAATAGAATTCTATTTGAAAAAATATGTAGGACTGACGATGTGCAACATTACGTGAAATCGATTTCCTATTAAAAATTTGCTGATTGATTCAAGCTCGTCATCTGTATGGAGACTAGTTACTTGAATGCAGAAATGTGCAAGTTTGAATCATGGCAAAAAGATGAAGGCAGAGCCCATTAGGATGATTCCTCGAAAGCTTACAGCAAACCTAACAATTTTAATGGCCTTCGTTTCTCTACAATATAAAATTTATAAGAGCTTTTGTCTTGTTACAAGAATTGTATCACTGCTTGTTATGATATAACAGTTACAACAAATTTCAACTAACGTACGAGCTGTTTCTTTGTTTTCAATTAACAAATAATTGTTTCGTTTTTTTCATTTTAACAGTTGCTTCATGTTTTCGAGCAAGGTTGATACAACAGTTCGACCTTTGCGTTTTCTGAAATCAAATCGCCAAAAAACATTGTTTCAAAAAGATTTCAAAACAAAATTTTCAATATCGCAGATCAACCACGTCATTGCCTGGTCGCCAAAACCACAATTTAACAAGAAGCTTTTCAAAATGAAAGTGAGCCACGCTATGCCGAAATTACGACCTGTTGATGCCAAACGCCTACCGTCCAGTTTGTCTGACAAAGGTGGTTACGTTCACGGGATAAGTCGATTTTTAAGCAACGCTACGACAACAACAGAAGTTTTTTATGGTAAGCGTTTTGCTTTTTGTGTTGACCCGTTGTTTTCCTAATTCAAACTAACGCACCTTTCTTGCACGGTAATTCGCAGTATGTGGCGGGCACACGACAAACATGGATATGTGCGATGTATCTGGCTAACTCGCTATTCAAGACAAAGCTAATCACATCTTTAAACTTTTTTTTCTAGAAATTAGTCAAGTAAAGCTTTTTAAACATGTTCACCTTGGTCCCGGCTTTATCGTGTAAGTTTCCTTCTATCTCTCATGTTTTCTAACTCTTAGAAATGCAACAAAGCGTATTGTTATATTCTTCCAAACTTCGAAACAGATAACCGTTCAAAGTGTGCACCATCCAGAGTTGTAAGTCGGGCCGGGTTTTAGTAGCCAGGTTCGGGCTTGAGTTTGTCAAAATGTTTCGGGCCGATTTCGGGCCTGCATAAACAAGTTGTTTATACCATTCGAAGTAACGATTTTTTTCTTTCTTGAAGTACATTTGTTCTCCTCACCTCGGTGACTTCTGTGAGTGAAGTGATTGTGATATTTCTTCAGCTAATTCTATTTGCAAACACAGCTGCATTCTTTTTATTATCTGCTCGGATTAGTGTCACACACTTTTTCAGAAGGTGCCAGCAGTGAGGAAATTAGCACGAGATGGCATTGCGTCGAAAAGATCAATCACTTACACGATTCGTCGCTTGTGTTAAGAAACAATGGCATACAATCCGGCTTTTCATGCCTATAGCACTATCCTAAATATTTCCTTTTATGCCTATAACGCTATCTTGGATAGTTTTGTGATAGTTTGTTTTTATCTTGAGAAACATTACATTCCGCAGTATTAGCGTTAACTAACAAGTTGAGCTTGTGCTTCTTTATTGTTTCGGTCCAGGTGATTGCTATTTTGGGTGTGATAAAATTGTGTACCTGCAGCTACACCCGCACACTGCTGATTTTGATACCCGTAGTTGCGCATATCTTGACTCACTAGGTAAATTTGGCTTTCGGGCTAAATCGGGCCTCAAAAATAAATGTCGGGCTCGGGCGGAGTTCGGGCTTCAAAAGGAGGCACATTTACAATTCTGATACCATCCATTTCAGACAAAATCTTGCTGAAATAAGTCTGTTTCAATTTTTAAAACATACCCTTGCTTTATCATTAAATGCCCTATACCATGATCCAATTAGCGACCTTTGAACACGCTCAAAGGTTGAGTATGAATTGCACAAAAAGCTGACATTTGCATTGTTTAATGTGCAGATGTGTCTGATCCTGCAGAGAACGGATGAATGTATTCTGAGCTTTCTGTGGACAATTATTCTTTAAAACGAAGTGTATTGCGGAGCTCTGAGCAACCAAACCGCAACGTGGCGGTAACTGGCAGTTTTTCCGAAAGCACGAAGAGGTGCAAAATTGCTCATGTGATTCAGAACACAGCTGGAAAATGCTTATTTGAAGTTTACTATTCGGACAGATATTTGTTAATAGTATTGGTGGTTCTTTCCGCAATATGCAGTGTTGTTGTGCTTTTTAAGTGACTGTTTCGCAAAAGGTGTTGTTGAAGTTGGCATCGACAAACGTTTTTTTGTAGATACAAACGAGTACGATGGCTAGTCGATCACATAACATTAACAATTTATGTTTTAGAACTGTAGAGTCATATTTCAAGAAATGTTATAAAAAGCAGAGATAATTTTTTGGTATGGTGATGTTTAGCAGGCGTCACCAAACTTTATCACGACGTGCCGGACAATTGAAAGGATGACCACCGGGAATCGAACAATTACTTTGTTCAATGTTATTTAGTAAATGTACAAAAGATAAAGACAAAAAGATTGTTCATGAAATCATTATAAAAAAGTGAAATCCTTGTTCAGAAGGTGTGAAACGGTGCTAATAATATTGTCTGTATCTTTTTTCGCCGATTGCCACGTAATTTATGAAAGAAACAGCAAGGAGTAGTATGACAGCTCGTCTGATGGCATGATCATCATTTCGTGAAGTTTTGCGAGGTTTATCGTTTTTTGACACGTTGCCATAAGTTCCATGCATATTTAATGTTTTCTGTGGCGCGGTGAACTGCACTTTTACTTCATCGCAGTGATTTTGCAATCTTGCTTTCTGAGAGTCCATCCATATCCAAAATTGATATTTCTGTACTCTTATCATCCAATATTGAATTTTATGCCCGTTTTTCGCTAATTTTGAAAAGATTTATTGACTTTAAAGAAGACATAAATTACTAACTTTGAAAGTACCCAGATATGATTGAATGTAATGTTGTGTTTCCTTGATAAAATAATGTAAATTGGACAAGTGAATGCTGCATTATTTCCACCTTTGCTGCAATACGTCGTAGTTTGGATGTTTCTGCTGCAGTAACGCAGCCAAGAGCTTTGTTCGGGAGGGGTCAGTCAATGTTATGGTCAGTCACTGACAGTCCGACTGTTCCTTCCGTTTATTTTTAAACAGTTGCAAATTGATGTAAAGCACCAGAAAAGCCTTAGGAAGTTTGTTTCTCGGGGAGCATGGCCTCCTCAGCCTTGATCGGTCTAGGTCCCTGAGGCAGAGTGCAGTGGTATGGCTGATTTGGCCCGCGGGCGACAGTCAGGTTACCTGTTATCTCAAGGTTTTGACATTTTGAATTTGAAAATTTTGAATAAGTCCATTAATTTCACGAGTGTGGGTTCTTATGGAAGCTATAAAAACATAACCTGGATAAGAAATCAATTGCAACTTCAAACCTACAAATTTCAACGTGTTTGAAACGTGATGACCAATAGCGAATCGCTAGAAAACTTTGAGAGATGCCACTGATTATTTTGTACCCGGATTACCACATACCAAATTTGATGAAAAACTTCTGAAGTTTTTTTTTCTATACCAAGCTTGCAGGGTGTAAAAACTATCGGACGGCTCGAGAGTTACGCTAGAGGAAACAAGCGCAGGTGTCTTGTTCTTTCAAACGCAATAAAGTCTATGCTATAATTCCTATCCACCGCAATTTTTTTATGCTTTAGATTTTAGAGCTGATTTAGACTAAATTTAGGGTGCTATTTACAAAAATCATACTCGTTTTTCTCTATCAGGTCAACTTTTAATTTATTTTAAATTTTGTTTTTTGAAGTTGTCCTTATGACCGACTAATCCTTACTTTATGATTTCCCTATGACATTACAAGTTTAAAGCAACGTGTTCCTTGTTGTATATGGCAAATGTCATTGTTTGTGACATCATAAATACTATTTATTCACTACTTTCTAACTGATTCCTTAAAGATATGCCATCTTTTGCTCCCAATCAGAAAGTTTCAGGCAGGTTGCCTGCTTAGATTTTGTAAGCTTGGTGACGTGTTCAGGGAGTGTGCCGATGTCTGATGTGGGTTCATTGTTGGAGTAAAGATTGAATTTAATCATCAAGTAATGGTTAGCCATGATGTGAATTGATTACGTTTACACAATACGCAGCGTTTCATTAATCATGGACAATTTACAAACCATATTGCTCTGATCAGGTTCGCTCAAAACTGAAGTATGATAAGTTTCGTTGATTTGCACTAAAGTACCCTTGTTTGGCTTGTGCAAAAGCTTGCTTAATCTGAAACTTTTTGTGCAAGTTTTTGGTATTGGGGAAATTGCCCCCATTTTCCCTCCCCCTGGCTACGACCCTGCATGAAGCCATCATTTACCAGCGTTTGCATAGACATGTTTGTCATCAATACATTCGTGCAAGATTAAAACACATGGACCCTCTTCTAGTGGAGTCCCACATCTTTGATATAAACCTTGTGTTGAAGGATTCTGGAATACTAGCCCGGAAATGCCAAGTGCGCTTTGAAGTAACCATTGTAGAAAGAATCAATCGATCCATTGCTAAGAACTTCCCGTTAGTAAATGTGGACTACTCTGTTTAAACCTGCAACAGTTTGAACTTAAAACTTTTTGACGTAAATATGTTGAACTCGGACAAATCTACACTGTGCGCACAATCCAGATATTTTCGTGGTTTGTTTGAAGTCGACTGATAAACCAAGGTGCGTTGAAGAGTGATTCATGCAGCTAAGCTGCAGGATCAATCTTCAGCTCTTTGCTATGTTGTTTGGCCCTTTTGTCTCTGAATAGATGCAATGACACCCACTTCATTGATTTTGTGGCAGTGTGCAAAGTTGAACTTAAAATGAAATCACAGGTAATAAAATAAGGTTATCATCTAAACCGACTCAGGTTGCAATGCCATTCAGCAACCAAACGCTGGGAAACGTGTAGAAATGAAAATATTTTCTGGAATAAAACATGAAGTTGACGGAAAGAAAAAGAGAAAATCAACATGCCATATGATATGATGCGAATGTTATTTGCTTGATTCAACGTTCGGTTTGTAGATTAAAGCCATGCATTAAAACGTTTCAAAAAGTAATAAAATTACTTTGAGATTCTGAATACATATATGTTGTTTAAAATTGGCAGATGTATGGTAGATACTCAGAAAACTTAGAAACATTTTCCTGTATTTCACTTCTGTCGAGTTCAGTAACGATGAGGTTGATTCTATCAACCCTTATCTTTTCCGATGCAATCACGTTTTCATGCCAAGCCTGGTAATGGAGACAATGACTTCCTGGTGTGCAAAGTTTGAAACCGAAGCTAATCATATCTTCGTGGTGCGCCATGACCACCAAGAAAACGAGGACCAAAAGCGCAGGGCCTACGAAAGGGGCGTACAGGAGATGCATCGTGCCCGGGACCGGTTGGTACTGGGGCCCGGTAGGATGAAAGCACGCACGCTCAGTTTTTCTGTAATTAAGCTCAGAATTGATCTCCGCTTTCTCCAACGCTGTTAGCTATGACTAGTGTTGTCTCTGAGATCTTGACAAATACGAAATTGTAAATGGTAGTTTTAATGAGAATTTGCCCAAGCCTTCAACAGCTAAAGGTGGTTTTCAAGCGATGATACGCAAGCAAGTTAGTTAGGTTTAGAAGAAGTAAAACAAAACAACAGCAAATAAACGTATATGTCTTCTGGTCTACNTTGTAAGCATTCTTTTAATTCACACTAATGAAGTAGAGCGCGAAATTTCACATTGAAATTTNACTCTCTAATTCATTCATAGCCTAAAATAAGAAAATTTCGCTGGGCGGCAATGACGAGAGTAAATAAGGATNATAGTTGGCTGGGAAAACTGCAGTACTTCGGTGATGACCAAACGAGGTTACATATTCGTCCAACTGGGAGGAGGCACATCACCAACAGTGGCACGATATTTCTGTACTTCCATGACAATTTCCTACCTGCTGACAACGTGTCTGACGGCAAGGCAGATTTATAGAATACGAAATTTGTGAACAGCACAAATTTTTCTTATTTGGAAACAGAAACATGTTCCGTGGGTATGCCATTTGATTTCTACGTGAAGGAATCAGCCTGAGAAGCCCTAAGAATGCTGCACAATTGAAACCTACTGATTTTCGTGCAAATTTATTGCTTTGCTTGCTCTTTGGCTTAGTTGACTCAACAATCTGATGGTCTTTCAAATGGATTACGCAGCGATGCATTTTTGGTTTTGTATTGATGTCATGAAAACCGAATAACAAAACCTTTTTCGCTGAATTTGTTCGCTTGGAACAAATAACCTAATTGTTGCGGAATTTCATACATTGCTTTTCCTTTAGAAGAAGGTTTTGACAAAGTCGCATTGTGTGTAGAGATAAACCCAAATCACTGTTGATTAGTCTTCTATTCTTCGTGGTAAGAAACTTACAAATTGCGGGTCCAGAACCGTCGACAGAAAGTCATCAATAGGAGACTTTTCGTGGCGGCTTGATATTCTGAAAATTTAAGTAAAACTCCACTAATTGATATTGCTGGAGCTTTATTTGGGTGGGCTTAGCCCACCAAAACTCACCGTGGTTGCGAGACTGTGGGGGTCTGAAATCATAATTGGCAGTTTCTGTACCGTGGAGAGATATGAGCAGTCTTTGTTTGACGACTTTGCGGTTTGCCTTGACAGCTCGTTCTACAATCAAGAGGACAAGAAATCAAACAGCACTGAGCAAGTTTGCTCATCGACTTCTTTACCAGTTCAGAAAACTAGTCATATACTCCAAACTGTTTCGCTCCTTGCAAAATGAACAAGCCCACTGCGTTTTCAGCGTATTCCTCAATTAGTGGCGGAAATGGAGGTTTGAGCCAGGGGACAGAAATTTAGCTGAATCGGGTCCAGTGGCCACCGAAGGGGAAGAAAAAAGGTGAGAAGTGAGTGTTTCCGGATGTGGATGTCTATACTAAAACCGGAAAACACTGTGGAAGACGTAAAAAAGCAACAATCTACTGAAAACAAAGAGTACTATATCTAAGTAAATGGGGGCCCTGTTTTTACATTTAGGTTGCCAGGGAAGGCGGCTCTCGACCTTGCCACTCTCGTCAGTTACACGACACAGTCCTAAACGCTCTCCTTTCCAATTAATGGCAGAATAAAATGTTAAGACTTATGCCTCTTATTCTCACGTTTTCCGCAAGATATAGAAGCTAATAACTGAAGACAAGCAATGCTCTTTGTTGTATTGCCAAACATGTAGTGTCAAAGTGTCGGTATCAGTTTGAAGAAGTAAAATGATGCATTGATAGAGCTTTTTTATGTCAAAAAATTTGGAAAAGGAACTTGCAGTTGCATCTGTATGTTCTAGTCTCTTAACAGCATCGGTGCCTGTGGCAACAGCGCAGAAGAAAAGGAGTGCCAAAGCGCTCATTTCAAAATCTCCCGCCAAAAGCGCATGCGCACTATTGCGTAACAGCCATTGGGGCGACGCAAGTTCCCTCTTTTTCTGTGAAAAGGGGTATGATCTCATTTGATGTCGCCTACATTTGGTCAGGGGAATAGAGAGCTGTCAATCCGCGGTAGTTCCTAAAGCAGGCCATGTCATGTCGCTCATTTCGCCAGGTGTGCTAGTGCAAACTTCACGTCGTGCAAGAAAACTGCCTCGTCTTGCTGCATGTATGAAATGCAGATCACAACTCGCCCGTGATCATCTTACGTTCGATTCAACGACAAAACAAGCTATCACGTAACTGCAGATATTTACGTATGTCACGCTCGAGTACCTGCATATGGTTTTCACTAGTTGCTACAAGGCGATTGTCGACGCAAAAATATTTTTCTAGTGTTATGAAGATCGTTAGTAATCCAGGAACATCATAATTTGGTCAAGCAACTGCTTGTGATAATAAACAATATCACATTCAAATTTTTAAATTTGGCGTGATAGTGCCGGGCGAATATTTTAAGTTTTTGGTCACGAGGACATTCATTGTTGGTTGGTAGCATCACTCTCTATAAAAAGCGAATACGTCTAAAAACAAGTGGTTAAAACATCAGAAAATTTGATTCATCGCTCAAAGTACAATGCTGTAAATAACATTAAACCGCTTGCAGGTATTTTAGGGATTTTTATAATTTTACTAATATTTAACTCAAGTTATTTGAATGAAACACCAGTACTTCAATGAAGCGTGTAATAGACCGCGCGAGCCCATATATTGGTCCGCACTTTTTTGGCCATAAATCCCCAGCCGCTAGAGCTAGAGAGCTGTTCAAACCCTCTACGGATTCAGCAAAAGTCTTCTCGTCAAAATTGAAAAAAAATTTTTCGATTTCAGTTCGGGGTTCTCTGGGGGGACCATCACAATTGGAGTTTTTTTTGCTATTTTTGGCGACCTTTGGCTAACCCTGGACCACAACCCATTGGGCCATTCTTTTGGCTCAAGATTTTTGGAAATTAGGCAAAATCCACGTCTTTAGAGCCCTTGAATCGTTTTCTAGCATATCTGTAGCCAAAATTATGGACAAAAAAACAAAAATTAGTGAAATTTCTGCACCCACAAACCCCAACCTGTGGTACAAAACATCCCTTTTCTTTATGGTTATCACTTCCCATCAGATCGAGCTAGAGAGCTGTTCAAATCCGCTCGGAATGGGGAAAGACTTGTAGTTTCGACTGAAAAAAAAATTTTCACTGTACGATGTCGGCCTTTCTGGCTATGTTGACAAAACCTCAGGATGTTTTGACATATTTTGACAGGTCTATCAAAACAGTCCGTGACGTCAACGTCCTGTGGGAGTTCGAAAATTGAGATGAATCACTGGCGCGAAACAGCACGAGATTTAAATGCATTCTAGGCTATAGTATGAGNTTTTAGAGGGTATGATGGACATTCTAGTATTTCTAGTTGATGAGTTATGGCAAAAATGGTAGAATATTAACTAGGGAAATCCCCTCTAATCNCCTGGGAGATTCCTGACATATNTGGAATATATNNGGCATNNTTTTGAACCAGAAACGCAAGGAACTTGATCAAGGGCTCTAAAGACGCGTATTTTAGCCTAGAATCCAAAAATACTGCGAGCTAAAATATTGGCGCATGGGATCGGATAATGACGTCATATAATCAACCAAAAAAATACCCCCATGATGATCCCAATGGCCCAAAACCCCCATCCAAATTCAAAAATAAATTATTATAAACAACACGACGCCACTAGTCATTACAGGGTTTGAACAGCTCTCTAGCCCAATCTACTGCCGAGTTATGGCTGGCCAAAGTTTGTCCTGAAAGGGCAAATTGTGCCTTTTCTGAAAAGTTTTGAATTAGACCAAAAACTGGGTTTTTGAACCATAATTTTGGCTACAGATATGCTAGCAAGTCAAGCAATGGCTCTATAGACGCGGATTTTGTCCTAGTTTGCAACAAAACTTTGAGTCAAAAGAATGGGTTAATGGGTTGGGGCCCAGGGCCAGCCAAAGGTGACCAAAATTTCCAAAACATGCCCTCATTGTGATGTCACTTCCAGAAAATCCCCCACCGAAAACGAAAAACGTTATTTTTCGATGTCAACTAGAAGACTTGCTGATTCTGTAGAGGGTTTAAACATCTCTCTAGCTTTAGCGGCTGGCGATTTACAGCCAAAAAAGTGCGGGCCAATATACGGGCTCGCGCGGTCGTTCTAGGTTTAAGTTTTACACAAACATATAAAACAGTTTTGCAAAGGTATTAGAATTTTGTGTGACCTCCATACAGGGCCGGATTAACCATTGGGAAAACCGGGCAAACGCTCG
>JGI24021J15306_10007596_pt1 | contig 13226 bp, 11 predicted proteins | sample Ectturendosymbi1_FD_15306 | JGI IMG/M metagenome (IMG submission 15306) | reverse complement strand
GAGCTGATGATGCCTACTTTGTAGGCGAAATATATACTCTGCAAGATCTTAGTGTCTGATTCTGTGCTGAGAAAGGATTTCTTTCCACAGACAGTATTCAGGTACAGTTTATAAGTGTTTCATAGGGATAGTAAAAATAGCTGACTTGGATCGACCTCGCTAAGTTTTGTGTTTGTATTTGATGTCTTAAACCGTTTGTGTTGACGAATCAAGTCGCTCACAACAGTTACTTCGGAAAACGGGGGGCTTGCCAAGTTGTTTAATCGTCAACCATTTTCGGAAAGATTTTCGTATGCAAATCGACCCCTCTTTCTTCTATTCAACATTCATCATTTTATCGATGGATATGCTGTCTTACAATCCGGCTACCAAGAAATTCCTGCATAGCGCTAAGCTGGGACGTAGCAAGTTAGCAGGACGATTATAAATGATAGAAGACCAGTAGCTGAACTGAACAATCTTATTGCCCACAAGCAGACGGGAACGACTTTCGCCTTCCTTGCAGTTCTTCCCTCAGGTTGACGCCAACCGCGTCAGACGACCACGTCGCGTCGTAAACCGTGTTATGTTTTCTCTTCGCTTCCGACCTTTAAATTTATTGCTTGCCTTTGTTTCAGATTTCTGCGATTTCTGTACCGGCGAGCGATGGCCGTCCTTCGACTCAGACCATACGACGAAGCGTGGGAAGGAGCCGGGCCGAGTAGTTCCGCCTCAGTATGTTGCGAAATCTATCATTTTGTTTGCTCTTGAAACAGCGTTGGGAGGGCCCAAGCGGCAAGCGTGCAAAACATTCACACACTGCTGCAACAATAGAGTGATCACGGCGTGCTACTCTGTTATAGCCTGTTCGCGCCACATTCATATAGGTGCTATTCTTAGCGCGATGTTTGCGTAAGGAACATGTCCAAGACCAGAGCCTTTCGCGCCACGAGCGTAGTATTTTGAAAAACTAACGAAGCACTTGCTGAATACTCACTAAAAGCCCGTTGTATGTTTTTCATTCCTTATAAAATCTAATGAATTTCGTCTCTAATTTGAGACACATTCAGTGTGTGGTTGCTTTGCCAGATTTTTTCGAACTCTTGTTCCTTTTATTGCTCGGCTCAATTTTAATCTGCAAGACTTGTGTTCAAGTGCCCATTTGTTCTGACAGTCAGTTGCGCATTTAGGATTGTTCGTGAGCAACGGCGCCACGCGCGTGTATAGCCCTAAATTAATTGAAAGGTGTACACGCGACAGACACCATGGACTGTAATGCCCGTTTCACCGCTTCTTAATTCACTTTTACCCGCATGGACGCATTTTGGTTGTAGTCGCGTACACTTAGCACTGGTTTTCAACATGGGGTCACGAGCCCTTTTTGGAGGGGACGCAGACAGAGATGGGTAAGCCCTTGAGTTAGGCCTGCTAGAAACTGGTTTTAACGTGTTTGTTGCGATTGGATGACGATAGTGGGTTCGTTAAATTATAGTGGTTTGCTGGAATGGGCCACGGTACAAGAAATAGGTGAAAACCACTGCTTTAAAGTAATAAGTGGTGTTCATCAGTTTAGATGACTTGTGGCCAACTCCGCAACGCATGTCGCCTTTTCATTGGAACTTCAGTGCAGCAGCGATATTGTCCGCAGTGGCATTTGGTTGCGCTGGAAAACAGCAAACCCAAGTATAGGTGCCATAGAAGCCACAAAGTCGTCAACGCTGCCAGTGAGAGCAGCACCTTCAAACTTAAACATCCCATCTCGCAAGAAAGTACTACAGCGAATGTTAAGGCCGAGACGCTCAACCACTTGTTCAGCACAGTTATGCCTTCCTTATTGTTTCTTTTTCCAGGGAGCTTGTGGATCCCAGAACCAGAAGAAATCATGGCCGATCATGTTGTTCGTCGCGGTCGTACTTGGTGGTCCATGCCTGATATGGAAACTGTTACAAGGTTTCAACTCCTCGAAGTAAGGGTTTGGTGGAGTCTGTATTCGATCTGATGGCAGTGTGTGTGTGAAAATGGCTGTTGATTTTGTTCCTTTCTCGGTTTAGCAAATCACGTGGCGATCTTTATTTCTGACTTACGCCACGGTCTCCTTTGAAAATTAACAGCCAGCAGAGCAGGGGTTCTTAACCGGTGGGGCACGCCTGCCCAGGCTGGCTCGAGTCCATACGCGTTCTACAACATGGAAAGTTTGATCAGTCAATTTACCAATAAATGCATCTGTTTTTCAAACTTATTTAGAGTCAGTCGGGACTTGAAACAAAGGACATTTACTTAAGGATGGCAGAAAAAAACTCAAAAAAACTCACGAACAACTATCGCGTGAGCTCAATTTTGTTGTAAAATGTGAGGGGGACAGCTTGGCGTGAAACCAATATATTATGTGGGATATCATGGCATATTATATCCCCGCTGTCTGAAAAAGTGGGGGGACGCATCCCCCGTGTCACCCACCCATGAACTATCGTAGAGAGATGTTTTTGTTGTCCCTTTGCATGCCTCGTGGCAAAGAAATGCTAAGACAAGTGCTCCGGCAATCCAACGAACTAGAATTATAACACTAGTCTGGTTGGATGCAAATTAAAGGGTTCGTCCATAATTAGTTCATATTTCCTACAACACAAGGCTGGCGACTCAAACTTCAAAGACATGAAGCATTTTAATTTTTGAAAAGCCAATATCGGGAAGTCACAGAAGAACTGACTCCATCTTAAAACTTCGCAATGTATAGTTACCAGTTCTGTATCTTGTGAATTTTCGGGCAGATGTAACTGTGGAGTTGCTACGACTTGCTGCTTGCTTTAAAGCTTAACCGTTTTGTCAGGATATTGTGCATATCTTTCTCATCACTCCACACGAGTATTTGATATTTCAAATCACTCAACTTTCGGCATCCGCTTAGTTGGTTCAATGGTTGGCTTATTTTTTTGCCCACTTGTGATGTACCTGTTTCGCAGCGCATTAAGCGAGGCAGCAGATGTTGCTCATTTCGGGAATATCTGATATCTCAAACACTTATCATTCAAAGCGGAAACCCACAAGATTTGGTCTTAGGCTCAGCATTAACGCAAATACGTGCCCAACTATGTGACCTGGTGTTCGTTTTGGCCGTGGTGAGAATAGCACCCATTTCATGGGCAGATGTAACGTTTTTGGCGCTTGTTACCCTCGCTGTAGCTCCCGTTATGTTTCAGATCGTCGACGCAGTCGTGGGTGAGTGGCGAGGGTGATCACGTGATAGCTAGAGTCGAGTACGATTTCCGGGCTGAGGGCGATGAGGAAATTTCGCTCCAAGCGGGCGAAACCATTGTTTTGGCTCCAAGAGGTTGGATAGTTTTGTGTGATGGCGATTAAGATCGGGTTTGTAACAAAATTCAACAGCGGGCGTTGATCGAAGCGACATTTGTAATTTATCTAGTGACATTTGTCTTTGATTGAAGCGACATTTGTCATTTATCGAAGTGACATTTGTCGGTGATCAAAGTTCTATTTGCCATTGATAGAAGTGACATTTGTCATTGATCGTAGCAACATTTGTGATTGATCGAAGCGACATTTGTCAGCCATCATTCGATGCGTGGCAATGAAATCAGCCACTGCTGTAAAATCAATTGAATGCACAGGCTTGTTATGGTTGCCAACGACGAAAGATGTTTTGTCAATTCCGTTTTAGTGCTGTACTGAATACACACGGGGTAGATAATCCTGCCTTCTCAATACAAGCTAGAAGCTTGGACTGCTGGTGGAAAAACCAAGAAACAATATATCTTTATCGTGCATGTAAGGTTTACTGCCTGTTAATTTCTTTCGTTCTGCATCACCCTCAGCGCTGCTGATATCTGTAGAAGGCGAATATTAGGTGCTGGTGTCAACCCAAAGATTTTGTGCCTAATTTTTGGAATACCTTTTGTTCAGTTATTTGTCTTTTGTTAAATTACGTCGTACTATCGCGGCGTTTCTCATTAATGTGGAGAGCAGCTTCTGTAACTCGGTTGCATCGCATAAATCAGGTTCTACCAGTGAAGTGCGCAACTATCCGCCTGATTCATTTTTACCCCACTGTGTATGGAGAAAAAATAATTAACAGTCACATTCTATCCAGGGTTCACACGCGGTATTGAAAGTATTGAAAAAGTATTGAATTTCAAAATCAGTTTTCAAGACCTTGAAAAAGTGTTGAATTTGGCCAAAATGTACGTTAGGTATTGAAAAAGTAAGGAAATTCTTAATGGAAAAGAATTTTGAAGTATCTGAGCAGAATTTTACTGAAGACAAAGTAGTTCATTACATTGGTCAACAAAAAATTTGTTGCATTGATGCAAACACTTGTTCTTACTTAATTTGGGGGCGCTGATTTCAAATCTGACCTTAGTTTTTTTTCTGTAAGCTATACTTTCTTTGTAATTCACGATTTTTAATTTTTTCGTGCAGTGAAACAATTAACAATACTTTCACATGAATGTCATTGAAATAATGTAGACAATTAGCTTAAACATATTTGATATGACGCAAAACCTACTTGCAAGCACCTGTATCAGGGCAAAAATTGACACTTATGACTCTTGCGTTTGTACAGATCTCTCGAATAATCACGTTTAATGCTCCAGCACTAGTCTGATAACATATGATGAGCCCCTCTACCTTGGTAGCGCCCTTCTGTTGCCATGAAGCCCTGGTGGGACCACTCTCCCTGTTCATCACTGAAAGCTCCAAGGTTTTCTGGAAATTTCTCCAAACGACTGAACACGAAGTGCATTTTGATGATGCTCATTTTGCACCTCAAATCATGACATACTGAGAACATCTAGCCAACGGAATCTTCACAATTTGTTTTTTTTATTGCCTAGAAAATTCTTCATCACTTCCACAAAAGACAACCACGCTGCTTCTTAACATTTATTGTTTGAATAAAAGCTTGAACAGCATAGGGCCTACTCACAGGGAACAGGTAGCCTACTGGTTTAACCTGGACAAGTGCACATTGCTCTCACGACTCAACACCTCACAAACCTACCAACAGCTTGCCCAATTTTGTCAGGTACCGGCAGCTATTTGATCTTGAAACCAAAAAGATTTACTTCCACCTACTCTGCCATGTTTAGACAAACTACAGACAAAGGAGACTAAGAATGGTGATATGTACTGTAGGCCTACAGCAAACCTGAATGCATACTGCATGCAGACATAGGCCTTACTTTCACTGTTTCAGTGAACAGGCAGCCTAGCCTTCACATTGCCCTCAATACCTCAACTAGCCTACCGACAACTTGCGCAATTTTATCGCTGTGTTTGATTTTAAACAGCACCAGAAACATTGATTTTCACCCGTTGTGTCATGTTTTCGACCAGTTGCTCTCAACCGCTGTGTAATGTTTTGATTGAGAGTCACATGCGACTCCCAAGCAACTTTTATGCGGCCCTTGGTAGTATTTCAATAGAACCTCTATTATTTTGTGTAACAGACTTTGTTCTGCTATAAAGCAAAATGTGCCAATTGACCTGCGTTAGAATTTCTTTAGTGTGGCCCTCTAGCCAATTTGGAAGTCTGGATTTGGCTCCGCTCAGCGAAAAGGTTGAGAATCGCTGTTTTAGACAAGCTACAACACAGGAGTCTTATGGCACATGTCACTGCGCTGCAAGCTACTTCAGCAAATTCGCAATAAGTACTTAACCCAGGGCTGTCGCCAGCGGGGGGCCAGTGGTGTTCGGTCCTCCCATTTAAAATATGTGTCCTCCCATTTTCATATTTGGCACCCCGTTTGCTGCGTACATCTAATATTGTATTTTTAAAATGTGCCCCCCTTAGTTATATTTGGCCCCTTCCTGTGGATTCCTAGCTACAGGCCTGGCCCGACCAAGTGAAAATCAGTCCGCTATCACAAGCTAATGTTGACAAGGGTTCAGAAAAATCTATAGGATTATGAAAAAAATGAGGAGTTACTGAAAAAAATGAAGAGTAGTATATTAAAAATGCCGATTGCAAGAAATTATGTAACAATGCCGATTGCAAGAATTATGAAAAAAATGAAGAGTAGAATATTAAAAATGCCGATTGCAAGAAAACCAGAGCATACGGAAGAAAACTGATGGCAGATTTGAAATCAGCGACAAAAAATTGTATAGAATCAGTTAAAAAAAACCCATGCAACAGAAAATGAAAAAAAAATGTTCCCCTGTGTTATATATGCAGGGTGCAAAATTTAGTTTCATGGTTAAGAATTTCTACAAATGAAGAGAGGTAATGGAATTGAACTTTTTTAATTTAGTATTGAAAGGGTATTGAAAAAGTATGGACATTGATTTTTTTAAATGTTTGGGAACCCTGTCTATCATTGCTTCAATTCTATAAGCTGTTGCTGTTCGCATTCAGGATTTCGAAAAAGACACTGCCGCCGCTCATTGCTTGCCGTCACTGCCAAATTCTACTCTTCAAACGGCAAGGGTACTCCATCTCGATTCGTCTTCTCATATGCATCAAAAGCTTTTAGAAAAAATTTTACACATTTCACTCTTTTCAGCCCTGCGCAGGGAACAGTAATTGCGCGTGACGCGCGAACTCAACTGAAGACACCAAAACTACTGCGTGCTGCGTGTTTCTGGAACACGTGACCTCCGGTCAAACTATTTTTGACTTACTTTGCAACATCTTTTACTCATTTCTTAAATCGTATCTTGGCCGTGAAACAATCATTTTAAATCAATATCGGCACTTAACCTTGCGTTATCCCAGCGCCCGCCAACGCGGTGCCCGCGGCAACCATAGTAACCTCAAAGACCACGTGGGCCGCCCGCCGGCCTGTTCCAAAAATAACATGGTCAGTGCCTTCATGTAGATGAATATCATTGACTATAACGAAATTAACGCAATTAAAGGTAAATTGAGGGAGTTTTTTATTGTAGAAGTGTGTATCAAACTGATACCCCACCCGCATTAATCGGTACCCAAGAAGTTGCTCTCAGTTTCAAAAAGGCTGGTGCCCCTGATTTATCTGAAGTGCAGCCAGCGGTCTAAGAGCTGCACAAACACATCAGTATGTTGCAAAACACTGACTAGAAGCGATTAACCGCTTCTCAGGTGACCGCAGGGATGTACAGACATCTCAGCAGAGGAGCACATCTTGAAACAATATGTTGGCGGAATAACACAACAGGTATCCTTCGGGTGTTGAAACATCCGAACCTCTATTATGTACTTGCAGGACGTTGTTGAAAAAAAAAACTCATACACCATTTGATTTTTCTCCGGAAGTTACGAAAAGTCACAAAAGAAGAGATTTCTAACGTTTTCTACGTACATGAAATTTTATAAAAACGGGTCTTTCGATGCCCAGATGATTCGGTTTGTTTTCTTCAATCAAGAATATCCTAGAGCTGCACAAGACTATATCCTGCTATGCAGCAGGGGCGTGACGAGTGTAGATGGCGACCGGGGCAAGAAACAAGTTTAGCGACACCATGTTCGGACCAGAGGTCTTTCGGGAGCAAATGTGTTGTACTGAAGAAAGGTTTTTGGGACTTTCCGGTGCCCGGGTCATTGTGCACCCCTTGCCACCATCGGTACGTCTTTGCGCTGCAGTGTTCCCCGTGAAATTATTTGTCTGTATCGCATTCTCCGACACAACAAACAAACCGATCTCCAACTATCGATTACATAGGTATAGGAGCAAGAAAATTTTTGGGGGTGCAAAGGATTTTTGCCCAAAAAGTTGCCGTGCAAATTTTGCCGACCGTTTTTGGTGTGGCCTGGTCTTTACTTGTTTTTCTGCAAACGTTGGGCGCCATTTTTGCTCAGATTCTCATGGATTTTGCCGAGATATTTGGGGATTTTGTCCGGATTTTCAGAGATTTTGACCAAATTTTCAATAAATCAAAACTTTTGGGGGTGTGCACTTGCGCCCCCGTCTCCTACACCAGTGATCGATTAGATGACATTAATAACAAGTTGCTTTTCAGAACTTCAGCCCAAGATCCGAGGATGGATCATGGGAACCAGGGACGGTAAAACTACCGGCTACTTGCCCGCGAATTACGTCAAAGTCCTCGGATTACGTCGCGGCCGCAACCAGCACCCCCCCGCCACCGCTCCTGCGCAGCGTGACCCTGAACCAAACTTCACGAAGACTTTCGAGAAAGCGAGTTCAGCCACACCGAGGCTACAGCAGCAGCCTATTGCCGAAGAAGATGTATGTATTTGATGAGCTTAATGTATTTTCATAATTTTTCATACTCGATGAGGCGTAGTCCGCCGTTCTTCAGCTCGTACTTAGCCACTGTTTTCTAAATAAAACTGAAATGGATGACTCTCAAAATACTCTGTGTCATAGCAGTAAATTGCTTGACATTCAAATCAATGCATTCTTGTTTAATGGATAACCCCATCATGTGGGAGTACGGTTGGATGAATCGCTCCTGGAAAATATTGCGCAGCACCAATACGGTTCCACAAAAAAAACGATTGAAGAATGAAATGTCCATGCTTGTTCATCATTCACCGATCGTCTGAGCTCTTTCCGAACCTATTNTTAGTGCAGTAGGCTACTGCAANATAAATCACTTCAGCCCTCCCACTTTGTCACCGAGTAAAGACCTGACGTTGATAGCATGTAGTTTTCAGCATACTGTACAATAAGGCCTGGCCGATGAATGAAAACATACACATAGATTTTCTCAAATATATTTTATTTTGAACGACATTGAAATAGCAGCACACAGTGCTGTAAAAGCTGTTGTTATCGTTAAGGTATATTTCTGCACTGGCCAGCCGCACGGAACAACTTCATTGGTTCACACGAAGGGGCGTGGCAGTGAATTGCACTGAATCTGTAGAGATGTGCTAGAGATGTGAGATGTGCTAGCGCGTATACATTTACACGTGCAAAAGTTCTCACACTGGTTCATACAGTTTAATTTTGATTAAAAACAACAAATGTACGTGCTTTGCACTTCGATGCGAAGAACGTTATAGATATTTCACAGTACACACAGGTCAGGCAAGCGTTTCAACTTCAAAGGTTGGCCACATTTCGCCACTTAACTGTAGTAATGACGATAGTACTTCTCCAATTCACGCTTTGGACATGACATTTGCGACCTGTGACTGTCGTTCGTCAGCATCGTAGTCAAAAGTTTCGCCAAACACGAGCTCCTGTCGTGGAGCGGATAGTTTTTTCGTAAAGCAAGACAGGAGCTTGAAATACAGTAGAAAAAGGTGTGTTGATGTGCAAGACGCTGGCATGGCATTGTTGTTGCAGTGGGAGAGTATCCACGGGGAAGCGGCCACGAGTGCCAGGAACTGAACCTTTGTGCCAGGCGTCTCCGCTCAAGGTGGAAGTACGAGGGGCAAGATGACCACGCGATGTGTGTTGAACTACGATTTGCATCTGGCCAAGAAAAATGGCACGGAGAACGTGCCTTGTATCAGGCCGTGGCAAAGGAAATCATGCAGCTCCGTATAATTATTTGCTCTGCGAGGTCATCACGGTTTGTGCCGTCTTGGTAAGAAAGTGCACAACCGCCATAGGTGGTTAAGTGAGAATGTGGAGCACGCCTGACCAATCGGTGGCCGCCACCATGCCCGGAATAACCGGGTGGCACTGCACGTCCACGCATGCGCACTCCTCTTTTTGAAAGAGCGGCACTGTTCTCAGGTAGTTGCCGTTGGTGTGTTTGTAGCAGACAACCGACCCGTTCGAACTGCCCGACACCACGTAGTGACCGTCTTTCGTGACGTCGAACGCGACCGGGTATTCGTTGACCTGCGCCAACACTATTTGCATTCAATTTTATGCGCTGCTGCAATTGTGCAATAAATATATTTTTTCAACCACCAATACAGCGCTATGGAAATGTTACTGGTGTGTCTTGCTTGTGCTGATACTCAAGTTTACGACTACAGCCAAACATACCGCGGATCAAATAAGCCAGCGGCTCTCAAAGGCACTCTTAAAACTTGAAAGTACATTTCTAGTTATCGTGCTATACATCTTTTCAAAAACGTTGAGAAGAACCACTGAAATAAGCTACTCGATACGATTCGAACAGTTCAATACGATGCAAAAAAACAGTTATTTCCTTACTGTATGGTTTTGATACCGGACAAATTTGTCCAGACGATACGGCGACTGCGCGCTGAACCGTGCGATGTAGTTGCCGGTCGTCTGTGCCAGGAAGTTCGCGCCGCTCGGATGGACGCGCACGCAAGGACATGTGTAGCGCTCCTGTCAAATACAACTTTCTTGTAACGCCAAGTCCCGGGCTATAGTGGGGAAGAGGCTGAAGCAGCGAACACAGATCGTCGTGGTCTACTTCGTTTACGGCGGTGGTTCTTAATCTTTCCTTATCCCGGAAACCCCTATTCTTAAAAATACTGGCTTGGGGATCCCGCATCTGCGTTTATGGCATAAACGTCACCAAAAAGTTTCAATAGGGGGGGTTTGTGTTTCTGTGGGGCGGTTTTCGTTTGTGCGGGGGGGGCTTGACATTCTAAAAGTTGGCAAAAACTCCACTGATTTACAGTGTTTCATTTTGGGGAGCTTGGTTTTGTGGGAATTAAGACCACTACCCCCCCGTGGCAACGGGATTGGGTTATGCTATCAGGCAAAGTAGTCGTTGTTTGTACATCTGAGGATTACACGAAAACCCTTTTGACATTCCGTCTAGGAACACTTACGAACAACAACTGATTTACGGCGTTTAGAAACGTTTCTTCAAAACAGCGCCATGCTTAATCAGAAAATATGGCCCAGGTCATAACGGTGCGACAAACTTGGTCTTGTTACGCAACAATCAATCTAAAACGAACGCTCCTCCTCAAAGCTTAGCAAGTGAAACACGTAGCATCATCAACGTGTTCTTTTTGGAGTTAGTGCGAAAAGCAGGTGGCGTGGCCAGCCCAAAATGTTTGATTTTATGCGAGTATCACTTTCCCCAGCCAAACATAAACTATACGAACGCCACAACTCTTTCTTTCAACTAGCAGTTACAAAGTAAGCAAATGAGCTTCTTCGGAAAAGACATCCATTCCATCAAATGATCACAATGTAAGGGAAATGTGCGAAAACGCGAGAACAACTTTCACAACGTTTCGAGCTAACCTAAGAAGTTTCGCACGAGTCGCGGTTTCGAAACTCTGAAACACATAGCTCATGGTTACAATAACGCAGCGTTTGTCAGTTACGACGCTGCAGACTAAATTCAGGTACGATGAATTTGTTTAAGGCAGGAATTCTGAACCTGGGGCCCGTGGTTTTGGTTTAAAGGCTTTGCAGACATTTCGATGACTACTACGATGATTAAAACGTAATTTCGAATATTTATTGCAACGTTTCCTTTCATCAGAAAGTACTGATGACCCGCGCCATGACTCACTAATGTTAAAGAAATGCTGGTTTAAGGGGAGTTTGACCGCCGAGTCAAAATTGTAGAATTTCGGAAATACCGCCCACGCATAAAAACACTCCACTGATGTTTTTGCAGCATTTGAAAGACTTACAACCGTTTGCGCAAGCGACAGAGATCGCTTGGCACGTGCGCGAAGAAATGCACTTCTGGAAGAATCTGTCGCCTTTCGACCGCACTGTCAAGACTAACAAACGACACATACGTGATATATCTGACTGGAGAGCTTCGCTCCGGTCCTAAGATCCCAAACAATCAAGTTGTGTTCCGCCGATTGCCTGTTGACGTCATCACCGCTGGCGACGAAACTTGTGGAATTCGCGAAGAAGTCCAGCGACAAGATGTTGCCGCATTTGAACTTGTACTTGCACACATCCTGCAAAACACGTCCAGCGTGTAGTGGTGAACGCCGAAGAGAAAAGACGAGTTGATTTGCTGTCACGCCACTGAAACAGGCCAGCTTTTCAATCGAAGATTACAACTCTTTTCCATGCACTTGATGCCCAGAGAGCCGTTCACGGTAACTGCGAACAGTTTCACGACGTTCGTTGGAAGGGATTAAATACCCCTCGTGTGCACTTTTCCAATTTGAAACAAAAATGTTTTCAAACAAGGGAGCACTGATTGCAATATTCGACAGTCGTTGTGATGAAAGTTTGGGATGCCTTGCTGAACAGACGTGTTTTTGGTGCTCTGAAAGGCAGTTGTCGAATATTAGAAGCTTTTTTTTTCATTTTTCACAGCGATTTTCTCCTGACTGACCATTGGAATTTGCAGCAAGATCACTGCAGTTCAATTTGCAATGCACTGATGATCGTAACAGGAGTTACCGAAACGTCTGCAAAATGTTGTTTATATCGTTTCCCTGGACGTTATTTTTATCATAAGGCTATTCAGCACTTGCACCAAAATTAGAAGCTCTGGTTGGAAAAATCTTAGTGAAGCCTCAGAATTTTTAGAAAAGAGACTATAAAGCCTGGCATCATTATATGGTGCGATGGTAAAGCTCGGAGAATATTTTGGAATCATTTGCTAGTTTTCATAGCAAACCAGACTGTTGTACTGGTCAGGAGCTGCGATGCAGATAATATAGGTTTCGGTTTCAATAAAATAGAAAGTTAGCACTGGCGGATCCACGAGGAGCCCGAACAGTGTACCCTCTAAGCAAATTCTACGCTGAGCAAATGTTTGTTTTGCTGCGAACGAAGCGCATGCAACTGCGCAACCATGCAGACACACGAACAGTGAAGCATTCCCAACGCTAAAAGGGCAATGCGATATATATATGTATCAGGGTTTATTCTAAGCTGTTTTGGGGACCCGAAAATTATCATCGGGTCCCTAGAACCAGAGAAATCGGGTCCTTGCAGGTCCATACCAGGTACCTAACATTCTCCTTTAAAAAACTTTATATACAGGAGTTTTTTGAGGTAAATCTTTGGTACACGGTATGGACCTGTAGAGACCCGATTTCTCTGTTTCTAGGGACCCGTTTATCTCTGATTCTAGGAACCCGATGACAATTTTATCTGATTCTAGGGACCCGAATCGGGTCCCTAAAACACCTTAAAAAACCCTGGTATACATATACAGTATGTACAGCTAAATTAAATTTAGAATGTTGGAAGTGCGCGAGAATGACATAGCACTGCGCAGTTGCGCACCTTAGAGGGTACGCTGGGCCCAGACCTCTGTTGCGCCCCGATGAAGTAAATGCGCTCCGTTTTGGTGCTTACTGCTATCATTCATATAGCTGCTGCGGAACTGACTTTATTAGCGCACGATTTCGGTTTTAGAGAGTTGTTATCCAATCTTTTCGCACAAATTGCCAGTTGTCAATCGGCTTC
>JGI24021J15306_10007595_pt1 | contig 13227 bp, 8 predicted proteins | sample Ectturendosymbi1_FD_15306 | JGI IMG/M metagenome (IMG submission 15306) | reverse complement strand
ATTGCAGTTGCTGTTGGGGGCCCCTTTGAAAGCAAGGTACCTGCACATTACAGTTTCTGTAGGGGCCCTTTGAAAACAGAGTACTCACACATTACAGTGTCTTTCAGTGGCCCCTTCAATGAAGTTTGAAAGCGTAGTACGTACATATTTCAGTGGTTGTTGGAGGCCCCTTTGAAAGCAAATTACCTTCAAATTGCACTTCCTGTTGGGGTTCCCTTGAAAGTAAAGTACCTGCACATTACAGTTTCTGTAAGGGGACCCTTTGAAAGTAGAGTACTTACTTATGGTTTGCTTTGTAGTACATTATATGAGTGAATAATGAGTTTTTCATCAAAAATAAGGAAAATTTACACGTGTAACACTTCAAGGGGGGCCTCCAAAAAGGGGGGGCCCGAGGCAAGTGCCTCGCTCGTCTCCCCTTAAACACACCACTGTTTGTATCGTCTGTGTGCATCACCTAACCACTGGCGCAATTAGGTGGGGGACACGGGGACGTGTCCCCCCACTTTTTCAGACGGTGGGGATATAGTGTGCTGTGTCCACTCCCATTTTTATCTTTATGTTTTGTGTTTGGAGAGATTTCAAAAATAAAAGTGACTTTTGTCACGTATTGTGTGAAAAGCATTTTATGTTAGATGCTGCACATAGGCCAAGTTGATGTTGAAACAGAGTTTGGTGTGGTGTCACTGATTCTGATATTTTATAAATTTTAGTTTTGACAAAATGATTTTTAGCATTTTGCAAGTTTCTAGAGACCGCGAAAGATTCTTATCTGCTTCTGTCCGACATTTTACACCGTGTGATATACTGTAAGTAAGGTGACTGTCATGAAACAATGAGAGTTTAACAGCTGCACGTGTGAGAGACCACAGAAGAGCCATGATTTTATCGTGCAGAAATGTAACAGGCTTTGCTGTAACGTTGGATGGTTCTCACCTATTCATAAATGTAAGGATGTAAGTTTATAATGTTAGAAAGTTACATTTTCAGGCCAAATCTCTGCGAAGTTTTTGTCGAAGACAAAAGCAGCACTCTTGTGGAGACCAAGTTTTAGGATGGGCAGTTTTGTAAAAGACTGTCTTCAACATTATTAAACACGGTTTCAAGCAAAATGTTGGAAAAGTATTGACTTAGCTATATATTTACCTATAACTCAAAAGTTAGGGACTTGCCTAAGAATCAAAGATAGCCTATACATTTAGCCTCATTTCTTGTAATGTCGCGATAATGGAGGTGGTGAGCAATCAATCCAAATGATATTTGTTCCTTGACTCTTACACTTTGCGACTTTGTGTCTGTGCTGAATACATTTGTGAACAGTCTCGAGTTTTACTTCGCTTCATCTGACCCAGATGTTCGGGTCCTCTTCTGAGATTGAAGACATGGTTGCGATCAACGATGCCGCAGAGAAGACTAAACCATGTGACGAAGTGCCACACGCAAAGAGAAAGGCTAAAACTCTTGAATCAGAAAAATTTGTGGTTGTAAATGAGTACAGAAGAAAAGTACCGGTATTTAGGTACTTCAAAATGCAAGTTGTTTTGGCATGATTCTACATGGTTATAGCGGTATGTTGCTGTTCATGAAGTCTAGCAGAATTACTATTTTCCACGTGTGCAAACAAGCTATTCTTATGATTAACAGAAGTGTCCTTTCATTGCCAATCAGCATTAATTTGTCGGCTAATCCTGAATGTTGACATTACATATCGCCAAGTCCGTAATTTTTACTTGTAACGGCAGATGCCGTTATATGTGATCACACTGTCCGTTTGTCAAAGTTTGGAATGCTGATCATGTTGTTGAACTATGATACCATGATCAGTAACAAATTTAAGTATATCAATTCGTAAACAATCTGTAAGGATAAAGCAAAGAGTGATTAGTGTTGCTTTCAAAACACCTCTAAAAGCAAGACTAGGAATCTGTATTTATGAAACTTCACTACTGCAGGGACCCGATGACTATATTGGCTTCACAGGAGTGGTGGGATTCAAATTTTTTAAGAACAGGTGCTTTCACTCCAGGCCTCACTAACAACAGTTTCTCTCATCACAGCCTCTAGAGGCAACCCATGCCGGTTGGCCGGATATAAGTGCAAAGGTTGATCTTTGTGTTGTCAACTGGTACAGTCCATCAAGGGAAGTTGTTGATTTTCGTTATTTTCCCAAGTTTTAGTTTTATTTTTCACTATTAAAAGTTAGTAACAGGTCTATGAGAGGTTTGTCAAAATAAGTTATAACCAAAATGCGTTCATGGGGAAAAATTGAGAACCCCTGACTCAAGCCAACGACCGGTTCTCGTGATTAGAGAAATTCCAAGAAGAGGTTCTTGNGAACCTGTCGAATCCCATAACTGCTTCACACNAAGCTGTCCCCCCACATTTTACAACAAAATTGCACCCATGCACCTAACCCCTATCTTATCTTGAGATGCGTTGTGTCTAAGTATTTTTGTACTCGTATTCTTGTATTCGTCGACTAACGACTGTGGTATGGATCATGTGTATGAGGCAAACGAAAACAATTTTGAAGAAGTGCTGTTTTGAATGTTCAAACCTTATTTCAAGTGAAGTTATTTTTCCATTCAGGAGCAATCTTGAGTTTTTCAGAATGCAACGTAAGAGTACACTCATTTGGTGTTGAAAGTCAGTGAATGAATTTTACATATGCTGTCAGTATACCAAACTTACTTTTGTTTTGCTTCTTCTTCCGTATCCTTCTTTTGCCAGCAAATTTTTCCAGTCGCAAACGTGTTAACCCCTCTTTACGTTTCTGAATTTACCTTGTAGAAGCGATTTCTGAAGGTATAACCGGTATCTCCTGCAAATCAATCTTTTTTCTGGATTATCAACGTTGTTATATGTTGAAAAGCTGTGACGATCTCAATTGATTGCTGTAAAAGTCGATAATGAAGGAAAATAGAAGTAGAAACATGAGCTATCTTACGGTTGTGTTATAAGACAACCAATTTTTGCCTATCGGTTTCTAAAAAACTTTTACGGTTACTTTCTTCCGAACCCGATTTGTTTATCGACTCAGTTTGATTGTGTAACGATTCGTGAAACTCCAGGACAATAGAGTGGTGTGCGTAGGTTGGTATACTGACTCCTGGAAGACTGTTCAAACCCTCCAGTTGATCTGACGAACGCAAACACAAATGCCTTGTTTAACGAAAGATTGATTTATTGAGTCCCGATAATATCATTGTAAGGGAATGAGCCGAAACCACACAATCGATCATCTCAAGAAGGAACTCGATTTCCCTGACATCTTGCTGAGAGAACAAACTGATTTGCTTGATGAGATGAGCTACCTTAAGCTACGTTTAACACTGTGCGTTAGTGTCAAGCACGTTGTCCGCTAAGCCGTTTTCTTATATCAGGAACTTGTTTATTTCATATTGAACGTATAAATTCAAATTTAAGTTGATCTGTAGCAGTAACAGCTGTTGTGTTGAATCGTAAAACATTGGAATAATGACTGTTGCAACATCAAGCTTTTCGACCTCATTTGGATATAGAACAAGCAAAAGCAAGATATTTAGATTTAACTAAACTGTCAACTTCCCAGGTTTATAAGGGAAAAGTTCCATTACATGCGTTTAGTTTGCTTCTTACTGAAATATTGCAAAAACAGTTCCTTCTTGAAAGATTTCTTTTTGAGGCGGCAGCTAAAACCATTGTCGAACTATGCGTAAAGAAACAGATAAGCTCGATTTTTTTCTACAAGAAAGGTTGTGAACGTTCCAGCATAGTGGATCTGTACAACAGAGCTTCTCGAATGAAAGTCGGTCGACATTGCATTACATATATTGGATCTTATATAAATTTAAAGTGTACTGTATTTGAGATTTAGTTGTTAGGTGCTAAGCACAGAATAACCGGATATCGAATGAGTGTGCAAAGTCGAAATACAAACTTATCGGTAGTGCCAGCAGGAAACTAAGTCATACACCAATGTTATCTAAACAACAAGAAACACTTACGTTGCTTGCAGTCAGAAGGCTGATGACGTTCGTGATTGAAATTTGAAATTAACTGCTTTAAATTTTGCAAGCTGCTAGTTTTGAAAAACGTTTTAAAAAGAATTTCAGAATAAACCTTACGGTTTCGGATCTAGCTGCATGTCAAAACTTGATAAACTTTGAAATTCTTTAACTACAAGTTTTAAGTTTTCATATGGGTCGGCGAAGAGCAATGAACATGGATCTTGAAGTAAATTGGACAAAATCAGCAAATTTGTGTTACTGCAGAGCATTCTCCACTCAAGTTGATTGACCACTTCTGTTACCAAGAATACAGAACAGTATTTGATGCTACACGCAGCGGTGCCCGTCATACCCGAAATAGAAGAATGGATGAACTCAAATTCTCAAATTTTTCTTAGTGCACTCAACACAGAAAACAAATTTTGTACATTCCGCAGTTTTGGCCGTGAAGTGCTGCAAGTGATCTGTAGCGCCCACCACAGCTGCCTTTCTGTCTAATGCTGCTCTTTCTACTGCTCACGTTTTACGTAGCACTGGCCACCTGGTTAAATTTCAAGCAAATCAAGTCTCTCTTCTGGTAATTACTTTTATTTCATTTATTTGCCGACGTTTCGCCACCTATTCAGTAGGGCTCCTGAGGGCAACGTTTTTAACCGCNTTANGCGCATTTTACCAACAACGAAAAACAATGGACAATGCGACGTACAACGATAAATAAGCAAAAACTCATCANATAAAGGAAACAAATGATNGTTGACTATAACTTAAAACGGGGAAGCCACAGGTGGTGNTAGACGACACGGTAAATTCTCAAAGAAAAGTAAAGCGGCGCAAAATTCTCAGAAATGCACAGCAATCAAATCACCAAAGGACAACGTAAAATACATGTACAAACCAGTTGAGTAGTGTAAATTTTTACATGATGTAACTGTTTCCATGATGTAGCACACGGGCGCACTTTCAATTTAAGCCGTGGTCACTTTGATCTTCGTGTTTTGTAAACGCTCTTTTCTCGGATTTTTAATAAGGTTTCTCGGTAAAGTGCCTCTGCAGTATTCCTTGAAATGAATGATTACGCTTCGTTTTGTTTCTCGCAAATATTTGTGTTCACGTTCTCCGCATGCTCCTTCATAGACTGCACTTCGACTTTTCCCGGAAGCCTAGAAGGTGCGGTATTTTTCCCTGAAGGGAGGATTGAAGGTTTAATTGTAGGTTTGAAGACTGTCCCTATATGGAGTTTCACCAGAATTCGTTTCAACGTTCCCTTTGGCAAGCTGTGTGCGTTTAAATACCTTTAAGTAAAAGAAAGGTTGTCGTTGAGTGGCCTTTTCTTTTTTTTTGTTCATCCACGTGGGAAAACCTCAAGTAGAATGTACGTTGGTTGATCTCAATCTTCCGGTCGTGAGTTTCGGAGAAGTTTTGAAGCTGTTTTGAATAGAGCAGGGGTCTCCAAACGTTTTTGTCAGAGGGCCACATAAGCTATTACACAACAGTCCGAGGGCTGGACATCTCACGTAAAGTGATTGTTTGGGGAATGTTACATTCAAGTTTTTCGTAAATATATTTATTTTACATTATTGACAAAATGTCTTTGCGTTCGGATGAACATAGCTTCGCGGGCCGGAGCTGGCCCACGGGTCGTTGTTTGGAGACCCCTGGAACAGAATGTTGATTACTGATTTTTATGTTGTATATGATGGATATTCTGATCTGAAATTTAGGTATCTATCTGAATGAACATAATCATCTTTAGTCTATGTTGTAACAGAGACCATCTATTATTTGCAGGGTTGCTAAGAATTCTTTTAAACACGGAGAACTTGCAAAATGTTTTTGTGAGGCTCGAAAAAAACAATGTTAGATGTAACATTTTTAGATTTATCCAAATCTTGCGGTCAGAACGAGGGCAGTAGCATTTATGTTGCCATTTTCGCCAATTCACTCAGCAAAAAAAACTTTTTTTAACTGCAAGCCGTCAAGTGAGTTTAGAAACTTCCAATACTGGAATTGTTGCAGCCTCTCAGCCATGACGTAAGTAAATGTTTTCTGTGAGCGATAAAAAATCAATGACATCATCTCTTTTCAATGCATAATCTCATAAAATAGAGGCTACTGAGTATTTGCGACTCTGTCGGAGCGATGATAAAGATTAATTTTTGAGAAAAGTCGTCTCAAGAAACTACGATTGACGTGCTTATTTTCAACAACGAATGAAAATTTAGGAAATATGACGCCTCTTAAACAATTTCGCCGTTTTTCGTTTTCTGCTAGTTCGTATCATCACTTTGTTTTATTTTTTTGAATAATGCTTAGGTGAAACGCTAAACCATACAGTAATGTAGGGACGCTGACCCGTCTTATTTGCGAGAAGGATTCCTCTCGTACAGGAAACACATGCTTAGCTTCAGTTTGACGCTTTATCTTTCCACTTGAGCCAGAGTTTGGCAAACAGCCAGTGATGCTGAGGTGATACGGTTCGGTAGCTCTAGTATTTTTTTGTTAATTCTGATTAATTTAGTAGAAATACAGTATTGTTAAACGAACACGAGCAGGCTTTCCAGTCTCAGGGCCCCAAGAAATGTGAAATTTTTGTTTCATTTTCCAACAAACTCGCTATCCATGTAGCTGCTATCGCTACATTTCCTAAAACACGGTTAAATCTGGTAAGAGTCGGAGTTACAGTGACTTAAAAGATTGTACGCACTTTTGATATCAGAGTTCAGGCCGATGCATTCTATTTCCTCGGACGCTTTTTCACTGAGCGTCAGATGTTTGGCCAAATAAAGGAGTTGCCGACGGAAACAATCACACGCGGAGATTCGAGCGAGCTGAGCGGATTTTAGCTTCAGGATATGCTGCTTTCTACCAAAATCTGGATGGACTATAAGCTTATCGGTCGTGGTTCATTGCCTCGCGGCGCAGCATGGTAACCTTGAATTAAAATTGCGACAACCAATCGCGTTTACACTTGGCTCAAAAATACTTTCTGTTCATCCGTGGCTACACAAGACGTGAAATCAAAAGTGCGTGAAGCAAGAAAACCGCAAGTAGTGAACAAGAATGGTTGACGTGAAGTACAGAGTAGCGCCCTGTGTATCTGGACAACACAGGAGAATGAAAATGATGTGAATAGTTAATCTCAACAATGATCAGTCTTTGAGAAAGCGCTTCAGTCTGTTGGGTCAGCAAGTTGATTGGCGTGCTAAGGCAGTTAGGTGCGAGTAGAAATGAGTTTCGGTTTATTTGCAGCGCTTCTAGAAAAAGCGGTGAATTTTAGTCAAGGTGTTTTATGCTATGGGTCAGTTTTGACATTACCCGAGGAGTATCGTGTTAACGTTGTAGTTCTGAAAGAACAGAATTACCACAGATTAAAACTACAATGTTGGCTAAATTGCGACAAATGTTTTGTCAAAGCATGGATTTTTGTAACACGCAAGCGCAACGGTAAGGTAACATCTTTTCGGAAGACTTTCCATTTTTTATGGATACTTAAATACCGTTAAAACCTACATTTAAAGCGTGCTTTGCTCCGTTGTACCTCGCAGTGTTCTGAACTCTGCTAATCATATGGAAAGTAGTTTGAACATCTTTGTACGCTTTTGTATTTATAAGAACAATCGGCACCCAAGCAGTGGCTGCCTTCACGGCCTCCTTTGTTGGTATTCGCAAGTAATCGGATAACAATCTAGTTTAACAATGCCAAATATTTCCCGCAAAAAACGCGATAGAACCTGTTTCACAGTTCCACGCTCTGTATGGTTGCGGCGCGACAATCCATTGCATAGGTCGTCATACTATCTACACCAGCGACTAGATTTATCAAAGCAACGATGTTCGTTCAGCTACACTCCTCACCATTCCTTCTCCAATGCATTAGCACAATACCATTCCTGTTCACAAATGATTCAATTGCAGTAACGTAATAAGGATACGTTGTGTGAAACAAATCTAGATTGGATAATATTATTTTTTAACCTTTTTCTCTCGCCTTACATCGTTGCTTATGCTGCGCTTATCACTTGAATCAATCACTTGGTTGAGTTTGTTCTACGCGAGTACTGATATAATTGTTCTCAGTTTTATATCTGCTTCGTATGTTAATGAGAGATACTCGTGGAAAAAGCTTGGTGTCTCTTAGAAAACCAGGTCGTAGACATGTGCTCTCAGAGAGAGTCTCACCATTACCAACATTTTCACATTTTTTGGTTTGTTTAAAATTCGCTTTCCACAAAACACCGCCGCAACACTTTCACAACTGACGGCATGAGGTCGTCGAGCAGCTACCCTTGAGGTATTCCCCATCTACTAGTTCATCGTTTCACCAAACGTACATTTTCACTTTCTTTTTGAAGATGCCATGTAGAAATTGAAGTGTGCGCCCTTCAAAAGTTGAGCAAATTTGTTGACGTTTACTTCTAAATTAAGTTACGAATTAACTCAGTTTCTAAAAAGTTGTTTCTTATTGAATAATGCTGATTTTCTAGCGATTTTTCGAACATACAAAATCACAGAGAACATGCAAATTGGAACATATAGGCAGTGACAAAAATCTTAATACATGCATTTCAACACATTAAAAAAAATCTTAATACATGCATTTAAGATTAAAACAATCTTAATACATGCATTTAGCATTCGTATTTGTGTGGAGTTTTATAAATTTTCCGTGCAGTACATCTTCTGTTAGTGGGGTAATCAAATTTTGGGCAGAGTAATTTATGTAATGCTGCCTACTTGTCGGCTAACAGAAAATTTGCCGACGTGCTAAGGCAGTCAGGTGCGAGTAGAAATCAATTGGAGGCATATGAAACATGCAACAGTTAACTTGAAAGCAGCAACATCACCCACTTAATTTGGTAAAACTATAATGTGAACTATTTCAATTTTACTGCCAGAGGTTCCTTGAAAAACTCTGTGTTTAGTAAAGATAATGCTACGAGCAGAAAGAGAAATTTAGTGTTTCGTATGAGGTCAGCTAATAAACAGAAACAATGCAAACAGCCATCTAACTAAAACGCAACCATTGCTGAGTGAAAATTTGAATAAATGAAAACACAATGGCACAAGAACTGATCAATGTAAACAAAAATTGTCACTGCCACATAGGATTGGGTAATGGTAATACTTTATTGTTTCATATGTCTCAGCTAATAAATGGAAGCAATACAAAAAGTTATCGCACACTAAATAAACTAACGGTCAGTGAACATTAAAGCAAATGAAAATACAGTGGCATAATAGATGATCAGTGTAAACAGAGAGTGGTACTGTGTCATATAGGATTGGTGAAGGACAATGGCGGTCATCTAGCAACCAACCCTGTTCATCACTTTTTGAAAAGTGTTGAAAAACAACAGCTGGAGATCAGATAAGCACAGTTAGGAAAACAAACAAACACGGAACATGGTGAAGAAAATGTACAGATGAAAGCGCATGCCTATGTACACAGATGAGTGGATCGAATTTAATTGAAGGAATTTGATGTGGTTAAGAATATGTTAAAACAAAGCATAAAAGTAGAAAAGCAAAAAAGTGCTTTTTTTGTTTCCTTCAATGAAGAGAGGTAACATTTCACCTTTGAAACTCAGCTGTAGACTTCGTGGTATTTTGTAGTGGCTTCCATCGGAAGCATCAAGAGAGTGGAAGCTGGAGATGTGGTTTCCAAAATCCTTGGAAACGCTTGTCGTAAACAAACCGGGCCGGTGCAGTAGCCTTTTACGACGCAAACAGGCACATTAGACACGCGCTATGCGGTCAATTTTTTCATTAAAGAAGTCTAATATCACGATGGAATCGCTTCGACGCTTATCGATTAAGGCCGTCTGCCGGCATACATAATTCGCTTAGCCGTATGCGCAGCTTCTACAATCACATTTCTGTAGTCTCCCGAGTCCTTCAGTAGCAGCTATACAAGTTCTAGTAAGAGCTAAACAGTGCTTTAGAGAGAATTGAGTTACAGCTGCAAAGACCAACAGTTTTCCTTTAACTCTGGTGTAACGTTGCAAGATTTTTAAATATGTTGTTTATTAGATCGCACCAACTTGTAGCCACCTGCGCTTCTTAATGTTTTGCTGTTGTAGCTGATGTTTTGCACTGTTTGGTATAAGTTGAAAGGGTAGCATATCCCAAAACTGCAAAAAATTCGATCGTGTCTTGTGGAAGTATGAAAGAAAGCCTAACAAAAGTTGCAATGTATACATTGTATAAATAACGAGACCATCGCTCATACAGACTAAAAGCGTTAGCCAGTCCCTGCAAAAGAGAGGATGATGAGTCTGCATTCTATGTGCGGTTGTTAGGTAACAGTTTTTCAAAACAAACAACACGATAACATAGTTAGCCTCATCGTAGAAAAAATGGAGGTTTGAAACACTATTTTCACAAGAGGTGAAAGCCTTATTTGGCGAGTCTTAGAAACGGCACGGTTTACCAGACCATGCAATTTGGATATATGTTCATAGTTTTTGCCATCTTTTTGTGCCATTTGCATAAAAAATTAAAGAGCTTCCGCAATTTAGATATGAAGCCATTTCAGGCCTACCTTAAAGTTAGTTCAGCAAACTAAAAGCTGTAATAGGGTATCTGATGTGGAAGGACCATATTAATTTCCAGGGGAAGCACGGTCAGACATCGTTAATGCCCCAGGGAGCAGTTAATTAATTGCATATACGATGTCATGGTTCAGGGTTTTATCTTGCTACGCGAGCCACGCCGCTGCCAAACCTAGCAGCGTACGTTTGCACACAGGGCAATACAGGGAAAAAAATGTTAAAATAGTCTGAAAGTTCTCGATTCCATATCGTCACTCAGAAGCAACCCAACTCCAAAGCCTCGTCGGTTCCTGTTGAGAAAAATTGCAAGGGGGTTAGCACACTCTTGCTAGCTGCACCGTAATTAGAGCTAGCTTCCCACAAACGTTCGGTACATTTTTAGGTATTTTAAAGAACTTCAGTGGTGCCTAGCACCCCATTTCTACAGTACTTGGTACCCCGAACTTCATGTTAATGTAAAACAATCGTCTCTTTGAGTTAAAATGCTGATCTGGCAATGTTTTTTTACAAAGGCAGAGAATTCGATCTTGTAAACAACTGGCATGTATTTTTTCAAATATTCGCCGAGACTTTGAAAGACTGCGCAAAATTTGTTTGCACGTCCTTGCTCCGCCTAGAAGTATTGCCTGACTACATTGTTTTATTGTATTTGTGAATGTGGAGCTCCGTGTATCATATGTCCCCTCCACGAACAACAAAAAACGACAAAAAATCTGCTTCTGGGTTTTACGTTTGATAAAAACTTCAAACAGTGACCTCATGTACTAGCTCGGAATGTGTCGCAAACCATTACCCACAGGATCCGCTGAATTTAAGCCCCACTTGCGGTTTTGAAAGCAGATGCGGGCACTTGCGATAACTGCACTGCATTATTAACTTCTCCCCATCGTCCCTTTTACTGTGCTTCCCGACACACATGCGCTCCGAAAGAGCTTTTAGTGTTATTAAAGATAACCATGTAAACCCCGATGTAGGTCAACTAGGGTCAAGTCAATGTTTCGTAATCAAACGATTTTCTTTAAAAGCCAAAGTTAAAAAATTCGGAAATATGTATAAGTAGACGCACTTTATTACAAATCTTTGCATTGTTCATAACAGCCAAGCAAGCCGCTTGGCTGTTTAGAACAACACAACTGGTGACAGGCATGCTATCTTCGCAAACATCAGCGCTCATTCGCACAAAACGTTTCATTTCAGCTACGGTAATATTGCAAGAATACATCACGCAAAACAATCTGGTAAAGATACTTTTTTTATTCATTGATTGGTTTGTGGGTTAAGATTGGTGAAAAATTTGACTAGGTCTCTTCACGTTTGAATTGAATCCACAAGTGGGAGAAACTTTGCAACCACATCGGCAACAAAATCGCAAACTCAAACAGGACATGCTCAAAAGCTGCTATCGAGGTGTGTTATAATTAAAAGGTATCTGACGTTTAATCTTACATATGCAAATATACAACAGGTGACGGTTTCGGTACCCCGAAGAAAAATACTTTTCAGATCTTCAATTTTTGCATCGTTTTCATATTTTTTGCATTGCTGAAGTGCAGTGGTGATCCTAAGGGGGCCTTTGTGGCCTTTGTGTTGGCCCCCTGCTTGGCTCCCCAGTTTTTTTCTTAATTTCCCGTTTAAGATCGTTTGGTTGACATATACAGAAGATAACTTCCGGCCAGCAATATTTTAAACGATTATTTAGAAACTCTCTTGCCTGCATTAAATATTCCCCAAATGCATGACAAGCTGGGTTGTTGCTTTTGGCGGTCGGGTAACTAGAGTTGCTTATGACGACACCCACCAGTGGTTGCTCGGATCCTGCGCGAAATTTAGTCAGACCGCGGTCGTGGTGTTGAAAAATTCATTTCGAAATTAAGAAACAGTCGCAGAATTGGAAAGAATGATCTTTCGTAGATTTCAGTGTGAGATGGAACTGCATTATATTACTATCAGCAGATTGTTTCTTGTCCCAGAAGCAAAAGGTTTGTGAAAGCATTAGGAATCGGTTTCAGTTAATTTAACCTGGCTGCAGTCTTGCTTTCTGCTGCCTTGTGTATACGACTTAGAAACATCTTACGTAAGTAGTTCGTGACTACAGTTTTAACTCTACCCACATATGTCCTGCAACCTCATATAATTTTGTACGGATTTTCTGTAATGATTCAGAAACGATTCTTTCGCGTATTTCAGCTCTTTGTCCTAGAGGTCAAATATTTCTATCAGCAAAACACTTGGAAGTCTCACACATCATATTCATTTCGTGAAAATGATTTAAAACATGAAATAACTTTGGCAAAGAATTTGCTTCGGACAGGGTCGAAGCTACCTATGTCGCTCGAATAATTTGTTTCATTTACAGCTACTTAAACAGTTGCGTTTAATTGTTGCTCGTAGCTGTAACTCTTCCTGTCACCAGCGCTTCATGCAGAGAGAAGTTTTTAAAAAATGAAATTAATGAAAATATTTCCCAGAAATTCCTGAAGTTCGTTCGCAGCTTGCTGTAGATACTGCCATCTTCAACATTATTTGCAAAGCAATTTGAAGATTTGGAAATACGCTTTCATAACCATGTTCAGCTATGAATATCATGTCTTTAGGACGCAGTAATTTTAAGTTGCACGACTTGATACTGTAGCATTTTGCAATCTAGAATCTACTCGTATGATTTCTTGCAATCTACATCTGAGCGG
>JGI24021J15306_10007592_pt1 | contig 13229 bp, 8 predicted proteins | sample Ectturendosymbi1_FD_15306 | JGI IMG/M metagenome (IMG submission 15306) | reverse complement strand
ACAACACCGGCAATCCGGCTTACTTAAAACAATTTTAAGTAAGCCGGAAGCCGGTCGAAACCGAGAAAATTCACCCTGACGCGGCCAACGGAGCTTGTGTGAAGACTGCCGTTGGCCATAAGCCGGATCGTAAGCCGTAACCGGATTCTGTGTGAGCCCGTCTTAAGTGGCGCGAATAATAAGCAATAATAGAGCGATCACGTCAAGAGATATCAATTGTTGCCACAGTGTAATGCTTTGCGCACTTGCCGCTCGGGCTCTCCGATCGCAATACTTTGACACAACAAATGCACCTGCATGCTTTTCCTTAGTTCTGTATTAATGTCCTGAACGCCTTCTTCCAAACGACCCAGTTTCTTTTCCTGTTCTTCATGCCGTTTCAAGAAGATGGGTTCAATGTAATTCTGAGGATGAAACAAACAACAAATTTGAAACAGTCCAAAAAATTTTGAAGAATAATACACTGCAATGCAAAACATTTCGCGGAATTCAAATGCAACACTGCCTTTCAAAAATTCATTTTCACGCAGCAGAATAATTTACCACAAAGGACAACGTAATTACACTGTCGTAAAATGATGATCACTCGTACAATACCTACTAATACGACAAGGGATCACAGAAACAGTGACACCACTAGTTTTTTACCTACCGAGTACATCTACAGAGTACTGAAACTTCTCACAATCAGGGAACTTGACGAGAGGGAATTGATCCTACGAAAACATTGTGGCATTCAAGGTAGTGCCTAGGTAACGTAAGATTTGATTTTATTCAAACGTAAAGGTGAAGATACCCTTATCAGTGGGCAAAACATGTACTTTATGTAAAATCCGGAGCGAGTGATTTGTGGGCGGAATGAACTCTTCTTGAAAGATATTGTTCTGGGAGCAGTATCATACTTTTGAGTTTAATGACACCACTGACATGTTTTTCATGAATTAGCAATCATATTGTGTCATGTCTTCATGCTGGCGGCTAGACAATGGACATAGCAACACAACAAGGACTAGTTGAAGTGCAAACGACGGTGAAAATTTTCAAATTTTCGACGACTGCAATCAAATATAAAATTACGCTATCGTCGATTAAATTCACCAAGTAAGTTTAAGGAAGTTTTCGCAAAACACTTCCTTTATGCAGAGCTTACCTTGCGTTTAAACGCACAACGTTTCAGTGACTAAACCGGCTGCATCAATTAAGAAAACCAATGAACACCAATGCACTGCGCATTGAGCTTTCTTATAAAATGTTTTTGATACAGCTGCATTATTTGTGTTGCCAATAGCCAATTTTTAGTTTTTTGCAAAATTTTTCTTATACAACTTAATGATCACCACACACCATAACTGCAAGTGACTACGTCAATCCCCAAAAGCATTTTTCTTTCTTCATGAAGCCAACTTCAGATATGCAACACCTTCCATAAGCTTAAAAAATTCCGCACACTTTATGTACACACCCAAGGTATGACATGAATAAACCAGCGTCATCGTTTGCAAACAAGACCAAGCGCATGCGACCAGCGTATATCTACTGCTCTATTGATAAATTGTCTCCATAATCCGCTGTGGTATTCCATGCAACAGCAAGTCATTTAAGTAAATACTTGAACACGAAAAAAACACGCGGAAACAGCACCAGGTTAGATGGCCGCTACAAGCGCCTCACCTGCCCGAATTTAAGACGACTAACGATAAAAAATCAAATATATTGACGTTGACCAATGATAAATAAAAACATCATTTCTAAATATCATTTTTTGCTATCCATGAACTTCGGGTATTTCTTCACACTTCAGATCGTGAGCTTTATAATAATCGACCAGCATTTTGTCGGTAGCTTGTGCATCAAAACGGAAACGCTTCACTTCACTTTTTCACAACATTCGCATCCACGCATCTATTTTATACAACTGATGTTAAATTCCTTTGAAAAAGTATTTGATGATGAACTAGCATGTGTTTTATGTTTTACAAATAGTTACTATATTGTCGTAATCGCTTTGAAATCGTATCTGCAATGTTTTCTGGAAATATAAGCCTTGCCCACTCTCAAGAATGGTACAGCACTTTCAATCCTGGGCTAACACTTGTTGACGAAGAAGATCCAGTACACAGTACATCCTTTGCAAAACTTTTCGTTTGCAGCACAGCATATTTGGGTAAACTTACTTTTCAAGCTCAAATTTGATTAAATGAAACATAGACACCATATGTTTTTCAATGGAACAGGTTCTACCAAGTTACAGAAAAGTTTATGACCAGACTGAAGGTCACACGAACGCTCTTGCTAAGCATTAGATGCAACGAGGCGTCCGCAGAAGTGATTTGACAAACCACAGGGCAGCATCAGAAGGATAGAAAATAATGATTGAAACAGTAACTGCTTACTTTGAACAGGGAATATAGACCATACAAGACACCTCCAACGATAACAGCCAGTGCAGAGTAGTCACGGATGCGATTCCATGTTGATACTATTTGGGAAAGATCATGCAAATAACAGCACTGTTAGCATTCGTCTTGATTTATTTTGTGGCTAAGAAATAAATTAGAAAAAATAGCACAAAACAAACACAACCAGGAAGCACTCCCATTAAATATCAACCCAACAGACGTACACGCAGTTCTTGATGTGATCAACATGCTACACTTACACATATAGCAAAATTGTTGTGTCATGTTTCAAATTGCATTACCTTGTTTTAGACAAAAATTACATCAAATACACTTGGTGAAATTATAGTAGTCTACCATCATAGTTAAATAATAAACCAAAAATTTTGTAACTTTTTGCCAACACCCCAAAATATTTTCCCAAACTGAGAGAATGAAAAAAATTGAGGAAAAATATGAAACAAAAATTGCCAATATAAATCTTGATCTTATCAATCTTTTCATTTAAATGAATCCTCTGGGTCCAAATATGGTAAAATACTTGTTTCCATTGTAAAAATTTTCAAGGTAAAGAGTTATTGCCAAAAAACGAAGGTACAAAATGAAAAAATAACCAAAAAAATTTAAATGCTCCATCTCAGCCACAAGTAAAGATATTTAAAAAAATGTTCACTATATTCATAATTTTTCAATCTTTATGACATACGTAAGAATTAACAAAATTNATTATCAGAGGTTACAAGGTGTAGTTGCTTATAAATGGAATGCCCCAGCAGCACCATTGCTGAGAATTTAAAGGCATAACTAAAAAACAGCATGGCAGTGTTAATCATGCCTTATCAAAAGGCTTAGCAATATTGAAAATCCTACTGCAAAAATCAACACAACCTTTCTCCAATGCCTGAGCAGGCACAATGGTTTGATGTTGAGGAGTGTTAGCTGGCAGAACTGCTTGTTGGTTTTCTACAATACCACTTTGCTCAACAGCAAGATTTATCTCTTCATCAGTCAAACCTGCAACAAAATTATTGGGGCACTATAACTTCTACTTAGCCATATATGTATTAAAGAGTTCACTCTGTTGTGATCAGAAATCCTGAGCGGCATGTGCACAAAGCTTCGCACTGTGGCAGCAAGCAACAATAGAGATCACCCGACGAGATCACTCTATTATTGCTTGCTCGCGCCACATATATATAGTGTTTTTCTTCACGCACATCCCGTTTGTGGTGAATCAGACATTTAACGCAATGCCACCAGAGAGGTTGCAACAACATCCCCTCCTTTTTACAATGAACCGCACCAATCACGCGTTCTTTGTGTGAAGGCTGAACTCGGCACGACCTCCACATCCTGGTCACAGCACCACTTTGTTGTGATCGTAAATCCTGAGCGGCATGTGCACAAAGCTTCGCACTGTGGCAGTAAGCAAGAATAGAGATCACCCGACGAGATCACTCTATTATTGCTTGTTCGCGCCACATTGTTTTTCTTCACGCACATCCTGTTCGTGGTGAATCAGACATTTAACGCAACACCACAGGAGAGGTTGCAACAACTCTATCACTTACTTTGCCACCAAAGAGTAATTTTACTGAGTTCAACTTAAGAAACCTTGCTTACAAACATAAAAGCATAATGAATGCTGTTGGTAGGAAATTTATACGCTTTAAGGATCACTTCCTGCATGGTACACTTAAAAGTGTTGAAAGTGGTAAACCATTTTTTAATATTGACAAGACATGGATACTGGAATTTGTGGAGAATCATCAAAACTGATTGAATCCTATCTCATTAATTGAACATTACAATACATAGTAAAAACACAAAACTGAGTTTCAGGGCCCTATGAAAAAAACTTAGGGCAAATTCATCTGTTTTTTTTTTCTAATGAAACTAGACAAAAATCTTTTCTATGAACTACTGATGCAATTGATTGTAAAGTTATGACCAAAATTTGGCCCCTGAATCTCATAACATTTCAAATCACATAACATCATAAAATAAAGACAATTAACTATTAGAAACTTAGAGTGATAAAAGCAAAACATCAATTACAATCAATGAATAACATATTTTATAAAACTTCTCTATTCTTGCATATGAGGTCTTTACAAAACTGGAAAACTTTATTCAGAAGAACATGCTCTGACTAAACCACTTATGACCTACCATCTCAATTGCAAACCTGTCCTCAAAAGGATATTTACATTTATTTCACAAAACATATCCATCCTTGACGATTAGCTGCCTAAAACACTAAATACGTTCTTGCAACAAAACTCTGCTCACAAAAAAAGCTGTTCACAGCAAAACAAACTGCCTATCAACAAGCCAAGAGTAAAAGGTGAGCTCCACAGAAAGGTCACATCAACATGAAAAGATTCTCTCAGATGCATGCCGTGTTGCACAACAATAGTGAGCCACCCGGACATTCTAGAACTGGGGTTCCCAACCTTTCTCTTACCATGTACCCCTTCTGCATTCCAGCAGATGAGCATGTACCCCTTCAGCATTTAAACAGATTAGCATGTACCCCTTCAGCATTTCAACAGATGAATACTTACCTCTAAAATTTTTTATGACGAAATAGTTTATCATGAGATATATTTAACAATAAGCATGTAAGGATTTTTGAAAATATTATTTGCTGATATATGTATAAATATTTGGAAATAAATGTTACGTAAATGTATTTTCTCTTTTATTGCTAACCTTACATGTACCCTTTCGAATAGGCAAATGTACCCCTGGGGGTACATGTCCCCCAGGTTGGGAACCCTTGTTTTAGAACATACTTACATGACCAAAAGCATTAGCATGGAACTTTTAATGAGGGAAAAAGTGAAGTATGTTGCAATTTGGTGATAATTTTAAGTGTTTTTGGTCATCATAATCTAATAATTGCTTTCACGCTTACCTGCTAGCTTTTTCAAAGCATTTTTTAGATTGGATTATTTGCAACGACTCCAACTAACATAAACACTCAAACAAAGACACTCATCTTGTCTTGCGGCAAAAAAAATTTATTTGAAAAAATGCATTGAGCACAAAATTGTTACAAGAACAAACTTCTTGATGTTAACATGTTCACTGCCAGTATACAACATATTTGTACTTTGCCTCCCACATTAGCTGCCATTTTCACTTTGCAATTACATAACTTTCCAGTTGATTGTGCTGCACAGCTGTTCAAACCCTCAAAAGATGTGGCAAGTCTTCTATCTTGCAATAAAAAAAAAATAATTTTAGGTTTTGGGTTTCTTGTGGGTGACGTCTTTAGTGTGGTAGGTTTTTGGCCATTTGGGCTCAGGTCACCTGGCCCTCAGCCCAAGTATCAGATGGATTTTTTCGACTCAAATTTTTATTGGAAACTAGGTTATAATCTGAGCATTTTGAGCCTTTGATCAGCTTTCTAGCATTTCTGGTTCAAAATAGATGGTCTAAAAACAACAAATTAATTAATTAATCCCCAGGATTAAAATAAAAACTTGAGTTAAGTGTTGTCCTATCCATTTAGAAGGACTGCTAGACTGAATTATTCCTCACCAAGTACAATGGTAGCATTGGAAAATGGTCACTTGCCCACCACACAGCAAGAACCTGAGTTAATATTTCGCAACAATGGGTTGTTACATCATAATCTAATAATTGTTGCAGGCCTACTGTCCTAAGCGCAATGCTGGCAAACAACTTCAGTACATCCAAGTGTTTTGCGATTTTTGAGCTGATTAAGTTCATGTGCTTTGGCTCAACACACAGTTACCCAAACAAAGAATTTGTCATCCCGCTCCCGCCCCGCAGCAAGTTCAACTCACACCTGCACACATAGCAGTGTGGGTTCCCACACCTGCCCCACAAATGCGGGTACCCGCAACCCGCACGGGTTAACCCGTACCACAGAGGACTCTATTAAGCATACTCCCAAGATTTCTTAAAAATATGCTGGAGAGTGAAAGTATTTGGTCTGTAGTGCTATGGCCGGGACGAAAACCGTACTTATCATTCAGGTGTGATTCAATTATTTCACGGTGTCTTTTTTCAAGGCACTTGGCAATGTAAATGTTAATTATTTGAAGATCCCAAAAAGCATCACGGGCCGCACAAAAGGCTCTTGCGGGCCACATGCGGCCTGCGTGTTTGAGACCCCTGGTCCAAGCTAACCAACAACTTCAGAATGTGGAATGTGGATGATTAGCTCAGATATAAGAAACTAACTTAGAACTATAGCTAAACTAAGTATGCTAATCACAAAGCATAAATTTTTTCTGAGAAACAGAGACCATAAAATTAAAATTAATGGAAACCATACTTCCTTAGTCGAAACCATTCAACCTGGGCATAATAATATTTGATGAAAAGTTATCATGGAAATCAAAGATATTCTTAGTTCAAAAACCACTTGTCAAAGACTCAGGAGTTAATAGTTGTTTGAGGCACTTCATCTCCTACTCTGCAAATCAACCTAGTATTTTTTGAGCAAACTTTGCACCTTCCTTGTTTGACTAAAATAGGCATATGTCCTACCTAACCTCACATCTTCCAGTGTACCAAAGGGCACCTGACTAGAAAACTGTATGGTTATTTCAGATGTCCTGGGAACAAAATAAATAATGTTCTAATGTGGTTTGTTTTCTATGTCATGATTTGATGTTTGTTTATGGTTGTTCCCAAATAAACTGATACTGAATACTATCAGCTATTCTTTTACCATTAAGCTGTGAGTGACTTACATTTGCTGATTTCAGGAAAAATAGTGATCTCATGGTGAAAGACTAAGAAATGTTTCTTCTGTGGAGATTGCAGTATACTTGTATGTGCCAGCTTGCTACAACCATTGGCTTGAGTGCATTGATTGCCAAATGCCAAATGGAAATACCATGGTCTCAAAAAATTCTTCCAATGAAGTGAAGCCTTTTTGAAAAAGTGGCTCTGATAGGCCCAGGCTTGTTGCAGTGGTATGTAGCATAAAATGTTTTGGAAATGATTTGACTTGTTGGCAATAGATTAGTGCAAAGACAAAAAAACGTTTGCCAGGTTCACTGTTTTAGCCTGTAGCTAGAAAACGGCTAGCAGTATCTACCTTCTAGGATTTGAATTTCTTGCCAAAACCGTGCGGTAACAGTGAATATTGTGGCAGGGAAACCACCTGGTAATGAAAGTGTTAACCGAACATTGTCTTGAAGGCTATTTTACATTATCCAACCCATTCTTTTTATATCAGTAAATGATAAGAATACCCATCAGTTCTGTACAATGCCCATATTTTTTAACCATAAGGAATTGGCTTCCCAGTAATGAACATCTTTGTGCTGTGGTAGCCATAGTATGGTGCCATGGACTCCTTTATGCTCAATTTTGAGTGAAATATTTCAAATTGTACCAAACTGTCATTCAAATATAAGTAGACCAAGACCATTTAGACTAATTTGTTGACTTGTTCAAGGTTGTCATTATTAGCAACATGGAAATGACTTTTTTATGGAAATCTATTCCGGCTCATTGTTTCAGGAATATCTTTGGCTTGAAGATCTTTTTGATTTGACCCAGTAATACCTCTATTCTGGGAATGAATTACATTTTGAATGAAGGAAAATCCCTAAAAATTGTGTCATCTCTTCTTTAGAAACGCTCCATTTAGGCTTGTTCTTGTCATGTTTTGCAAACAATTTGCTTGTTCTGTGACATATCAAGGCACGTCTTGAGTTATTTGAAAGCAATAGAGCATGAGCAATTGTTTATCTGCTAATTCTCTTGCCCTAAAAACAGTATCATTTTGTAGAAGGAATAATTTTGTATCCATTTAAAAAAAGGTATTTTTCTACAGTTCTTTTATGGCAGGGGTGATTGTCATCTTCGGATTCCAGATCAACATTCTCTTCCATGTCTTTCTGCTTTTCCTATCCTTTGCAGCACTTTTGTGCTGTGCATTGTTCAGAAAAGAGCTTTCTGGCAAACTCTTTGTGGTAACATGTTTCGCTCTGTTGCAAGGCACCTGACATTTAGGCTATACTAACGGTTATATCTCAAGTGCTTATGAAACCCATACTTTGAGTTACTATCTGTAAAAAATGGATTTTGATTGGTTGATTTGTTGACTGATTAAAGTATTGTTTCATATGACTGATCTAATAAACAGAAGCCATACAAAAAATCATGCGATGAAGTAACTAATTGTCAGTCAACATCAGAATTATGAATGAAAACACAATGAAAAAAAACTGATTTAAATAAATAAAGATTGTCACTGTGTCACAAAGAATTGGTAAAAGATCATCATGGCAGTCATCTAGTCAGCCAACCCTGTTTATTACTTATTGACAAGTGTTAGAAAACAACAGTTTGAAATGAAATAAGCACAGTTATAAAAAACACACAAACAGAATATGGTGAAAAAAAATTCAGATCAAGAGAGCATGCTTATGTACACAAAGGAGTGGATCTCATCTATTTAAGAAAATGTGTTGTGGTCTAAATATATATGTTTATTGTTTACATATTAAAGGCAGTATAAATGTAAAATAAAAAAATTATTGATGAAGTAAAAAAAACGATGACTATGAATGTAATTTTGTCCATAAAAATGAGATGTGCATAGCAAAGAATAACAAACAAAAAATAGAGAACAACAACTTACATTATTCAAAATACAGTACTAAAAACCTGTTTCGACACTAGAGCAGAGGTCACCAACCTTTGTGAGAGAACTACTTCTTCAGTTCTTAGGTACTGATTAACGCTAAGGGCTCCTAGTTTGATACACACTTCTGAAATAAAAATTTTGCTCAATTTAACTTTTGTGGTAAAGTGTTAAATTGTGTTACTATTAATGATGTTAATCTATGTGACGATACTCATCCTCTTAATGCTATTTAGTATTTTCGACACAGGCCCACGCCCCACGGGCAACCAACGTGGTCTTTGTGGGTGACCTGGTACCCGCAGGCACTGCATTGGTGGCCCCTGCTCTAGAGATTATAATGATCTAGTGTCTATACAGGTTTGGTGTGCATCTATGCATGATTTTGTTGCTTATGGAGTGAATCTTCAATGTTAATCTACATAAACACTGTACAAATTATGTATATATGATCTTTTTAATTTTTCCTCATGTAAGAAAAGAAGGTGTTTCTTAAGTTGCGATTTTAAGGTAAACGTGGCAGAAGACTTGTTAGTGGAGTATGTTATGGAAGACCACGCTTTTGGGCCAACAAATGTAAGGGCATATTTTACTGAAGATGAGTTAACTCTACATAAAAGCAGGTTGTTACAAATTGACAGTTTTGTGGAGTGAGAACAAATAAAGCTGATCGGAATAATAATGTAGTCTGTCATCCAAATGGTTTGGGTAAAATAAAATGGTCATTAAAATGTTTTGGGTAAACCAGAATAAGTACCTTTTCGCTTGAGAAATTCCTTCTTTTGCTGCAATGGGCTTGATTGGACCTTAGGATTCTGCAGAAACTTTACTGCTGTGTTAATAAGGTCCTTCCTGGGCGGTGCAGATCCAATGACAGGGACATTTTCAGGGATTTCTTGACCAGCTTCCGTCATGATGCACTAACCCACTTTCACAAACATACACCGACGAATTTGCTGCCAGCTTCATGAAACAAACAGGAATCTGTACTGTATCACTGCAGAGTGCAGTGCGAGACCACCACCGTCGGCTGCTAGACTGCGTTTGCAGACCTGGGCGAAACGAAGCAAAACAGCCAAAACAATCAAGGTAACGAACCCAAACAAAAAAAGGAAAATTACATACATCGAAATTTTAAACGCTATTCCGTGTCATGCGAAATTTCTGATTTGGAAAATTTCCGATTTCACGCCATGTGCGCATGCACAGAGTAGCATTCTACATGTCAAATACGCTGAGAAATCTGATGATTAGGGCTTAGGGTTTGGTGTTTAGGCAGTGCTTTGTTTAAGGTTTTTATGTTTAATTTTAGGCGAATCACACTATTTTGTTTGGTCTACCGTCTCTCAAAGCGCAAAATGACAATATGTTCTAAAAATTTGGGGAGCATGGCCCCCTAGGCCCTCTGGCTACACCTATGGTCCAGAAGACCACTATGAACTTGACTTTTCGATTGCAAATCCATTTGTAAATGCTTTTAAATAGGCATACCATACGTCCCATTTTAGCCGGGACAGTCCCGGTTTACAGGCTTTGTCCCGGTGTCCCGGTCAGTTAACCAAAATGTCTCGGTTAGGCCATTCATTCAGTCAGCATAGCCCTACTTGCACGGGTATTAGCAGGCTGTGATTGGTCTGTTTAGACATCTTGCTGCAGAGTGATGTGTGATCTTGTTTTTTATTCTTTCATTGTGTTAGGTTAGGGGTCACAGACACGCAGGCCGCATGTGGCCCACGAGGGNATTTTGTGCGGTCCACAAAGCTTTTTGGGAATTTTCGTATGATTAGCATGTACATTATTTATGTAATANTTTATTCACCTGTGTTTAAACGCGTTCGGCTAGCCAGTGAACCAGTTCCTAATGAACGTACATACGGCAAAAAATGATTTGCCTATAACTCACTTCTTTCTGCGAAAAATATTTACTACTTTCTCATTTTATTGCATCACTCTGAAAATACCGGTAGGTCTTTGTCGACTTCCTTTATCTAACAATTTCTTGTTAAGGCTTCNATTTGGACCTTGTCTAAAAATTACTGAGCACACGTAGAATGTTATCTGTTTTTTCATTTAGCCATGGAGGACGTTCAGATATTGACAACCACTTGGAAACCAAAAAGCACAAATCTTCTGTTGAGGCAGCAATGTCGTCATTTCGTATGACACACTTCTTCAAAACTGCTCATTCTGATGAGTCCTACTCGTAGCAGCGAAATAAGCTACGTTTGTGTATGACGCCACTATTTAAGAAGTCTTTCAAAAGTGCTGATCGCAACCTCTAAGCTAGTTTCAAAATTTTCCAACCTAAATTTGCCAATGCATGAACAAAATNTAAATCAGTAATTGTTAATTGCATTGCCCCGATGATTGCTGCTGAATTACGACAAGAATTAGGTAAAGTGAACTGTGTTTCCATTACTGCTGACGGTTCGAACAGAAAAAAGCAGGGACGCCGGAGAGCAGGGAAGCCGGAGAGCGAGTACACTGCCCCTGCCTTTTCATAAGGGGCACAACAGAGGGGAGATGCATTTTCATAGAGTATCATAGGTAATTTCGTGGTTTATCAAGATCGACTTGAAACATATTTAATGCAGCTAGTCGCACACCCAGGAACTTCAGAGTAGTTTTCTATAATTTATCTGTTATTATTTTTTAGGTCAACAATGTTGCTGAACAGAAAAAGCATTGTTAGTAACGATTTTTTGTTTTTTAAAGTTTTTATTGCCTTCAACTCTTTTAACTGCACCCCTGCCGTACCGCTGTTCCGGCGTCCCTGGAAAAAATGTAAAATTGTTCGTTCTGGTTCGCTACTTGTACCTGATGTCGGAGTGAAAGTGAAGCTTTTATAATTTGAATCACTCCAGGCATAAGCGCAATTTTGTTGTAAAATGTGAGGGGGACAGCTTGGTGTGAAACTAATGTATTACGAAACCTAAAGAGAAAAATGTGGGAGACATTGCATATTATGTCCCCACTGTCTGAAAAAGTGGGGGGATGCGTTCCCCGTGTCCTCCATCTAATTGCGCCCATGACTCCAGGTGATACTGCTGCAATACTTAGCGAAAAGAAATACATGCTCCAAGTAAGATATGAACTACATTTGTCTGATAAGGCTCGTTGTTATGAAGCGTCCCGGTTTTCAATCACGAAAATATGGTAGGCTATGCCTACTTTTAAAGAATATTAACAAATTCGTTATTGTACACTGTGCAGCGTATTTTATTTTGTCATGAACTTTTTAACAGTGATGTAGTCGAGACCGTAACCTCCGAGACCTGGCTGAAACTGCAAGACCGAGACCTGAAAGCTCGAGACCGATATCTCACATTTCTCTGATGGTAATTAAAGCTAACTCCTTGAAAAATGCTACAAAAAATATTTGAAATGTTGCCAAATACCAAGATAAAGGTGCTTGCCGTTGCTATGCTTCAATAAATTTGCTTTGACTCAGAAAAATTTGTAAATTGTCTTGTTCGTAAAAAACACTGCTAACCACTCTGTGTAAGGACAGGACGTGATGCCCTGATGAAGCTCCCATGTTCGGGCCTGCTGCTCAGTATTGAAGTATGGTATTTGAGAACGTGGAAAAGAGGTGAATCATTTCTTTTTATTTTAAACAACTCGATGTAGGCGAGTGTATACAGCAGCATTAATTGTAGGCACACTCGATGTAGGCGAGTGTATATAGCAGCACTAATCTAATAGTCAATAAGATAATATTCTGCATTTAAATTCAAATTTCTTCGCCACATATTTCGCATATTTTGACCGAAAAAGCTTTGCCATTTTTTGTAACGTTACTGCAAGATTTTTCTGGTACGTTTAACCACTAGCCTGCGCTGTTCCGTGGGAAGGGAACGCACAAGTAAACCTGATTCTCATTGGTAGAAGAGCAGGATGTGCGGCTCCTTACTGTTACCTAATAAACAGTGTGACGAGTCTCGTAACTGTAGCAGATAACGTGGTCGGCCTCGTGGGTAAAGTGCAGTTGTTTAGCTGTGGTTTTAACGTTTTGCTGTGTACATCACCTGACAGAAGTCACAGCGTTTCGAAACCTCGCGTTGGTGTGCTCGACTGTGTTCTCAGTAACGAATAGAGCTTCATTCGGTGCAAGGACATTTGTGATCGACGAGTCTAGTTCGGAGAAGCAGACGAGGCGCGGAGTTCAAATTTATAAAGTACTGTAGTAA
>JGI24021J15306_10007591_pt1 | contig 13230 bp, 6 predicted proteins | sample Ectturendosymbi1_FD_15306 | JGI IMG/M metagenome (IMG submission 15306) | reverse complement strand
GTGAAAAATATTGGACTTAATCTTAGACTTCAATTATTTTTCTTTTTCTAACTGTAANATAAACCCTAACCCGACACACTTACCTAAACACCAGACCCTGCCCTAGTAATCGTCAGTTTTCTCAGCGTATTTTATATGCAGAATGTTGTTCCGTGCATGCGCATATGGCGTGAAGTCAGAAATTTCGCTTGACACTGGCGATTCAGCCTCCAACGCTGTTGTAAAACATTCTGTGTATATTAACCAGCGTTGTGCAGAATGTGTGTGTTTGTATACGATGGACTTCGTGTCTGCGGGCAAAAATACATTATTATTATTATTATTGTATGTGACCGCTTGCGAGAAAATTGTACCACGGTTGAATAAGCACGATGACGTCATCGAATGAAAATCCATGAAAATTTCCCTCCCCCAAATGAAGAGCTGGTTGCACCCCTGAACCAAGCAGAACAGTTTCTCATGAGTTTTACTTGGAAAAACGTGTCTGCATTGGGCTTACTTCATATGTTTAGCAGAGGTTGTTGCGACAACACTTTGCTGTGCAAAACGCCTTCATGCTGTTTACCCTCAACCTATAGCACAGAGCATTAAAACGCTATATTTTTATTGCTTGGAAAATGACAACTCAAAAACGGATTAATAAACCCGGTGTCCACGGATTGGATTGTGCTTGTCTGGTTTGTAAAATATGTGGTTACTATAACAGAGGAGTTTATGTAAAGCTAATCAGATCGACAAATAAGGCGACAACACGTTCCCCCCATGAAATGTATATGTCCCAAAAATAAACCTTCAAAAAAACGGTGGAAATCACATAAATTTAATGAAGAGAACTTCTCAACTTCACGAAAGACCTATAAATTCCAAGAAAAGATCGCATAGCCATTTGTTCTTGATAAGAATGTCGGAAAGGCTATTTTCTGTTGAAGATCTAAGGCAACCGCACAACCAAAGTTGGCACCACAAAAGATAGATTTTTGAGGGGGATCTACACATAAGATGGGCATATTTTCAAGCTTTTCAGACTAACGGCCAAATAGGTCGCACCTGCGCGGGGCCCCAAAAACTAAGATGGGCTAGGGCCCCGTGCACCCTTAATCAGTCCCTGCCAGTAACAGTTTAAGAACTGAACACAAAATGCAAGTATTCTTAAATAGTAACTACAGTACCCCAGGCAAACGTAAAGCTAACGCAATGTCAACGTAGTCTGCTGCTTCTGTCACCAGGCATAGTCTACTGGCTGCAAACTTTGCTCCATCAGTGTGATAACATTGCAGTATTTATTGTTGACGTTTCGAGAGTGTATGCAAACTCTCTTCCTCAGAAGATGGCAAGAAACAAAAACAGTGTACACACACACTGCATTTCTGAAAATTTTCGGAGTGGTACACGAAAAAATGGATCAAAAATGCCTTAGAAATACCAACATGTTAAACGATCTCCCACATTTTGACAATTCCAGCATATTTGTGGTTAAATACCAAGCAGTCACAAAATTTTCAATCAGATGGCCTGTCTCAAGATAAATCTTGTAATGTTAACCAGTAGGACAAAGAAAAATTCAAATAAGACTTTTCTTTAAAATGATTAGAATGTAAAATTTCATCTTTATTCTTTGAAAGTTTCTGCAAAAGTCAAAATTGCTACGCAATATTTTGAAAATTTCGGGGGGGCAAATGCCCCAAATACCCGCCCTGGTTGCGCGCCTGCAGCTTAATCATTCCAGCTAACGTTACCAATTTAACAATCTACATTGTTGAATGCGTGCATTGTTACTTATGCTACACAATGCGATTACCACACTCAAGATGGCCCGTCATGCGATTGTAAGTGCATTGTGACGTTTAAATGTTAATGGTGCAAATATGGCGAGATTTTGGTTTAATGTTATAGAACTCGAAAGTTTCTGACGTTCCACGTCCACCATGCAAAGTACCAGATATTGAGTAGGATGCAATAAAAGCCCTGTCTGTTCTAGTGCCCTTTGCAACAAAATATTTGTACGAATCTAGATTTTTATCTCTACTTCAATTAAAAATGAAGTATCTCAGCCGTTTAACCCCTCGAACACATTATGTGTGGCTCTGAGTAATTGTGTGCCAAGGAATGAGCGGATAATTTCAGATAATTAGCACAAAATCACTGGATTTGCTCCTAACGAGCAGTAAGGTATGTAAGTTAATGAGCAAGATGGAGTGTTTTCTGTTGTGTTGTCAGTAGGCTTACGCATTACAAGTAGTAATTGTAAAAAAGGTACTGCAAAATCGGAAGACTTTTGTGTTTTTCACCCTTTTTCAAACGAGGGTGTGTAAATGCAACTTTATTTTTATGAAAGGGGCACCAGCTTCAAAAAAGGCTGGAAACCTATGGTTTAAAGCAGTGATTATCAACCGTTTTTATGCAGCGACCCATTTTGCAACCCAGTTTAAACTAACGACCCTTCCGCAAATTTCCAGTCAGGTATGAAATGCAGTTGTGGTTGCACTTTTCATAATAGAAAATCACAATGACTAAAAAATAAAGCACCATATCACTATGTTGAACAAAGACTCATTTATTAAATTCATGCACATAGCAACATCAGTGAGAGAAACCCATGCCGTGTACAATTCCCTCCACAGCACATCTCACTTAAAACTAGAATAACTCCCAAGCATGAGCGTCTTCAGAAATTTTTCTAGGGGGCAACGTCGAAAATTTGCTTATGCTTTTCAGGTTGCTGACGATGCAATGCAGATGGACGTTCACAAAACGCATTGCCCTTTCTATCCCATTAGTCTGTTCTGGTTGCACCTCATTTCTCAACCTTTTGTCTAAAATGTTTTCTACACTTCGGCTATCAGAAATACTTTTTTTTGTAAGCTGCCTAATATCCATTTTTGGGCACGTGCTGCAAATAGTCATTATTTAAGAAAAATCAACAACACGTGCGGTGAAAAAACAACACGTGCGGTGAAAAAAAAAACAGAACAACACGTGCGGTGAAAAAACAAAAACTTTTACACTCTCGCAAAACTGCTTCAAGCAATGAGAAGTAGAAATATATGTTGACAAGACTATCGGACAACTCACAAAAGTTGAACATCGCGCAGGCTTAAACTGAACAAATATTACGAAACCTCGGCACAGCAAATGTAGCTTTGCACTAACAGTAGTGCTCACTAAGAAATGAAAACTAAACGTTAACGATAAAGACGTATTCCTACAAGTCTGCATAGACCTATTCTAACAAATCGCGTATTTTCATACTTTGTGAAAAGGAGCCTGCATACGAGCCGATTGATTAAGCTATTCATTCGGGCACGTTGATCACGGTCTCACACTACTGTAACAATGGATTTTTCAAATTTGTGGAAGCGCTGTTATAAATTTACTCATGCTTCTTTCCACACAGTATAAAACTATACGCGGCTTATCGCTATCAATAGTCATTGTCTCGCTGCATTACCTGCCAAGATGTCTGTGTTCAACAGTCGCATGCAGCGCTCCCATTCAATGGTTTCAAATGAACCTCGACTGCACATTAAAAATCCCACATTCGTACAGTAAATACCTACAAAGCTTGTGTTACGAACAAAAACATATGAGTGTGCTTATTTGAATTGAAACGATAATCAAATACAGATTTAATTATAGTTCCTCTTCCAATTTTTTTTTGCAGCTCAAACATTAACATCTGGATGACCTTTTTGTTGCTCAAGACGTTTTTCATAACGCTGGTAACATACTCCGTTGGTGATATCTCTCACTAACTGTAGGAGTACATTTGTTAGTAAACTAGGAAATTTTGCGCAATCTTGAACTGCCGCGGGATCTAAAATCCAACAAAAAATATAATCCCAATGCCTTCTTCCTCAAATTGAAATTTGATTTAATTTGTATACATGGGGAAACATCGAAATTTAAACAGTCAGTCTTAACCCTTGTTTCAACAGTTTCTTCAACTGGCATTAGAAACAATAACATCATATGAACCCCGAAAATGATCCTATATGAGGATATGAAACCGATTGAACACGTTCTGCTTCATCCGATATGCGTACTTTCTGATCTGATATGCGCATGCACACACTGTAATAAAAAGTTTTCCTTATATTATTGAACACATTGAAGTTGCTGGTGAACATGTCACTTAGAAAAAAACAGATTAAACGCGATTGTTCATCAGTAAACTAGAAACCCAGCAGGGCCTAACGAGGGGGCAAGGGCTGCAATACCCCGGGCGCTGAATCACTATGGCGCATTTGTTCCGAAAAGTACCTTTGCTTCTGAAAGATCTCAGGTTCGAACATGGGGGCGCCAAACTTGCTTTTTGCCCAGAGTGCCAACTAACCTCGTTACGCCCCCAACATCCAGGTCGACTAACAAAGCGGATCTGGGTAGAAAAAAATGCAGTAGGAGCGCTGGACCCAAGGCCTTCTAGCGTAACTTGAAGGGAACATTTGAAGATTTGTTGCCGTGTTATTGTTGCGCAGTAAAGACCAACTGCAGAACAATCCGCTAGCAAGGTGCGCAACCTGCCCCTACAGGCAAAGGAGAGGGCACGACCGAACTGCAATATGATCATTGCATGGCACCAGAACATTGAACCTGGCTCCTGTGCAGCGTGATTGTCAGTGTCGTATACCGACAAATCAACTGTCATTGCAACAATTAAGTGAATTACTCGGAAATTAGCTGCAAAAAATTTTGGTCCTTAGTCCCAATTTCCAGGGGAGGCAAATGCCCATTTTGCCCCCCCCCCTGCGGACGCCCATGCTCCCAAGATAGCTATCGCAATCAGATATCAAATTTACAAACAGAGCACTGTCTTACGTCACAAAGTTGTTCGTGCGTTGCCAAACGCAACAATACTGTAATGGTCATAATCACACTCAAAACTTTGTAATGGTCGTAAACACCAGGGTTTTTAAGGCGTTTTAGGGACCCGATGCGGGTCCCTAGAATTTCAAATCGGGTCCCTAGAATCAGAGAAAATTACCATCGGTTCTATAAAATCAGAGAAAATCGGTTCCCTAGAATCAGAGAAATCGGGTCCCTACAGATCCATACGGGGTACCTAACATTTTCCTTAAAAAAAAACTGTAAACACATCAAAACATTTTTGAATGAAAAAGTAGAAAATTATTTTGCCAGGTGATCTTATTTTTTGGCTGCAACAAAAGTGGTTCCACATACCAAATATAAAGTATACACGTAAATTTTCATCAGAAGCTCTCGCGACCCTAGAATAAAGGCAAACGGCCCCAGGGGAGACCCGACCCCAGGTTGAAAACCGCTGGTTTAGAATATTTTTTATCTGTTTCTACTTTGACAGACATCAAAGAGCGGCGCATTTTTGTTAAAGGGCATCAAAGACGTTTCTGCGGGCACTTGCCCCAAATTGTCCCCAACCTAATCCTCCACTGTGATGTAATGATGAGCTGTTGGGGCTTTGCTAAAAATCGAAAAAAAGGGAAAATATATTAACGTTACTTTGACAATTTTCCGTGATTTCATGCAAGGCCTTTTTTATCAGACATTGAGTGGAAGAACGACATAAATCCCGAACTATCCCGAACTATCCTGAACTAACCGAACTATCCCGAACTATCCCGAACTAAATCCCGAACTAACCGACTAGTAATGTTTAATAGCCTGTGTTGGAATGTCGTCGCACTGGATTGAGCTTTTATTTAAAAAGTTTTGATATTTTGAGGCGAGCGACAGGCTTAAATAAGCTTTTTTGATGTTATCATTTATAAGACAGAAAACCAATTACTGTTTCATACACCATACACGTTTTTGACAAGAGCGTAAAGGTTCTTCTTTGAAACCCAAGCAACATTTAATATCTTAGAAATTGATCAACAGTCGCGTGTTCCGGTTGCATTTCAGTAGTAAATGTTACCGATGTGTAAGATCTGGAATAACCAATAAAGCTGAGCTCAAATTTAAAATATTGACAAGATAAAATGCAACGAATGAAAAACAGTTCTTCCCAAACTATTTTACGCTTTGCTTTTACAAATTTCAGTAGTGTTGAAGTCGATAAATACAATGTTGATTCTATCTGTTGAAAAATCACCTTTCTTCTATTAATATCCTACTGCAAAGATTGTTGGTTTACATAAATTTCTACAAAATGCCCCATGTGGTTCATGTGTGTTGCATATAGCTTTTTTCATATTTTTAAAATTTCAAGATAGAAACACATTACGATGTTCATATTATTTCATAAAATATTAGAAGAACTGTTGATATGCTCCCATTAGGGCCTTTATGCAAAACAAGGCAGTTAAGTAACGGCTTTTAAAATAATCTACTCAACGCTTTTTTCGTATAAAGACGAGTAGCTTCATGTGATTAAAAGCAAGAAAACGCTTTCCTGATAATAACCGAGGTTCTAATTACTGAAAACTTGCTCCGAATTGTTTCACTACGAAATTGCCTCCAACCAAAAACAAGGTATGCGCTTCAAAAATCAATTGATACAAGGCAAACTTTGAATAAACGAAGTAAGTCTTGCTAGAGTGGGCAGAAGAAAGGCGACAGGTGTGGATCAGTAGAAAGGATAGTGTGAAAAAACGAAGTAAAGATTTGTAGCTTGGAATGTTCCATCTCTTGGTTCCACTTTAATTGTAAACTAGTGGCAGGAAAATACTGCAATGAGTCAGTTGTAAATGCCATTGCAACAAGACTGGCTTATATGTTTCATTCAGGTGGCAATTGTTCTTCACTATTTGTTTTAACGGAAACGTCAGAAACGGATTTACGATAATTTTTGTTTCGTTTATTTGATGTTGCAGTGACATCAGGGTTTTGGCAACTAACTTAGAGCTTTTTCCATTATATTAGGAGCTCTTTATTTGTGAGAGAAATTCAGCAAATGGCATGTTACTTTTCAGATCATTGCGTTAATGGTTTCTGATCATTACATTACAGCCGCAACACATTATATAAAATCCCATTGTTGCATTGACCCTTTAATGGGAGTGGTTTCTGTATCCACAGGCGTAGCCAATTGTCTCTAAGTCGTTTGTTTCGTATTTTGAAAAGAGGTGTCCCATCAAATTATTGTTACTCGTCCTAAAGTCAATATATTTCCTCCCCGAAATGCTTTGTGATAACTATTGACAGCACAATTGGTAACTACCATTTCCGAATCCCCTTATTCATAACTTCCGATTAATTCATTCAGTTTTTGCGATGACATTTTAATTTCCACTGACACGACAGGTTCACTGTTCTGGTGTTCATGCAATGATGACATGTCCGCTTCTTAGCCTGCCGAGGCCAGGGCCGGAATAAATGTGAGGCGCCCGGCAAAGCCGTGACCGCGAGGCCCCCTAAAAGCTGAGCGCGACTGGGTAGTGTTTCACATACCCTCGTTTCAACTTTGCAGAAGCACCGGTCAAAAACAACAATCCTGATGCGATTTGGCAGCCTACACTACAGAAACTTAATTGGGTGTGGTGTGTACGGCGGTTCGTACTTGGTATAGGGTGAATTTCTTCAAACAGAAAGTTGTATCACAAACAATTCTTTTTGCTACAGTGACACACGCAACAATTTTTGTCAGACCTTCTGACCATCTTCACTGCACATCGTCTATTAATATTATTGAGGAAAGATATTTGTCTACAGTCTCTCGCAGATCAAAACGCAGGCCTCTTAGAAAAAATGTTCTCAACGAAATATTACAAAAGCAACTTGAACCAATACCATTTTTGATAAGTTTTGCAATGGGAACTTTACTATAGTTACATAACTATTCCGTGATCTAGTGGACAGCAGCGCTTTGTTTGATTCCCTTACGATCACGTCTAGCACTTCGCAATTAGTTTAGCATCCAATAGGCACTCATATTTTTGTTCGTAACAAAAGCTTTCTGATTTGTTTATTGAACGAACGTCGTTATTTAGGTGGGCAAGCTGGGTTTATTTCCCCGGGGACGAAACCATGCTTCCGAGAGACCTCAGGCTCGAACATGGGGGTCAAACTTGCTTTGACCGGGCGCTATCTAATCTCGTTACGCCACTGCCTACATGTGACTGTTGAACACAGACAATCTTGGCAGGTAATGCAGCGAGACAGCGACATAGTGATAGGGGTAAACCACGTAAAGTTATATACTGTGAAAGAAGCATGAGTAAACCTGTAGCTTCCATGAGTTTGAAAAATCCATTAGTGCGAGACTGATCAATACGAGTGAAACAAAACGCTTCGTGACCGAGTAAATCAAACGACTCTTATGCAGGCTTCTTTTTACACAGTAAAAATACATGGTTTGTTAGAAACGTCTATGCAGACTTGCGGTAATACGTTTTAAGAAGTTCTGATTTCTTACTGAGCTATATTTGCTGTGTGGCGAGTTTCGTAAATATCTGCTCAGTTTAAGCCTGCGTGGTGTTCTAACTGAAGTTTTCCGATAAGTCTTGTCAACACAGTTCTACTTTTCATTGCCTTGAAACAGTTTGGCGAGAGTGTCTTAACTTGTTTTTACACCGCTCATGTTGTTCTAGCCGTTGATTTCAAATTAATGAGTTATTTGTAGAAAGCGCTAAAAAAAGGATATTAGGCGGTTTATGAAAATGCATTTCTGATAGCCGAAGTGTACAAAACTTTTCAGACGAAAGATTGAGAGAAATGAGGTTTAACTGGCATAGACAAATGGGGTAGAAAGGGTAAAGCGTTTTGTGAGCATCCATTTCTATTACATCGTCAGCAACCTGGAAAGGGTAAGCGAAATGTCAACGTTGCCCCCACTGAATTTGTGCGGACGCCCATGTTTGCACTGATTTTGATGTAATTCTTAGGTCATAGCGTGGTGCGGGTTGCTTTAATTTTTTAAGTCCAAGTTGTCAGTTTCCTTAACCTATACCAGTGGTGCTCAAAACTTTTTGGATCGTGGGCTACATTTGTTTTTCAGAAACCTTTCGCGGGCCACAAGAATTAGGAAAACTTTGCTTGCTGTATCTTACAATTAGTTTTCCAAATTGCTTCCCGGGCCACTCCAGAGGGCCTTGCGGGCCACACCGAGCGCCACTGACCTATATACTAAACGCAGTAATCACAGCTCTACAATTTTGACGCGTGGTGAACAGCCTAAACATGAAACCAGTAAAGCAGTGATTTGATATTCAAGTGCGAGGTTCCCGAAACGCGAGGTCCCGGTCATTTGCCCGGTTTGCCCAATGGTTAATCCGGCCCTGGCAGAGGCACGTTGCGAAACTTGCTAGCGTATTGCGGATGTTCTACTGGTTTGGTCTTTATTGCGTAACAATAACGCGGTAATATGTCTTAACACGTTCACTTTCAGTCACGGTAGTCGGCGTTTTGCCGCATGTGACAAGGTCTCCCACTGAGGGGTTTTCCATCCAGATCTGCTCTTTTTGGTCGACCTTGTGTCTAGATTTGATTATGAAATTTCGCGATACCTTTTTGAGATGATAGTTTCATCAGCAGTCAATTACACATTTTCAGTGTTTGCATGCGCACATCAGGTGAGAAAGTATGCATATCGAATGAAGCGCAGTACGTATTCAATCGGTTTTATATGAAGATTGTCCGGGCTGTTATATGTATTTATCTAATGCCAATTGAAGAAACTGAAACCAGGGTTAGTATTGATATAAACTGATTTTTCCCTATGCATACAAATTTATTTGAAGTAGAGGAAGCATATCATCATCGGAGGATGTTACCATTATGAAAAACGTCTTGAGCAAAAAAGTTCGTCCTCATGTTAATGTTTGCAGTGAAGTAAACTTGGAAGAACTATAAGGAAATCAGTATTTGATCATCGTTTCAATTCAAATGAGCACGCCAAGATGTTTTTGTTCGTAACAGAAATTTTTCTGGTTTTTGTAAGAATATGTATTTTTGGTGTTCAGTTTTGAACAGACATTTAAGCAGGTAATGCAGCAATACAGTGACCTGCTGAAAGCGGTAAGCCACGCATAGTTTTATACTGTATGAAAAGAAGCACGAGGAAATCTGAAGCGGGTTACTAGTGTGAAAAATCCATTAGTTAAATACGTGCCTTGTTAATATTTTGTGAATGTTTTGTGAGTGTCTGACTTTGTCGCTTTTCACCGCTTATGTTGTTTCGGTCGTTCAATATTCTTGAAGCAAGACTTATTGCAGGAAGTCCTTTTCTTGTTTCAATGCTGTTAATGTCAATGTTAGCCTCAGCAAACTGAGCACTGTTACATGGGATAGGAGTTAATCAAGCGCACTCCTTTGTAAAAGCATATTCTTTTCACAGAGTTTTCACAGATGGTCAACGCTTAATGTCGATAATGATCTCACTGAGTTCCCTAGAGATGTTTAAAGAGCCTAAAGATCATCACACTTATGAAGCTACAATTGACAGCTGCGAGCTCAAGAATGAAATCACAGCAACTATCATTATGTCTGTCATCGGCGGTGTACGCACTGGCGATTCTTACGAGTTTTCGTTCTTGAAAAACGAGTTCATTGGCGAACCAACTCCTAGAAGAATGGCAGGATCTAAAGATGCAACGTGGCACATTAAAGGATGTATTTCTAGAGTCGCTTTCGGCGCCAACAGTCGAACATATGAGAACCGTTTGTCAACGTGGAATGATGTTGTGTCCACCATTATGGGGAGGATACAATTCATTCATAAAAGTCGTTGCACAATGATGCTTCCAAAAAACGTCGATCTACCTATCCTGACAGTACAAGATACGAAGAAGCTATCTGCGATTTTGTTCAAGCTTGTGTACACGCGGGAGGATGTTCTGGATGGCAGCGTGCCCTTTGCTCTGGATGAAAATATTGATGTGCGTAACGTAAGTGAAGTTTTCAGTGGTTTCTTGTTAACACTCCGCACGAGCAAATATAAAACTGCATTCTTCAAGAAAAGCGGGGCTTCCAAAACTCTGAAATCATCCAATGCTAATTCGTGTACAAGCGGGGTCTCCGCCCTTCCTGCTAGACCCTCAGCAAGTGGAAACACCAAAACTGATGCTGGTCCCTCAGGAACCGAAAGCCCTATTACTTGTTTTGCTAGAGCGTTAGGAAGCGTAAGTCCTATGAAGCGCAGAAAAGGCTACACTCAAATTTGTGATAGTGATAGTTCGCCTGAAATCGAAAGCGATAGTTCGCCTGAAATCGAAAGCCATTTCAAGCGTGCTGCTAGTCCATCCTCAAATGAAAGCCCTTTTAAACGTCTTTCTCGGGCAGTGGCTAGCAAAAGCCCAACTGAACGTGCTGCTGGTCCGTCCGCAGCAAGCAGCTCTCCCAAACCCAGTACGAAGGAAAAATATAATTTCATTTTCATTCATGGTCTGGTCAATCTTTTCCAAGACAAGCAAAACCCAATCGTTCTTCCCTTGTACAATATGGATAAGGATCTTGTGAATTATCTGTTCCGAAGATTTGGTTGTGGGAGAATTAGAGAACTGCAATATGTGAAGCGAAGCAAGGCACGTGATTTCTGCAAAAAGCATAACATCAAAGATCCATTCCAGTAAGCTGCTTGCGCCAATCGGATCTGGCTGGTTGTCGTTCATTGGAAGGTTTCGAAAAACAGGCGATATGCTCGTGTGCATGACAAGGTTGATTTCTTGCTTAAGCTTTTTTGAGTGTTTGCCTTTCTGTTTCGTTTCATCCCTAAGTTCTCAGTCAAATATAACTACTCTGCAACTATGTGTTCTGAGTACCGAGTATCGCCTTTCCAGCGAAACTTACTGCAGCAGGGTTGCTAAGAAACACTTTGCAGGAGCATATCGCGCTCAACTCTACAGTAGGTCCCCTGAAGAGGATGCGAAGAATAGTCAGCTTTAAATGCAGGGGCGAACTACATCTTGCGCATTCTTTTGATTGCCGTTATCAACTAGGGTTTACCTCAATCCGATTCGATGCTCCAGTTGTAGCGACTTGTTCAGGAAACCGTTTGCACAATGTTCAAGATGAGGTTTTCAGTCATTCATTACGGATCATTGCCTGAAACTGCCTTTGAATAATCCTAGCAAGCAAGAGTCCTAAAGAAAAGTGTTGGTCAGGTGTTTAGGAAAAAATTCGATAATTTAAACTTCAGCTGTTTTCCCATTAAGCAGATATATCGCTTTTAACGTTGATGGCCTACAGAGAACCAGTTTCTTTTCCGGAAAGCAGTGAAAACCATAGAAGTAGTGGACCTTGTTGTTTGAAATTAGTGTCATTTCAGGAAAAATAGTCCTCGATTAGAAGCTTTCTTTCACTGTTAGTAAATACGGATTTTGAGGAATATTTGATCAGACACAACTGCGACGTTTATTGGAGTGAAAGAGGGCATTGTTATGACGTCTTCACTCACATATGCAAAGCATTAGACTTAGCACGCGTGCTAGTTAAAGATCACGAAGACATTTCGGTGCCAGTAGTAAAATGCAGGGATGTGGAAGCGGCTATTTCGTCAACCGCTTCCGCTTCCACGCCTGTCGCTTCCGCTTCCAACAGAGCCTGGACTCTACGAGAGTCTGGATCTCATATCTTATGAACTTGCTGACAAGTATGAGTATGACTATCAAAACCAGCAGCTTACCATTTGCAAGGGCACATTACTAGTTCGCATAAGTCAGGTCCTATCTATCAGCAGGGTACTGCTGCTCTGCTCTTGCAAAAAATGTCTTCAACACATCAATACAAACAGCATTTACAACAACCTGACCTCATCCTAACAAATATCAAGCTAAATTGCATAACGTATATACTGTTTAATGCAGGGGTTCTCAACCTTTTCTCCCGTTTACCCTTTGCCAGCTTCCTAACATAAAATTTACCTCCCGTTTTGTTTACTCACTAGCGGTATAGAAAAAACGAAGTATTGTAAAATCAGAATCATTAGATTTACCCCCAGTTCATTTCGGTTTATTTATGCATCCCGATCAAGCACAGGAAGCAACGGCCGTAGCTGTCATTTACGTCACTGCCCCCACAGGTTCACACAAAACAACAAAATACAAATTAAACACCATAGCAAAAATACAACAAACATACATAGTAAAGACAGTTATTCGGCGGTCAACAGTCCTCACATAAACAGATTTTGGAAACACTTCCACTGCCAAAAGTCCATTCCAAATTGTGTTTGGAAACACTGCTTCCACACAGGCAAGCTTTGCAAGGCCTTGACAATATGAGATGACACAGTACCTACGCCTGGCCAACCCATTTCAGTAGCCCAAAGTCAACAATCAAACAAACAAATAAACAACTGAAAAATGAGACACATGTCCA
>JGI24021J15306_10007588_pt1 | contig 13235 bp, 7 predicted proteins | sample Ectturendosymbi1_FD_15306 | JGI IMG/M metagenome (IMG submission 15306) | reverse complement strand
CGAAGTAGGCATCATCAGCTCTTATTCAAATATAACTTTTTCCAGGTTTATTGCCAAATCTTGCTGAGAAGTGCGACATGCTTAGAAGAGTTCTACTTCTGACAAAAAATGTTAATGATTTTTTGCTTTAAAATTTTGAATTTTGCGATGTCGCGAAAATGATATTTCACTGCCCAAACGGTCAGGTAGTACTCCGCAGTTGCGCACCTGAGAGGGAACATTGTTCACCGCTGCCTATTCCGTTAGTTTCATTGTGATTATTTTTGTTCTGGATATCGAGATAGTTCAGATGAAAGTAATATGTTTATGAACTGGAACAACTTGTTCTGTGAGCATAGCGAGAACGTGTATTCCTAATTTGCATGACATTTATTGCGAATCTTTCAGAACGGACCTCCACTTCAAAATAGCTGAGGGCCCCCAAATGACAATATGCGCCTGCGTGTTGCATATTCAGTATTAATTGCAGGTTGTCTATTTTATTGTATGTAGATTGCAAGTTCAGTACTAGTTGTATCTGCATTTACAGCAGGTTTTTGAAGGTGCTTCAGTGACCCGATTCGGGTCCCTATAATCAGATAAAATTATCATCGAGTCCCTAGAATCAGAGAAACGGGTCCCTGCAAGTCCATACCGAGTACCTAACATTTTCCTTAAAAGAATCCTGATATACAGTAATAGGAAGACTATCACCGTTTAGAACAAAGAAGATGCAAAGAAAATTGATCAATATTGGAGGAGAAAGGAGAGTAGCAAAGAAACACTGAGTTCAGCAACAAGTTCAGATAACAGTGTGTGATGTTAGCGCCCAAACTATAGCACAATCAGTGACCCCCAATCAACGCAACAAGAACAAGCTGATTCCATTTTATTTCAATAAGCTAATTCAACTATTTATCCATTAATATGGAATGAACAACAATATGAGGATTTTCAACGCAAAAACGGTTGGATGTACTGCATGCTACTAACGGAAAAAATAGGATGCACTTCTTGTCGTGAGTAAATGATTTGGGAATGAGAGCATCCCACTGTGTTATTATTTTGTCTTGGTGGGCAGAGGTCAATGAAACTTCATATGGTAGCACAAGAAAGACCCAGTTATGATCGTTACGCAAAAAAAATCAGCGAGCACGAAAACTATCAAGCACATAAAGAAGCTATCAACATTCTTGAAATAGCAAAGAAAGATGTTCTGAAAACTCGAGCAGTGGATTAAAAGACAGGGTCACTTTGTGCATTCAATTATTGCCAAACTTAAATACACAAAGGGAACAAACTCTCTTTCAAGCCACTGCTCGAGTTTCCAGAACAGCATATTATGTGGCAAAAAATAAAACCTTTCACAAACTTTGAAAGTTTAATTGATCTTCAGGAAGGTAATTCCATAGACACGAGGTGTGTCTTACACAGTACAACTGTTTCCGTCAATACAATAGGTCGTGTGTCTTCACAGATGAAAAAAAACTTTGAACTAAAATCATTGAGAGGAGGAGCAAGAGAAATGTTCTAGCCAACGAATCTACCCGCGTTGGTGACAAATCAACATAAATCATTTTTGTAAAAGCTAGCGTTGATGGTGAAGCGGCACGTGTTACTTTTCCACACTGGATTTGGTTGAATTGGAGACCTTGTGCGCTTATATTAAAAACGCAATTTGGGACTGTTTCTTAAAGAATGGCTTCACCAATAAGTTGCTATAAGAAGTCTTCATTGGATTTTGCAGTAATGGAGCCAGCGTAATGTTAGTGACGAAATCAGGGTTTGAAAATTGCTCAAAGATGAATTAAACAGCCAAGTAAACTGCGTGACTATGTATGTTCATGTGATATTTGCTGATGATGACAAACGTGCTCTTTCTTTGTTTTTGTTGGTGAAATGTTATTTTTTGATCGTGCCTCCAAAATTACTTATCACGTATATTTCACTCTCTTCTATTGCAAAAGCGTGAGAATTGTAATACGCAACTGGGAGAATGCTCAATAGCTAGTAGTTACCTTATTTTGTGAAAAGCACAAACGTTACCTCTAGTTTGATGTAATATGCCTGTGCTTTATTTTCGGCGAAACGAGGGAATGTAATGTTGCGACGTCAGTCTTGTGATGTCACGAGTCCCAGACGCGCATGGAATGTCATATTACCATTTTTGGTTATAGTAAACCGAGCGTAAAGCATGTGAGTTTTGGTGTGAGAAGGCAGTTTTCCAATTGGAGTCAGACCGTGATGTATGTCTGCTGTTTTCTGTTAATATAAGTTACGCCTACAGTGTGTCAGAGTGTGAACTGTATTGTGAACGCGTGCTGAGCCATCTGCTAGTCAGTAGGCTACAAGTGTGGAGAAATTACATTGGCCGTAGAAAGTTTGGGAATACTTGTCCTAAACCTAAACCTCGGCGACAGACTATAAATGAAAACGTTGGTTGTTTTGATTCCTAACATGCTTCACTGATTTGCGTGGAAACAAGTGAAAAGGAACGTTGACAGAACGGTTAAATAGAAAGAACAGCAGGAAAAAATATTCGTTGTTAGATTATGAAAATTTGCAAAAAACAAAAATTTTTGGCGAGCAGACTGCAGCGGCCTGGAATAACGCCATCGCTAAAAAAATTGCTAGCAGACTGTTTCAAAACCTCTAGCAGACGGCCGGATGACTGGACTGTTAGCAGCCCATGCCATCTCTTCCAGAGGAAGTGGACTCTGTTTTTTTTACTCCGCATCCGATCCTGTTTGGTAAATTTTGAATCCGCATCCAGTCCATCTCCGCCACTACCATGATGCAAGTAATCCGACTCCTGTTTGACTCCGCATCAATAAAAGTCATGCATACTCCACATAATATCAACTAGGTGAGCACCATTTTATCTACTTCACTATAAACATTCCTCTCATTACTTGTTATATGCTTAACTTAAATTGATGGCAGTGTCTATTTTGCCGCCAAGATGGCGGCGGCAACAGGCTTGGCAGAAACAAAGTAGGCTAAGCATAAAAGATAAACCTTAAGCCCAACCTTAGCCTTAACCCTAACTGTAGCTCTAACGCTAACCCTAAAGCAAACCCTAACGCCAACCGTAACGCCAACCCTAACCCTAACGCTAACCCTAACGCTCACCCAAACGCAAATCCTAAACCTAACACCTAAGCGTAAACTTTGGAAAGTTTTGAAAGACGTAAACAAAAGAAAAGGGAAGTTTCCAAGGTGAGAGTTGAACTGAAAAGCAACGGCATACTTGACGTGAAGCATAACTGCTACACTACGAGCAGCATGCCGATTGCATGACAAACTGACCTTTTAATTCAAATTGCGTCATGCCACGAGACTGAACGTTCGACTGGCGGCACAATAGCTCAAGCAGATCTGGTGCCATCAGAATCTTGGCGGTATAATAGAAACTACCTAAATTGATATCACTACATATTAAGCATTGATATAGGCCAGGGGTCTCTTACCTATATGGCCAGCAGGCGAAATGCAAATCCAACCCACAAAACCATTTCATTCGGCCTGGTAAGACATTTTGTCAATTATGAAATTTTGATATATCAACAAAGAGGTTGTTAATTTAGAATGTAACATATCCCAAAACAATGACATATAATCGATGTCCAATCATCGCTGGTGAATGAGTAGCCTAAATAAAGTCTTGCCAAATGTCACTTTTCCCACCAGCATAAGGCATTTATGACAGCTTCCCATCCTTTAGCAGCCTAAGCACAGAGTTGTGTTCTGCGATATACACTACTTGGGACTACTAGTTAGGCTACTGTATAATGCAATGTTACGCTTACACAGTACAGTAGCCTACCTGAACGTTTCGGCACTTCCTGGAAAAAGTAGCCTAAACATGTCTTAAAAACGCAATTCCAATTAAATTAATGCAGGAATCTTATAGGCTATATATATGTAGGGCGTACAAACTTTTATTGGAATATCACAAATAACACAACAGCCAATCCAAAATGCATGGGATTGTTAAGAGTAGTTCGAAAAAAGCATAGTTTAATCTGTCATTACACTGCCATATCACGCAGTCATGAAAATATTCTTTGCGTAAATCACTCAATCATTGCAATTGCGTAGTGCACTTTTTCGTCATTGCGTGGAACACTCTGGAAGATTTGCAAAACTTTAGTAACTATACTATAGCAGGTAATAGGAAATTAGCAATTACAGGCACAGCTAAGTCTCACAAATTCTTCATCAGCAAATTACAAAATCCAAATCCAGTCCGGATCCTATTCTTGTTAATAAAACCTGAGTCCGTATCCTGCCGGACGCAGCCGGAGTCCGGGTCCAAAAAATCCAAAATCCAGTCCATGGACACCTCTTATCTCTCCAACTGACGTTAAACAATGCTTAGAATTTGCCGCTGTTTTCGACTGCGGGAAATTACCGTAATAGAGGTAAATCCCTTGCGGCAAGGAACAAGTTGTGCCCTGCACAGCACATGTGATTTCCCGGCGCTGTACGCCATATATACCAGGCAGGAGGCAGGCTTGGCCAACCCCACCCGCGCCTCGCGAGACGCATGCGGATCTTACGTAAATACCATATTTATTCATGTATAAGACGCTCTTCTGTCATTATCATCTCGTTGGTGTTTGATATTTCTGTCATTATCCTGTTGCTTGGTGTGTGATATTTACAATTGAATAAATCGTATTCTGTCGTTATCATGTTGCCGTTGGTGTGTGATATTTTCAATTTTGTGAGAAATCTAGTCGAGTAAAGTAAAAAGTTGCGTGTGTGTGAAGAAGAGATGAAGTGATGTTCATGCGTATCTGTGTGGATGATGTTGCTCTTTGCAGCAATACAGTAAGGAATGTGGCGCTTTTTGGTTTCTGACTGGTTGGCCACCCCTGGCATGATAAACCGTAGGCTATATGTTAATCAATATGGTATCGGTAGTTGGTACATGAACTTGTTGCAGCTGTTGCAGCTGTAATGGAAAAGAATATTATTTTGCCTGATAAGTTTTGCATGACCATCACAAAAGCTGCAGTACTTTTAAGGTTTTTTGAGGTGAAAAAAAGTTTGAAGTTAATGCTAATTGTCCTTTTTAGTGATTTCATATCTAAAGTGGTTCCACTACTCATAGGCATAGCAAAGGGTCCATGGAGTTCATGGACCCACAAAATTTCTTGCATGTTTTGTTGTTTTGTACTTTGAGAGGTAGTGTCCTAAACGAAATGCTGTTTCTTGCTTAAAGTCAAAATATTTGGCCTCCCAAAATTTTGTGCTGGCTGCGCTGCTGCTACTACTGTGATTACTACTTTCCAATCACAATGAATGGAGCCGAGTGGTTCCCCTCCACTGCAATTGTTTTCGGATGTTGTGGAGTGAAGAACGTTTGTATAATGACATTATTCAATGGACAAAATTACAGTCGTTGCCAAAAGTTTAAGACCAAAGTCGATTTTTGTGTGCGAAGCTACTTGTTCCGCAATATTGCGTCAGAAATCATTTGCGATTGTATCATCCTTTCTGGTGAGCGAGAGTGTGGCGCAAGAGACTTTTTAAAGTCATAAAAAAACCAGTCAACCATTCAGCAGTGAGGTTGTTTTTTTGTTTTTTCATCATTATTTTCTTGGCTCAGAATGGGTAAGAAACGGTCCTTCTCTGAGGCACAACGAGCTCAGATCGTCATTCTATGCCGGTAAGGATACACTGAACGCGCAATAAGTGAACACCTTGCGGTCAGTAAAACAACAGTGCATCAGGCAGTGGTCAAGTTCAAGAATTGTGGATCTTATTCAGATTGTAAGAAGAGCGGTCGTCCACAGAAAACCACCCGACAAGACAATATTTTGATAAAAAGATATATCATGAAGTCTCCTTCGTGTTCATCTAAAAAGATTCAAGCGGAACTTGGGGAAACTGGTTTGAGAATCAGCAGAAGAGCCATCAGTCGCCGTTTAACTGACAAATTCAGCCTCATTTCATGGAAACTGGCGAGAAAACCGAGACTGACCACTGCAATGAAGTTGAAGCGTTTGCAGTTTGTGAAGAAATACAAAGACTAGAGAAGCCAGCAATGGTCCAGAGTTTTGTTTTCCGACGAAACAACAATTCAGCAGTTTGCCTCAAGGAAGAGAACTGTGAAGAGACCACCAGGATTTCGGTACAATGAAAGATTCACACAGCAAACCATAAAACATCCGCCGAGTGTGATGGTTTGGGGAGCGATGTCAACCCAAGGAACGGCCGGCCTGTTCTTCGATCCCGGAACCACCATGAATGGCAAAAAATATCTGGAATTGATGAAAGAGAAGTTGGAGTTACACATGGCAGTGCATAATTGCAAAATATTTATGTACGACGGGGCACCATGCCATTGGGCAAAAATCGTCACGGACTTTCTCAAGACGAAAAATATCAAATTGTTGGAATGGCTGGGAAATAGCCCGGACCTTAATCCAAATGAGAATTTCTGGACAGAACTGAAGAATAGAGTTGTTGAGAAGTATCCAACCAGTCTTCCATCGCTTATTGAGACCATCAAGTCATCCTGGGTTCTTGACATGCCCACAGAGCTATGCTGATACCTCATCGAGAGCATGCCGAGACGGATCAGGGCGGTGTTAGAGACTAAAGGAGGACATACAAAGTATTGAATGTTGATATTTTTTATGTGAAATGGATAATAATATATAAATATGACGCCTATCTATTAAAATATAGATCGGAAACACCTGTGTACTTTCATTACGCTACGGGATCATAAAATTATGAAATTTCTCTGTTCGGTCTTAAACTTTTGGCCACGACTGTGTATGCTTATACCTGAAAGAAAAGTAAGAAAATAAGTACTGATTTATAAGGTATCATGCCTCGCTATAGTACTTTTGAACCACAGTAAAAATGGGAGTTATTATCATCTCACATACCATAGACAAACTGAAAAAAAGTAGAATTACCTTTATTTGTATTCCAAAATGGCAGTGGCTACAAAACTACCCCATGGATCTTCAAATTAGAAAACTTATTTGACCATCTCCAGTAATGTGACGGTAACGCATGAGGAGAATGTAGCAGGCTTGGTAGAAACATAGTAAACTAAAAAGGTAAATCTAACCTTAACTGTAGCCCTAATGCTAACTTAGGTTAACCCTTACCTAACCTTAACCTAACGCTCTAAGCTAACACTAAGGTAATTATAAGCTAACCTAATGCTAAGTTAACTCCTAAACACAACCCTAAAGACAAATTTGGAAAGTGTTTTAAAAGTAAAGAAAAACTGGTCGCACGAATTACAATTTGCAAGAGGTCATTATTACAAAAACACTAAGTGTGAAGGTGAGACGCGAACCCACAACCATTGGCATGGCGGAGTTGAAACTTATCGGTTATGCTACCAGGATGATGATACATGAGTGACAAACTGATCGCTTTATTCGAACCACATCATGCGAGGTGGTACGGTGCAATAAATTTTGAAATAAGAAGATCCATGGTTGGGTCCGCAGCCACCTCCTTCCAAAATAGTATAGAATAGCATTTTTGTATGTAGAATTTTGAATCCATTTCTTTTAGAGCAGAGGTTCTCAATTCATTTTGAAGCCCACACCCCGTCCGGAAAAAAAAATCTCTTTTGCACCCCTTGCACCATTTGATGATAGAGAAGTTAGCACAGAGATGTTTGCACCCCATGAAGTCCCTTTTCTCACCCCCAATTGAGAACTGTTGTTCTGGAGTAACAAAACCAGTCATGCAAATGTGAATTTGTGTTCAACACATGGCAAAACATGTACTGTTTCGATGAACCCTGTATTGCAACACAAAACATAATCTGAGCTGTGCTATTCCGTGCCTACTTTAAAAAAACATTACTTACACTACATTAAATGTTTGTTATGTATCATAATTTGCCTTTACGCTGTTGGCATACACAATTGTAATGTGCTACATTGGTAGCTGACATACCATGACATAACACATTATGATGAATTTCCATATAGTACAAGACAAACAAAAAATATCTATAGTACAAAACAAACAGAATCAGAAACCACTCTCTTTAAATATCTAATGTTATGCAAAATCCATGGAGTTTTTGATGTGATCAAAGTACTGTACTTCTATATAGAGACTGTCATTTTTTCATAGTAGTTCAAGTAATATTGACTGATTGTATTGTTTCAAGTAACGTATCTCATTTTAAATGAAGCTTAACATCAAAAACACATGATGAAATTATGATTGCTTTGTTCAATTATAAAATAAAATTTTTGTAATTTATCCTTGTAACAACTTTTTAGATTTCTTACAATATTTAACTTTTTGTCACTGCAACAAACTATTATCTTGAAGTGAAGGTATGAAAATATTTGAAATTAAAATTTATTAAATCTTCAGCTTGCCAATATCTAAACTTCAGAAACAAATTGCTTGAAACAAATGGAATTTTTGACATGCAAAAATATTTCAAAATTGAAAGTTATTCACAAAAAAGGAAGGTGCAAAATAGAAGAATACTTGCACTTATCCCTAATATCTTACTAGGTGCCAAAATTCAAAGTGGTTTATGTTGGCCACCAATAAAAATATTTGAAAAATTTTATCTGTTATCTTTGTAATGTTTAAAGCAACAATGTCCAACCAAAATTGCTTACTGAACCAATAATTATGTCACTGTCTTAACCAGGGCTGCACATTGACATATTAATGAGGGCTGCACACTGAATGGCTCCCTTTAATCATAGCAAACTAAATTTAGCTTTTAAATCTAATGTACTGAAAATGTTTGAGTCCTAACAGCACTTGTAACAGACGTGATGAAGTGGCAATAAAGACCACATACCTCAAAAATGTCAAACACAAGATTATCAAAATAAGGACAGGTTGTCAGAATATAGGGTACTTTTGCTACAGCAAAAACCTAAACTGGGCTGCAAAAAAACTTCAATTGGGCTGCGTGCGGGCCGCGGGTTGGACATAGTTGGTTTAAAGATTCTATTTGAATAATAGCTAATGATGCCTACCTGGTAGGTGAAATATATGCTCTGTAAGAGTTTGTTTGATTCTGTGCTTGGATAAAATTATTTTCAATAGACAGTGTAATGCAGTGGTTTTTAACCATTGGGTGTCAATAAATATCCCGGGCGCGTGAGCCTATATGCGCTATAAAATATGGAAAATTTGCCCCAACCATCACCAGTATAAATTTCCATATGTTAAGTGAATAACAGTCAAAGTGTTCCATGTCTGAAACATTGAAAAATGGTGGATTAATAATAGGTATTTGGATCATATATAAAATGATGTTATATATTTCAGTACAATTTATTTCCCAAGCTAGCCATCCTATTTACCACCAGTCGCATTTTAATTGGAATTGTAAAATTGCCTAAACATTTAGAAATGACATGTCCTGAAAAGACGGGTGCACCACAGGTTTCTGTTTTATAGCACTCTATCAACATCATGTGAAAGTTGTAATACTGTACACATGTAATGGGTAACTGAAAAGTTAAACTTATAAAAATGTGTCAACTATACATTTAAAAAAAAGCAAATCACGTAAAGTTAAGTTAAACATTTACGCTTTTCAATAAACTTGTATGTTATAAGTCAAAGAATCAAATATCTTGCCAAAATTGTTAATCTAGTACTAACAGTTAGCACAGGGTTCTCAACCTTTTTTCTCCCTTGCCATCTTTCTAACATAAAATTTACCCCTGTTTTTCGTTTACTCACTAGCGCTGTAGAACAAAACAAAGTATTGTAACTTCCGCATCATTGAATTTACCCCCAGGATAGGTAAAATTTATACCCAAGGGGTAAATTTTTCCCCAGTTGAGAACCCCTGAATTAGCAGAATCATCAAATTTAAGCATACCACAGTTTTCTGCACCCAACTTATGCTGTGGTCTCGGCAGTTAGTGTGAATGATCTCTTTGCTGGTGTACTCCTTCAGATTAATGATCTTCTCAATCTCTAACGTTATGCAGTTTTATATCCAATGGTTCTGTTTCAACCTCTTCACAAGTTAGGCTCATCTCTAAACCTAATTTGCTGGGTTTGCTTTACTACTGAAAGAGTCAGTGTTTTTGTTACATAGGTTTTCAAGCCTGGTTTTAACAGAGTAAGGTGCAAGATGTCTGAATACTTTGACAATGTAAAATCTTGGAAGCTTGGAAATATTTCGTCTCTTAGTGTTCTGCAAGATATAGCTGAAAAGAACAACATTCACATTACCTCCCCACAGTTCTGTGAAATATTGGATGCCAATGACAAATTATCACATTTGAGAAAAGAATTTATTATTCCAAAGCTTCATTCATACCCTGGTGGTAAGTTATCAATCAACCAGTATATTATAAAAGTCAAACTAAATGTTCTTATTGGTTTCCATGCTGCAGTTTGTGGCTCATGGTTCCAGACTAGATTCCATGGCTATTGTATGAGCAAGATTTTTTGAGAATTTTGCTTCATGCCTACAAGGGCGTAATGAAGTTGGATGGCGCTTGGGGCAAGCAGCAAGTTTGGCCCCCATGTTCGAACGTAAGGTCTTTTGGATGCAAATTTTTCCGTTGAAGAAAGTGCTAGTGACATTATGGGACTTTTTGACACCCTCTTCCAGTTATTCGGCATTTCGGCACCCCCATAGGGATTTGGCACCTGAGGAATTGTGCCCCCCCTTGCCCTCATTATGTTCCTGCATGCCTAGGACCCAGGTGTCCAGGTTGTTGGTATGCTTGAGTAGTTGAATCTTTTTTACAACTTTTCCTTTGGTGTTGGATGTGCGTATCGGATGAGCAGGTCCATTTTTTTACAAAACAGAGGTGATGACAAAAAAGATGATCATCACCTTTGTGTGCAGTGCACTTACCAGATGGTTTAGATGCCATTTTCGACTCCATATGGTTTTTGTCAAATTTTTAGCATTGGAATTCCAGAGGCTATTCATAATCCATCCACAACATGTTAATCAGTCCACTCACTATGTGCAACCTGATTTGCGCTGAACAGCAATCATGCCTGGTTGCCTTGTCACATCTGAATATGGTTCTGTCACACATGGTATTTTGTCGACAACTGCCATGTTTTCCATACTAGTCATGGGTCATTGTTTACGTTGCTGAGTAGATTGATTAATTTGTTCATGCTCTTAGTAATTATGATCGTTATGTATTGTGCATTAAGGATTAATTGTTTTTATACTAGTGGGAACTATGATTCTCAATATTTTTATAAATGTAGAGCAGTGGTTTTCAAACTGGGGTCTAAGGGTTATGAGTAGATATTTTATGTGCACAGCTGTATTTGCTTTATTAGAGTTTTAGATGGGAGCCATTACGTTATAGTGGGTTGCTATGATGCGGTGGTTCCCAAACTGGGGGTAAATTACCCCCTGGGGGTCATGCGATTCTTTCGGGGGTAACGTAGAACCTAAACTTTCGACTGCCAATGTATAGACACAAGTATACTTATTGCGTTCTTACTACAATGCATAACATTGCAGGTAATAAGACATAATCACTACCTTGATTTGAGTAACGGCTCAAACAATTTGGGAACCACTAGTATGATGGGTCACAGTGTAAAAAAGGTTGCGAACTACTGATGTAGTGGGATTTCAATTACAAAACCAAGTCAAACTTTGATCAATGATAACCAAAAATGTTTTGTGCTGTCCACGTACAATGTGAGAGCTTTTCTTCCATTTCTATATTGTGAAATTTTTCTCATTAATGGAAATGAGCAACAGCTAGTTTTACTATTAATGCATCTGTGTCCATGTATTTTGTTCTCTGAGTTGTTAGTTAGTGCACTCATTCTTTGTTTTTTGTCATGTGAAGTTTTTTTGGTGTAGAAGGAACATTGGTTTGGATTCACAACAACCATTTATGCGTGCCCATATATCTTGCAAATTGTAGGCCATGGTTGTTGGTTTTCTGCACCTCAAATGGCCTCCTGGCTGCTATTTGCTCATCACTATGTTGCTGCATATACAATACTAGTGCTTCATTGTTGTTTAACCTCAATACGTCACTTAATGGTTTATGAATTTTAGCTTAGCATACAGTGTGGTTCTTTGTCATGGTTCGTCCATGGGAAATACTATATTCAAAAGGTTTTTGGTTCCAGACCAAATTCCACATAGGGAAAATATTGCGGATTTAGGCATGAAAACAGAAAAAAGGGCTCTTCTTATGATGAAAATAGTAGAAGCAAAACATCAAAAGATTTTGCAACTCAGAATATTGGAAGCTATGCATTTGAAGAAGTACTTGACATGATAGATGAATAACAACAATGAAATGTAGTCGATATTGAGCAGTTTGTCTACAATTCTATGAGAAAATTCCAGCTTACTTAAAGGGGGTTCACAATTTGCTTTGAAACTGGCCAAATCAGCCTAATGGTTCCTGTGTTAAGATGAATGGGGTAAAATGTGCATTAAACAAAGTTTTATATATTGAAAACAACATAATGTTATCACAATGACATGTGCAGCACTGCATGCCCACTCCTTGCTTAATTTATTTAGCATTTCTTTATACAAATGTGGTTGATACAAGGTGGATATTTTAATGACAAATTGTATATGTGAAATGTTCTTTCATTTAGGGATGAATTAAACAAATGTTTAAGTATCATATTTGATTTAGAAAATTGACTAAATTGAGATTTTGACCGGGTTTTCAAGTTCACAGAGAGTACAGCATAGCGCCCCAGTGGTTGCCCTATGCTAAATTTCACAAAAAGATCACTTCAGTGTTTATCCCTCAAAATAGTATGTGCTTGCTTTCCTTTTTTGCATTTTGATATCTTTGTTGGTGGCTCATCAAATTTAGAAAACGATATTTACCAACGGAGTTGTGTGACAGCCATCTTCCTGATATTAACGTGTTTTCCACACACAGTAATTGTGTTTGACATGGAATGATATTCATCTCTTCGTCCGTGTTATATTTGTGTCTAAATTCATTGTTGGTTGGTTGCAGTGACAATCAAGTGCAGTAATGAAGAGGAATGCACGCATTTCTGTGGAAATTCTCTGGGATTGCAGCCAAAAAAAGCATGCGAAATTGCTAGCCAGGTAAAATTTTTGTTGATTTATTGTAGTCGCTAGTGACAATACAGTGAGAAATGGTGAAGAAATAAAAAAACATTTTGTACTGTTGTTGGAAGTGCGATTTCGTGGTGTACAAGGTTTGAAACTTTGCGTTGTTATTTGGTCGAACGCTGGGTTAGGTGCTCGCCAAATAACGAAAAGTGCAATCAACATT
>JGI24021J15306_10007587_pt1 | contig 13235 bp, 9 predicted proteins | sample Ectturendosymbi1_FD_15306 | JGI IMG/M metagenome (IMG submission 15306) | reverse complement strand
GCGAGAGAAAGTGCCTAAGGACGAACGCCGGAAACAATACAAAGTACCTAAGTCTGAAATGACTAGGGAAGCGCTTCTTTAGTCAAATCATAATAAAAATACAATCATAAAGAAAATCACAGAAAATTTTTAAAGCACGTAAACTAAAAATGGGGGCCCCTCAAAGCGCGTAAATTGAAAATGGGAGCCCACAATTTTGCACACCTTGCACAGTCATAAGACCACTACTGATTAGAATTTAGGGCCCGAGAAAAATTCTCAGAAAAGGGTCCCAAAACATCGCACAACTTTTGACATTTCATGTGTACAATATGTAGTCTTAAAAAAGGGCCCTGGCTCCTATGTTTGTTTACACCAGGTTTTTTAAGGTGTTTTAGGGACCCGATTCGGGTCCCTAGAATTGAAAATCGGGTCCCTACATGACCATACCGGGTGCCTAACATTTTCCTTTAAACAACCTGGTTTACATTATATAAAAAGGAGCACTTCATTTTGCTAATGCTATAAAAAAATTATTTGCTAAGAGCAAGTTAAATTTTTTCATTTTGTCTAGAAATTTGCTTCTGTGTGAAAGTCCATTTCACATTGGAAATTGTTTAAAGTTATTTAATTTTACATTTTCTTTTTCTACACATTAAAATTGTTAAGGGGACCCCTTGGCATACTTGAACATAATTTTTGTTTTATTTTGAAAAACACATGACTTGCTTGAACTTATTAAACGTGGCTCTAGAGTGGTTCATCAGCTTTTAAACAAAACTAGGCAAAAACTAAGTGTGATACTCTCAAAGAGGGGCCCCACGGCATCTCTGGAAAAAGGGGGGCGACTGCCTAGTTCGCCTCCCCTAATATCCACCCTTGCTCTCATCTACATGCAAAAGAAAGATTGGCTTCATTCTACAACAGTGGTTCTGAAACGGAAGCCACTTGGCTCACTAAGGGAGGAAAAGCTGTTGGATGAAAGAACCTCAAGCGTTCACTGTTAGTTTATTCAACACAAAAGACTGTACAGCGAGGATGGTTTGGATGGGAATGTCTATATCAGGGGTCACCAACGTGGTGCCAGCGGGCGCCAGGTCGCCCGCAAAAACTCTGTAGGTCGCCCGCGAGCCTGTTCTAAAAATAATATTAGCATGATCAACGTCTTCACCAATACTAAAATAATGGAAGGTAAATCGAACAAAATTTTTATTTCAGAAGTGTGTAATACACACTTGTATCAAACTAGTAGCCCTCCGCATTAATCGGTACACAAGAAGTAGCTCTCAGTTTCAAAAAGGTTGGTGACCACTGGTCTATATAGTACGCAAGCACAATCTGCTTCATCAACATCGTTTGGGTCAGTTCTTTCAATCCACGGCTTGGCCGCACTAGATATCGGGGCAAGTGTTGAGCAGCCACTCGATTCTCTCATCATTCAAAACCGTCCGGCCGTGCAATCCATGGGGAGGTCGATGGATTGGACATCGGAAGAAAACATGGTCAAGAGTTTGGTCTTCTGCGCCAAACTCACAAGCCGCAGAAGCGGCCATACCCCATTTGTGCCAACAGGAACGGAAATGCCCGACACCAGGTGCAGAGGCTATTGAGCCGGACACATGCTTATCCTGGCAGGGCCATTCCAGGAGGGTGGGTCGGGAATGAACGTACGGATTGTCGTAGTGCTCTCCAACCTTTCCGCATTCCATCAGTGATCCGCCCAGAGCGCCGCACTTCTGTTACTGTCGTCAGATGAACTGAAGAGTTGTTGTGCAACGGGTACAAATGAGTGTCTAGATTTGAGATGCAGTGCATTCCCACTCGATGGATAGGTGAGCGCTGACTGGAGTAGATGTCCAGGCTCCATGGCACGGCATGCTAGAGACAGTGTGGCTCCTTTGCGAAAAAGCTCAGCAGGTTGGATGTCTACTAGAATGGGCAGATTGTCCGCTGGTGTTGGACGCGGGCATTCAGTCACAGCTCGCAAGGCGTAGTTGATGGCATGGTCAATGAGGCAGGTGTGAGCACTGCGGCACCAGACAGGAGCGCAGTACTCTGCTGTTGACTGGACCGGGGCTGAGGTGACTGTTCGCAACGTTGTTGCTCCAGCAGCACCCCAGCCAGAACCGTCGCTAGAAAGTCGTCAATAAGGGGCTATATGTTTGCGCGTGGGGCTTGACGTTTGTTCAGGGGGGCTTGACATTCAAATTCAACGAAAATTCCACTGATTTATAATGTTTCATATTTTAATTTGGAGGATAGAGCTTTGTTTGGGGAGGTTATGCCCACCAAAACCCCCCGTTGGCGACGGGACTGACCCCAGCCAGAGCTAGCAAGCCACATCAAGAGTGCGATGCGTGAAGTCAGCTTTTTTTTGAAGTGACTCGAGGCATCAGCGGTACGTGTACGTCCTGTCTAACGTTACTCCGAGGTGTTTGAGATCGGAGCAAAAGGGCAGGGTTTCGTTATTGTGGTTGACTTTCAACTCACGTTTAGCTTCCTTGTTGAGGTGGAAGACTGCCGATACTGCTCTTGTAGTGCTGAGCTTTTGGAGGTATTCATCTACTGTTGACATGTGTTTGCTTAGCACCACTTCCACTGAATTTATGTCTCCATCAGCACGCGTGATTGCCAGGTCGTTGGTATATGTATACTTTCTGGAGACGGTGGTTGGCAAGTCAGACGTGTGTGTGTAGATGTTGAAGAGAAGGGGTGCCAGGACGGATCCCTGTGGGACGCCATTCCAGAGGCGTCGTAATGTACTACGTTCGCCGTTAGTGGTGGTAAGGGTGAAGCGGATTACCAACCAGCTCCATGATCAAGCGGACCATGCGCCGCACCTTGCGGATACAAGCTTCTTTGACTGCAGTGACTGATGTTATAAAAGAGTCTGTTTAGTTCATAATCGTCTGTTGTTTCTGCACAGTAGGTATTGTGAAATATTTGGAATTATCATTTGTGATCTTTGTTGGGGAGGAATTGATGTTTGGGTTTGTAAGGAAGGAATGTGAAAAAAACTTTGAGAACCACTGTTCTACAACATAACACTATTGCGCTGATAATTAAAGTCGTATGTAACGTCACAAAAAATATTGTTTGATTGTTCCATCACATCACGCAGTACTTAGTGCATTAGGGTAACAATGAAACACCAGCAACAGATATTCGTAAACGCACAGCAAAAGAAATGACGATACGTTGTACATCGACTTAAACAACAATTTTAGTCAATTAATTTGCACAACATTGTATGAATAAAGCCATAACAATAAAAATGTTGTGCACAAATGGCCAGTTCAATTTTGAAATTCGAGGTTATTGGGCCCCCTAGACGTTTATGGACCCCGGTACGGCGTCCCGGCTGCATCCCCTCTCGGTGGGCCTGGCATATACATCTGTCACACTAAAGCAATGACTGATCTAGTTGATTGCGGGACCAGGTGTTTGTATTATAGGCTACTAATTTTTACTTTGTCCTGATCGTTCGGTCTGCATCTTGATTAAAACTGAAAAGTTCTCAGTTTTGGAAATGTTCCGATGAGAACTTTATCTGTGACCGTTTGCTCAAAAGTTGTACCACGGTTGAATACGCACGATGACGTCACCGAATGAAATTTTATCAAAATTGCCTCCCACGAAATAAAGAGCTGGTTGCGCCCCTGCGTAGGATAGAAAACGTTTCACACAGTTCTGTTTAAAATTTTCAGCTTCTGCTCAAATTGCAGTTGATAACGTGTGCTCAGTGTTTTCGCTGCTGGTACGAATTACAGGTTTGAAGCTGAGGCTTCTTTTCCGCGCAGTGCGTTGCGCGGCTCCCCTACGTTTGAACCGAAGTGAGGCACACTGTTCAAGGACTCTCCGCATAGGAAGCCACCAAATTTTTCGGAGTTCATGAGATCTGACTGAGGTCAAAACAAAGATGGCGAGTCCCTGAAAATAAACACGCTAGCATTAAAAACTCCTTCAATGTTGGAAATCCTTGCTGTTTATTTTCGAATTACAAAAATAAAGCAAAATAAAACAATAAAATCATTTTTGAGAAACATTTTTTACTTTTCAAAAACAGTTTTCAAGAATCTAAAAATTACCAAAAAGCTTTGACACGTCCGTATTAAATGCTGTTAAACTAATAAGAACATTTAGACTGCAAAAATTTATCACCAACGTTATTTTTGGGTTAATGACTTTTTTAAGAAATCTTACTTGATATCAAACTAAAAAAGTCAGTTTTAGCAGGGTAAGCAGTATCAGTATTGGCGCAAGTAATTAAAATCCGTGAAAAACTTTCTATCAATCAAAATATCACTGTATTATAAAAGAATTGACATTGCTGACTAACTTGTGTCGAGTTGCAGACAGCAAATAACCAGCTCATAAAGCTTGTGTACAGACCATAACTTGGTATCAGAAGAAGGAAACCAAAGATCCACGTAATGCCCATCAAAGCAGTCATAGTGGTTGCTATCAACAATGTTTCCTTATGAGTCCTCTTCAAAGCAGCTGACTGTGCCTAAACATGCAAAACATTATTGGCTGCTCATTTGGAAATGACTGCAGACCAAACGTTTGGGCTTCAGTTTGTGATCAAGTTTCAGCAAAGTTGTTTATTTGTCCGACTATAATCGCTGAAGATTGTAGTTAGTTTCAGAAACTACTTCAGGTAACCTTGTGTATTTAAGATGTGGTTTTGTTTCACCTAATTAACGAATGCGCTCACAAAAATGCAATAACAATGTTACCAGCGCTTCAAACAGGAATAAGAACAAGAGTTTTGACGACTTTTTTCGCCACAGACATGCAAGGAATCCAAGGATATGACCCTTCGTGTCACTGACTTGATTCGAGTTAGACTCGAGTTGTGTTTTTGGTAGGCTAACCATAGTTCACGTGATTGGGAGGAGACTTGCTCTAAAAAAATAGGGAACCATGAACAAGCGCTTTAATGACTGCGGTGTGGGCAACCGTTATACAGTGTGGTGGGAGGAGCTTGACGAATCATCAAACTCCTAGGCTAGCGCAGGTTTGGATATATATCCACCACATAGGTTTGATGCAAAACGATGTGTTGGACAGAAGGAGAAACTTAGCAGAGTGACGTTGCTTGGCCATCATCGGTAATCGGAAAAAGTTTGGAAACTTTACATCGATTTGCTGACTTAAAGTACATAGCACATCAAATGAGTTGTGTGAAACATGCAGATACTTTTCTGTGCCATCTCAAATCAGGTATTGTGCAGGGCATTCAGGAAATTTTACGTGTATGTTATTCGTTGTCCAAGGTTTCCGTGAGACAAAAGTACTTTTCCAAAACTTGCAGCGTTCTAAGCTGATTTATAAATTTGTGGTTTGAGTTTATTGGCGCAAATACTAAACAGATTCATGCAGGTTAGGATCAAAGCGCTGGGACACCGAAAAAAGCTATTCACCAGGTTTTCTCTTTGAGCACCCCCTACATTTGGTATATTTTTCATCAGATCGTTTGCAGTCGATGGCCGAATTGTAATTGAGTGTGGAATTTTTATGGATCTAGAAATTGAATGTGGCTCCAGTCGTCTGGAATGGACAATCAACATAATTGCGCAGGGAGTGCTTAGTCACAAACAACATGTATCTTTGTGTTTTTGCCTACATTCGCAGAGGGGGCATGACGGAGAAAGTGGTTGCTTATATGTAGAGACATAAAAGTGGGAAGTGCACTGCTGACGTAACAGTAAGTTTACCTGGAGAAATTATTTTAATCAATGCGGTGGATGGATGTCAACCAAGGTTGGTATAGTGCAATGTTTACTTTTGTTCGACCAATGAAATAATGTGTGTGTGAAAATAGTTTGCTGCACACAACACAAACAGGTAAATAATTTGGTGCGCTTGCTTCATGCAAAGTAAAACCATAATAATGTCAAAAAATGTGAATCAGATGAGTAGGGTCAACAAGTTTCGAGACCATAAGGAGAGTGGAGACAAGTTAAATTGCCGCTTAGCAATTAGAACGATAGTATTTTAGAAATACATTAGAAATATTTTAAGATATTCTGGTATCAAAATAAGATTCGGCAAAAAATCCCATTCTCATTAAACTATGTCGGCAAATCGCACCGTTGTTTTTATACCCGGTACAAGGAATATTAATTTTTATGTTTAAAAAAGGCATGCGACAAAAGCGCTCTAACACGGCGTGTTTTTGATTTACCGTAGATCAAAAACATGTGAAGATCGGTACCAAGTTTCACGTATTGGCAGTTACTTATCAACCAAAAAAAGTTCTCGACATATCCGTTCTTAAATCTCTGAATCCATAGACACCTCTTGTTCGAGTAATACCATATGTATTTGGAAGTACGTAACATTTTAAAGTTTTACTTCGCGCCCGACTATCTCGAGCTTCCTTACTGCAAACAGACTGTTCAGCAATTTTTCACAGGGGTGTTTAGTATCAGGCCATCAGTAACAGACGGAGTGACGCGTGTACGGTATAACGACACAACAGGGTTGAGATGAAAATAAGCTTGATTTTTTGACAAGACCAGGCACTTAAGAAAAATTTGAAGATGGTGCGCTTTATAACATAAAAATGAAAATTAACAAAAACAGTGTATCTAGGACACGATATCCCTTGTTCTGCAGTCCATGGCCACGGGGCAGCAGCACCAAGAGATATCGAAACTCCTTCAACGTTTCAGAAATTTCTTTAATTATGCAGGCTCCACACCAAGACGCGAAAAAGCCAAGTCAGAGGTGTCACGTCAGGTTGTTCTTGGCCTCAGGTGATCCTCAGGGCGGCCTATTGTGCGCTTCCCCGTGGGTGTGGGTAGAAACGGCAGAAATTGTATAATCAAATTTCGTGGAGCATTGTGGGAGGTTGTGAGACAGAAGGAACCATTGGAACTAAACTTCATAGAGTTTTTCCACTTCAAGTTTGCTGGTATTAGTTCAAACGCGTGTCTACCATTATCGAATTCATTCTTTCTTATCCTTTACGGCACTCGTTGATTGCTACATTTTCTCCGAAATGCAATGCGTTTTTTACGACGAGGTTTCCTAAATTTCTGCAAGCCAGAACACAACAGCTCGCCCCCGTCCATTCAAGAAAAGCGATAACGCAGCACATGGCGTCTTCTTTTAAGGAGTAATGTTTGCTGCATGCCTGCTCATGCAGTAAACACAATGTAAGGTCTTTCCTACAAAAATATGCCCCAAGAAACGCCTTCGTGTTGTGGCCAATGCTCCCAGGAAGTTGCACGATCGGTAGATCATGATTGCTCATGTATATGAAATGAATATGAAAAGAATAAGAACGTTCCATACCATCGAGCACTTCAACAAAGAGTTCTGGTTTTAGGCAGAGTGGCCCGTTCAAAAATTTTTATCTTTTCAATTATTTCTTTCTCTAACTTGCTCTAATCTTTAGAATGTGCTCATGTTTTTGCTTAATCTTTTTCGGTTTGCTCTATTTCATCACGCTTGGCCCCGCTGTTTCTTGTGTTAGTTTGCCTTCCCGGAACTCTGGGTTAGTTTCTACACGAATGTTATGTAACAGTGAGCCGTTCTTAATTTGACCCTTTGAAGTAGTCTGCGTGGTCGTCAGAACTTTTAACACAATTTCGTATTTTTGTACTTTACGTCACCTGTAAGACTTTAGGTTAAAAACCGTGACTCCAAATGTAAAAAAAACTAAAATAGATTTCATGCACAACTTAACTTTGTCGTAAGAATGCAGGTGAAAGGTAAAGGAGCTATGGCCTCATGCGCTTTGAAAAAGTCAGGGCCCCGCAACAACGGCCTTTCCAAGCAATCTTGTCGACATATCCTTACGCACAGGAGTCACATAATATTGCCATGCAGTTAAAAACACGCACTGTAAATGCTGGGCAGCTTTTCACTTGCCTGAATGTGTTTGCACGAAACCTCTCGGAAGACTGTGATGAAGACAAAGCAATTGAAAGCAAGTAAAATGCCTACGGGCAGACAAAATCCAATGTATAGCGGATACTTCGTAAGCCAGCACATATATTCTGCTCTGTAAGAAGTGTGTACTGGTGGACCTGCAAATAAGGCGTTAGTTTCAGCCAGGGGCGGATCCGGCCAGTAAGTGTACCGGGGTGGGGGCGATTTCAGTAATATTTGCCATTCAAGTCTCATTACGGGTTCACTACTGTAAGAGAGATGACGTATACTTCACAACACTGCTGTGACAAAACAACGGACGGCCAAAAGCCTTATATCGCGAATGCTGTTTACCAAATTGTACAACATCATGGTGAAAAAAGTTACTTTCGTAGGTTTTAGGGGGGCGATCGCTCCAATCGTACTCCTTTGGATCCGCGGCTGCTTTCAGCATGTAATCGTTTCAACTGATACGAAAGTTATTGCATTTAACAAAAACTTTCCTAAATTTTGGTGTATAGCCTACTGGAGTTTATTCCAATGACAACGGTTTTATAAAACAAAACCGTTTACACTAACTGTTTCATTTACAAGCTGCACAAAATACATTTTGATCTTGTTGGAACCCACTAACAAAAGACGCAAACATGAACGGTTATGCCCGTAACACTTCTGCATCTTGTACCTCCTGGAAATGTGACCTTTTGCGCTTGCTTGTCAAAATATCCGATTGAAACACCAACCGTCAGTGCGACAATGAAGAGCGGAGTGCAATATGCGAATGCAGCAACACGCTGTAGGAAACAACTCTGTTCATCTCTGAACACCTGAACGACACGCAAAAGTTACGGGATTATTTCAAGCGAAGGATAGTGATGAGAAAATAATAGTGTTGTTCGCTTACCCTCACGACTGACATATACATGTCATAAGCGTAAACAGCCATCCAAGACCACGAAGAAAGAAAAAAGTATTGCAAGATAGCTGCTACAGCAGTGCACAGGTCAGGGTTGCCTGTACTGGAGATTCCAGCCACGAAAACAAAATAGGTTACGAGTAAGTTACCACACAGATGCAGAAGGATCTTCGCTGGTCTTCGTTTGCGGACGTTCCTGTCAAAATTCCACACTCACGTTGGATACGAGCTTGGTATAAAAGTTACCGAACGTAGGATTCGCTGGGACATGAATTTAGGTCAAAAAAACAGTTTTTATTTCCTTCACGAAAAACTTTTTCTGAGCCAAGAGTATTTTTTAAATAAACTTTCCGCTAAAAATTTGTTGAGCAATATTTTTTGTAACTATGATATCATGTCAGTTATTTTCTAATAAAACAAAAGACTTTGCACCTCAGATTTACAGAGGCTTGCATGTACGCACGAGAGGCGCGTACCTTGAGGTCATGAATAATCCTAAAACGTATGGCCATTATTAAATTGTTGTTCATAGCGCTATGATATTTAGAATAATGTCCGGCCCAGACCAATCTGTGCGCTGAAAGAAACAATAAGTTGTATTTGATGTTAAAAACAAAAAAGAAAACAAGAACGTCTTAATATGATTGGTAAAATTGTTTGTTTGCTTCTTACTGACGATCTTGCATGTCAAATATTTTCTATTCATGTGTTTATTACTAAGGTCCTGAAAATTATTTCTAGACATAGCTTGCTGCAAAGTCAACCCCAGCTTTGCTATGCAACTGCCCAATATCTCGGTAATTCCCTTCTTCACCTATTCTTCGGCAGAGCAGGACTCTTGTTGCAACTTCTAGGCAAAGATTTTAATTCCCACGATGCATAAGGAAATTGCTAAGTGCAAAATTGTTTGGGCTAATGAATCTTAGATCCTTTTCCAAAATTTTAACGTGCGACTACCGTTCATCCCTTTACAATTGCATTAGATGTATTAGATGCTTGGGATTCCCTTTTGCAAAATTTGATTCACCTAGTTCAACTTTCTTTCAAACCCTAGCGCTAATTTTCATTCTTTATCTGGTGTCAAGCGAAATTTCTGACTTGCAAAACCGCTGACTTCACGTCATCTGCGCATGCCAGAGTTATATTTCAGGTCATGGATTTCGCAAGCGGCGGCTATTCATTGAAATATCAAATACCCTGAGAACTGATGATTAGGGTTTAGAGTTAAGATTTACGGTTAGAAAAAGAAAAATAATAATTGATGTGTAAGACTAAGTCTATTGTTATTCAGTGGCTAAATTCCTAAACTGTCTCTTGTTGTGGGCTATCTGAGCAAAAGTTTTTGTTTTCGTAACAGACATAAAAAATCAATCGCCAAGGATTATTCCTTTACTCTGAGAAGCGCAATAATTGACATACAAGAATAGGCAAAAAATTTCGCAGTGGTCAGGAATTTTGCTCGACACTGGAAAATAAGAAAACTATCGCAATCTCTTGTAATATTGTAACTTGCCTTTCTACTAAATGCTTGTTTTTTTCAGTACACGCAGGTCGTTTGTTTATTTGCTGGCACCTGTGATGAAATATATTTTGCACTTTGGCAGAACGACATAAAATTTGGAAAATGCCTAGTCTTGTTCATGGGAATGGGATGGGCTTGGATGCGACAGTGAACTGGAATTTGTCCCATGTCTGCTGTTACAGCAGTGTGCAGGTCGGGTTTGCCTGTACTGGAGATTCCAGTCACGAAAACAAAATAAGTTTCGAGAAAGTTACCGCACAGATGCAGAAGGATCTTCGCTGGTCTTCGTTTGCGGACGTTCCTTTCAAAATTCCACACGCACGTTGGATACGAGCTTGGTATAAAAGTTACCGAACGTAGGATTCACTGGCACTTGAATTTAGTTCAAAAATACACTTATTATCTCCTTCACGGTAAAATTTTTCTGAACCAAGAGTATTTTTCAAATAAACTTTCCGCTAAAAATTTGCTGAGCAATATTTTTGTAACCATGGTATCATGTCAGTTTTTTTGATAAAACAAACAATTTTGTACCTCACGTTTACAGAGGCTTGCCTGTACGCACAAGGGGCGCGTACCTTGAGGTCATGAACATTCCTCACACGCATGGCCATTAATAACCAAAAGTTTTAAGTTTTGCAACAGACATCAAAAACTTCATCGCCAGAGTTTATTCTTTTACTCTGAGAAGCGAAATAATTGACGTACAAGATTGGTTGAGAAACTTCGCAGCGGTCAGGAATTTCGCTATGACACCGGGAAAATAGGAAAAATATCGCAATCTCTTGCGATGTTGTTACTTGCTTTTCTACTAAATACTTGTTCTTTTCAGTACATGCAGTTTCTTTGTTGGCACTTGTGATTTAATCTAATTTGCACTTTGGCAGAACTGCATCCAATCTGGAAAATTCCCAGTCTTGTTCGTGGGAATGGAATTTGTTCCATGGGATTGGATGCGACAGTGAACTTGAATTTTTTCCATGCCCCATCGTTAGTACTTTTTCGTCATATATCAGAAATTTTCTGAATTTGAATACCATTATTGTATGCTTGCAGCACAGTAAGCATTACATGAAGAGCAGTGGTTCTCAACCTTTTCGCTGAAGAGAGCCAAATCCAGACTTACGACTTTGTTAGAGAGAAGCACTAAAAAAGTTTTGACGCAAGTAAATTGACACGTTGTGTTTTATTGCAGAACGAAGTCTGTTACAAAAGCTATTAAAGGTATTATTGAAAGACTGCCGAGGGTCACAAAAAGGTTGCTTGGGAGCCGTATGCGGCTCTCATAACAGTGGTTGAGAACACTGATGTAAGAAGCTCAGTGTCATGGCAAAGGATGTGAGCCACAGAAAACGACATCGTCGGGTCTGTTTTTTTGGCGACAACTAAAAAAGTCTCCATGTTTTTATTAGATCCCTTATTTGGAAGTTTTGGGGTGTTTTAGCCATGGCACTGTAGCGGCTAGACATAAGGCATGCACATGGTATCATGGGCTTCGGAAAGGGGGTGCAGGGGGAGCTTTCCCCTACAATTTGAAAATTAATGTCTTCGCATTCATTTTTTATAGAAAAATGTTTTTCTGTTAGTTTAAGTTTACGAAATAAAATTTTATCATTGTTGAACCCCCTGGACAAATGTTTTTGGTCACCACTTGGAAAAATCCACTCTTGGCCTCACCTGGCAAAAATCCTACCGATGCCCATGCATGGCATAATGTGTTTCGCGTTACTAGTTTCGTGGTAATCCCATGGGATGGGACAGAAAAAAGTGTCCCGTGGACAAACCTGAATGCCGTTACCAGCAATACAAACGAAATGATTATATCCAACAACTTCGCTTTGTCAGCCACTGTGGCGGAATTTTACTTGGAAAAGGTCACTGCCATTGAAGTAAACGCGTGAAATTTCTTGAGATTTTGACCTTCTTCTTTGCACTGAATGGGTGCAGAGCAGTATGTAAGAAGTATGGCATGCTTAATGCTTGCAAATAAGCAACATAACTCGCCAAAAAACTCGATAACCAAAGAAACAAATGCATATTACAAAAGATACAGAAACCAACTAGCACATTTGCTGGTATTGTCAAAAAAGGAATATTATCGATCCCAGTTTTTAATTGCAAGAAAAGACAGTGCAAAAACATGGAAACTCATTAATACCCTATTGCCAGGAAGAACCAAAGCTACCTCCACCCCTCCCAATTTAACACATCCCTTATCTGGAGAATGCAAGCAAAGTTCTGCAGATACAGCAAATATTTTAAATGATTTCTTTGTATCTGTTGGAAAAAACATGGCCAGCAAAATAATTCCTCCCCAAAGCAACAAAACCCACATTGCAAAAATGAACTGTGAGTCCTCATTTTATTTACATGGAACATCAGCTGAAGAAATCATGCACATCATAGACACATTCACAGAGAAAAAGGGTACTCGTCAAAATGACATCCCTGTGAAAATCTTAAAATTATGCAATGAAATTTTATCTCCATTCTTAGCAAAACTCTTTAACATTTGAATAAACCAAGGTATATACCCACAGAACTTTAAGTGTGCCCAAGTTACTCCCATACATAAAAGTGGGCCGTTAAATGTGTGCACCAACTATCGTCCTATATCGGTGTTGTCACCCTCAAACAAGATATTTGAAAAACTCCTCTATGATAGGTTATATCACTATGTGGAATGCAAGAGCATGCTATCAAAACATCAGTATGGTTTCAGAGCTAAAGTATCAACCAGAAAATACCAACTTGTGCAGTTTTCCTTGATCTCTCAAAAGCTTTTGATACTGTTGACCATTCTGTGCTGCTGTGGAAGTTTGAGCATTACTATGGCATTCGAGGGCTCCCACTACAACTTTCTGATATTATTTACATAGGCGAGAACAATATACAGTAGTAAATAAGCGTAGATCCCAAACCCAGCAGATCAAT
>JGI24021J15306_10007586_pt1 | contig 13235 bp, 4 predicted proteins | sample Ectturendosymbi1_FD_15306 | JGI IMG/M metagenome (IMG submission 15306) | reverse complement strand
GGGGGAGGAATGAAAAGTTTGAAAATGAGCAAAGGGAGGAATGCATCAAAAAAGGTTGGGAACCACTGATTTAAGCCTATCAAGTAGAATGTGTTGCTCTTCCTAAAAGCAACTCAACTGTTGTCTGCAAATTCAACCAACCTAGCTTAAAACAAGTGAAAAATTACGTTTAACGTTTCACTTNAAAAAAATATGTGAGTTACGGTCATTGCGGGTTTTGTCGGAAGGACAGTAGACAGGATTCAAACCAAATTCNGAACAAACGCTGAAGTGGGTTACATGTCTGCGCTGTCAGATGGAATATGAGAGATCATTCGCGGATCCGTAGAGGGGCAACATGGGTGCAGTTGCCCCTCAAACGACCACGGCAAGCTTTGAAAAAATTGAAGCCCAGCTGAATTGCTCGTTCCGCACGCTGCAAGTTTGTTGGTCACAAACGAAGGGTACATGGGGCTGCGCTGATGTTTTGAACAAGAGTTTTGTTAAAAAAAAAATGAGAGACTTTTTTCTCTTCACTTTGTTTTCTAAAAAAAGCTATGGAAAATTTGTGCCCCTGAAAACGCCACAAGGATTTCTTCCGATTTAGTATAAGAATACTCAAGTTCAGTAATGTACAGGGTGGATATTGGTGAGGCGAACGAGATGGTGGCCCATTTTTTTCAAAGGTGACGTTCCCCTTGCCCACTTTGAGAGTTTCGCACCTAATGCGTTCCGTTGTTTTGTTGAAAAGCTTATGAACCACTCTAGAGCCACGTTTAACACGTTGTGGTGCTCGTAATGAAGCAAAAATTATGTGCAAGTGTGTCGAAGGGGGCTCTTCAACAGCTTCAATATGCGCTTTTGGGGCGCCTTTCTGAGAATTTGCTTCGGGACCCCAACTTCTGATATCAACCCCTGGTTATGTATTTTAGTCCTTCCATTTATTTGGCAACCATCCAATCAAATGTGAAGTCTGGGTCAGTTAATCTGAAAGATATAAACTCATGAAACTATCAGTGTGTGAAATTCATTGCGTAAACTGCCATATCATAAGAGTTCATGTTCGTAAGTTGCAAACAGCAACTGTTGGGGAAATAGGCCTATATTAGGTGTGGTGGAGGGTCGCATTCTTGTCATTAGAGGGCCTTGATGACTCCCTATACTTTGGAAATAATAATGCTTTCAGGGACGCCGGAGAGTGGATGCATGATGTGGGAAGTGCCACCTGCCATAGGTGTAGCCAGGGGGACCAAAGGGCCCATTCCCCCCAAGTTTTAGAACATATAGTCATTTTGTGCTTTGAGAGACGTTTTTCCAAACAAAATAGTGTTATTCGCCTAAAAACAAACATTTTGCCATCCCCAAAATTTCCCTCCCTCCCCCCAAATTATTGGGTTGGCTACGCCACTGCCCCCTGCCCTTTCACAAGGGGCAAAGGGGACGGAGGTGCCTTTAAGAGTATCATAGGTAATTTCAGGATTTGTCAAGATGGAACTGAAACAAATTTATTGCAGCTATTCGTGCACCAGAAAGTTCACAATGGTTTTCTNTAATTCTGGCATTATTGTTGAGGTCAACATCGTTGCTGAACAGAAACAAGCACACTTGGTAACGACTTTTTTGTTTTTTACAAGTTTGCATTCCCCTCAACTCTTTCACTGCCCCCATGCCCTGCCGCTGTTCCGGCGTCCCTGAATGCTGTGACAAAAAAAGAGAGTTTTTTGATAGAAAACGTGAAGCAGAATGTTTATTTTAATAGTAAAGTATTTTAAAAATTCAGCTGTTAGAAGATTGCATAAGCCTAAGTAGTGGTTTGTGTGTTTGTCCTAAAGTTGCACAGATTACCTCCGAGTGGGAATATAAAGTTCAACAACTAAGAAAACAAAAGTATCATCATTAATATTAGTGACCAGATGCTTTGACGTAAAACCTTTTCAGTTTTTGTTCGTTGTTTTTGCAGGTAGACGCGATCTTCATAAACAATAGCAGTTATGGCCTGCAGCAAAAGATTTCATACAAATGCCACACAATCCATTTTTGCAATACAATCGCATATTACACACTTGTCAAAATTAATTAAACCAATTGATGTGTTTCGAAAACTTGTCAATATAACTTGCGGAGTGCATGTATATTGGTCCGTTTCAAATTAAGTCTTCAATTTTAGGTTTTTGCTAAATTTAGATTAAAAAACAACGGTATCAACTAATCATGGCTTTTCGTGCGACGTCAAAAACCTGCTGATATTTTAGGTCAGGTGTCGACAACCTTTTTCGCACTGCGGACCAGCTTCAGCCTGGCATTATATTGTGGACCGGCCCTTAAAAAAATAATGAATGTTTGGCACATGCAAATTTATTACAGCTCGTAAGTCATCATGGCATTGATTCAGTGGGAAATCTGGGCTTGCTTTGCCGCAATAAGATGCTCTGACCTGTAGGGATTTCTGCAGTCAATGGCACCCGTAATTTGTTCCTTATGTCAGTCGTTTCAATCACGTTTGGACCAATTTAGCTTTGGTTCCGCACGGACCGGTAACAATTTCCGCACGGATCGGCGCCGGGCCGCGGCCCGGTGTTTGCCGACCTCAGTTTTAGGCTAATTCAAGCCGTAAATTGGTGTTTGTTGGCAGAAAGTTGTTAGAGATCTTTGCGTAGTATTCTCATGATTTTGTGCATTAACTAACATAGATGTTAGTCGTGGAAAGCGTGTAAAATTATTGACTTTTCATTAGCACACAAACGGTTGTACAGAGAGAAAACTAAAGCTGTTGGCATCAGTCAAACAATAGTGTACAAGCTCATCAGGAAGGCTCAAAGTGAAAACACTCTGTGAGCCCCAGCAAGAAGGCTAAATGCGGAAGGAAGAAAAAGACAACGCCCACAGCGGATGCTTACTTGACTGAAGAGATCAAGAAAAATCCAAGAAAAACGAGTTTTCAATTGCAGCAAGATTTGCTGGCTTCTGCTAGAGCATCAGTTTAGCCTACTCCTCAGTTGCACATCAGGCTGCTCATGTAATAGGTCGCATACCTAGGCAATCAAATGAAGCAGCTCTTGATTACCAAAATGGAGAAACGTTTCAACTGGGGCGAAACGTACAGTATAAAAACTACACATGCGAACAATGGCGACAAGTATTTTTTTCAGATGAGAGTCACTTTTTAGTCCAGACAGTAAGAAGTCAGAGCGTCCGAATAACAGGAGACCCTATAGCCTGCTATAAGTCTAAGAGAATGCGATATTCATCAAACTGTCAAACACCTCAGAACGAAAAAATTTGTTTTTTTTTAGTAATTATGGAGTTGAACCACTAGAACCTATTAAAGCATGATGAATTCCGAAACATACATAGATGTTCGCACAAAGAAAATGACACCAGAAAGGACAAAAAAATTTGCAGAAGGGTCAGGAGTTTTTCAGTGGGATTTAATATCTTGCGTCGTAAGTGGCAAAGTCCAGAATGTTTTGCTTTCAGGAACAATTTTGTACTGGAATTGCTGGAAAGTCTCTAGATTGTCAATCCTAAGGAGAATCTCTAGAGTATCATAAAACTTCACCTGTGCTGAACCGGTTTATACCTGTGCTGAACCGGTTTAAACCGGTTTATACCACCATTGTTAAGCTTATAGATGCCCTCGTTTAGTCTGGCATCGTGACACTTAAATTCAAGAACATTGCAAGGAATCAGTCGATTCTTTTATCAAACTAGTAAAAATGATTTTAGGTGATTGTGGGTCACGTCCTTAACCACAAACTGTGTTTGCACAAATGTTTTTGTCGTTGTCATGAAAAGTAAATAAAAATTTGTTTTTTCCAATTATGTGGTAGTCATTCAATTAATTGGCACAAACGTGTACTATTTAATTATTTATGACAACTTTTTTAGCCTCCGGAATAAAAGGTCAGTAGGAAAAACAACATTCCAATTCACACGCAGTGGGTCATGAAGCTTGCAGTGGGAACCATCCCAATTTTTTTAAGTCAAATCAGACTTTGAAAAAATTGTTCGTAAGGACAAAAGCATTTCTTATCAAAGGGTATACCTCAAACACCTTTTGCGAAACTGTACCTTATATAGTACTGTAATACAAAAGATTTCACAAAGTGGCCCACAACTTTAGACAGTTTCATACCGTTTCAAGACTGTTCTCAAAGTGATAGCCTTTAAAAATTCAAAGTCCAAAAGAAGGAAATCAGCCGTTCTTGTACAGAAACACAGAGGCTGGCTGCTTACACATGCCTCGACTCAGACCCGCAACCAGGGCAACCACGAAATTTTCGAAAACATGTTCATTTGTTATGTACAACTACAAGTTACAATCATTGTGCCCACCCCCTCGAAAATATCATTTGATTGCGGTCCGGCCTCAACTTCACTGCTTAAATCAAATTATCCTTCTTGATGATAGGAGAACTTATAGCATCAAGAAAAAAGTGTAATTAAGCAGGTTTTTTAAGGAAAATGTACCACCCGAGCATTAAAACGCACTAAAACAAACATTTGCTAAGTGTAAAATTTTCTGTGAACAACCATGAATTTTCAAGGAGTACGAGATGCAAAAGTCTACCCACTGTGCAACCGCATTTTTTGTTTTTCCGTTATAAGGTACGTCCTCTTCAAAGTTTTGTTGTGTGTCTGATAAAATCTGTTCCGCAGCTCCTACAGTACATTGGTCTTTCCGAGACTATCAAAATAGTCAAGAAAAGTTGTAGCCGGTGCGTCCATGATTTGTGTGATCAATTTTGCACAAAGATGTTTCCTTGAAATATTTTCAGTATTTCTGTGAAATGGAGCAAGCGTGCACACCAATGACCAAAGTCAAAACGCTTGTTTCACAGCAATAGTTTGATTATAAGTTTGAGTACATGTAAATATTATTAAACACCGTCGGTGTATGATTCGTTAAAATTGCTCGTCGCTACGCAAGGCAGTTCTTTTGTCTGCGCCATGCAGACCAAAGTCATCATCATCCATCTGCTCTGGGGTGGTTTATTATCAGGTGCGTTTCTTGGAGGCTTGCGCTTTCCTATTTGTGGCCGCTTGAACTCAGATTTTTATTTGTTTTAATATTGTTGGTCACTTCAAAGATGAAAACACTGCATTTGAAAAGCTACCAAAGATTAAAACTGGAAAGATGCTTTTACAAAGCAATGAAAGTGCATGTTAGGAATGGAAATAAGCTAAATTTTTGTGATGGAAGCCGTGAATAAATACACGTTTTTTGGTTTGATCGCAAACCTTACAACCAAAGCGATAGTTTTCATCCAATTGCTTGATATTTTCATCATTTTCTGTTATTGAGTAACTTGGAGAATGGAGAGCAAGATACAACAGGTTTTAGGGAATTACGTAACCTCGATTGCGTTAGGTTAGTTTAGTAAAGGTTAAGGTCTATATTATTTCTAGTCAATTCCGTTGTGATTTAGCTGACGTTCTTCTACCACCGTTTTCGTCCTTGTACCATGACGTCAGTCGCACGCCACCAAACATGTCACGTCAAAAAGCGTTTTCTAGTTCGTCAACGACAGAACAAGATTAGGCAGAAAAAATCGAACTCGTACGTTCTTGAAGTGACCTGGGCTGCAAACGTCAATTTTCATCACTCGTCATAACGCGACAAACCCTTATACTAATCGCAGTAAAGTAAAAGAGAATCTTACAGCGTAAAAATGAAACACGATTTGCTTTATGAAATCTTTTCATTGAAATTGTTACAAGATATTTCTGCTAGCAAAAAGGAAGTTTGCTCGTTTAGCGAACAGAGCCAAAATTGCCTATATAGGATCTGAAATAAGGTTCTCATAATCGGCTTTTTTTGTCGTTCTGAACAAAGGAATGGGCTCTGAACAACCACACGTTTCTTCTCCTTTTGTTCATAACTGACTTGTAAACACTGTGGAGAGAAGACGAAAGCTTCTTCATCTTCTATGAGCCTTTTTCTGCATCACCAGTGCTACAAAATGTAATATAGGGTGTATTTAAATTCAGTGAAAATCACTTTTACTTTGGCGTACTTTCATTTTTCTTTCCGGAAAAAGCAAATTTTAAGCTCACATATATTACTACACTGTGACTTAAATGAAACTCATTTGGTTTGTATAATTTTTTGTCAAAACGTTCCATACTTCGGAACAATATGTTGAATTGAAATTTCTACTACTCACTCATCGGCAAACTCGCTTCTTGGTAGTGGAACTTGAAACATAACCACCAATGGCTTCCATTACAACAAGCTCATGAATCTATTTGTTAAAGAAAAAAGCATAAATGATATCATATGTGAATGCTGCTGCGTCTTGCTAAAGATTTTTGTAAGTTATTTTAAACTTCACTTTTTCATGTTTAAAAGCTCTTTTGCGATACAGCAAAGAGCATTAATATCGATCAAGTAGAGTTTTATACCTAAAATATTTTATTTTGCAACTCTCAACCATGTTTGTGACTCACTTAGGCATTGCATAACAACATTGGGACGTCATTCAGTAAGTTGTCTCAAAATCGAACGATTTCGTTGATCGCTTGCAGCATTAAATAAACCCCAACGCACCTGATCCAACCGCAAGAGGATTCAAACACCTATCGGGCCGGCACCGATCGAAATTAAATTCGTTGGAACTTGCTTTTGTAACCGATTAGCATCGATTTTTGTCTCCATCCTGCAGCATGCATTTGCTGGTGAAACGTTGAAAGAAATCTCATTTTGAAACAACCTGTGAGAAAATTTGTGCACCACATTGATCGATAAATTCCAGCACACACGTCTGCTGTAATGTGTAGATTTTTTGTTTTTGTAAATTTCGAAATTTTATTTAAGCAACAGGAAATGTAAGGGCATGTGAGAATTTCATATGTTTCAGTAAACAAAGAAAGACACCCAACCGGAAGAAACTTACCACAAAAGTTTTTATACCAAAACCTTCACGGATATGATCACACAAGATTTATTTTCACGAATTCAAACAGTCGTTGACACGAAAAGCTCGGGACATAATTTTCGAGTTTGATGGTTGATTGAAATACTTTCCACACGGTGCGAAAAAGCAAAAAAATGCTATTTTGTCTCTTTTTTCAGTTGCTGTTATGGGGCAGGTGCAAGGATCTCCCAAGCCAGAACCAGTTATTCCCAACTTTGACCTTCCGAGGGAACCTACCCTGCACCTGACGGTTGACATGCTGAACGCTGTTTTGTACGGATCGTGCACATATAAGGAAGTGAGGCAAGCCTCACAAGAATGCGAGTCACTCTTCTTCAGGCATCTAATAAAGGAAAAATGCAAAAGCTGTTCGTGAGTTTATGTGACGTTAGTGCTTTTGCGTTTGTGTAAATCTGTTTACAGAGCATTTTCGTCAGAATCAGTAGTATTAATAGGCATACATGTACCATATTTGTGTGACCGAAAACCGGGACGCTTCAGAACAACGAGCCTTATCAGATAAATGTGGTTCATATCTCACTTGGAGTATGTAGCTATTTTGGATTCCTACAGCTAAGACACCAAGAAAAAACAAAATGATACATTTTACTGAGAAACAAAACAATGTTCAAGCATTTGTAAATTTACACATTTGCCCAATCATAATTTTCTGTTGACAATACTTTCTTCAAGAAGTCTCTGCTAGACTTTATTTTCTCGTAAACTCACAGCAGGAAAAGTCAGCATTTATTTTCCAGATGATAAGGGCTTTCACATTCCGCTTCTGTTATCAGTACACATGCTGTTTATGATGGCTGCTGACTGACTGCCTAACAGGGACATTTTGGTTGACTGACCGGGACGCCGGGATAAAGTGTTAAAACTGGTGCTGTCCCGGAGAAAACACGCATGGTAAGCCTAAGTGTTAATGAAGTTATTTAACTGGCATTATTCACCAAAATAAAGAAAACTGAACAGCACAGACAAACATTTGCCTGTGGAACAGATATTAAGAAGAAATGGAACAGAGATTACAAACACGGTGAACAGAAGCAAAGCTAACAGGATAAATGAGGGTTTTACAGTGCACTGTCACAGAAAACCACGGCCTCACTGGCAACAGTTACATGTTGCGAAATCAAGTGAAAACTTCCAGCTCGTAATTGTGAAATGTTCTCGAGATCATCACCAAAGTGGAATAATGTCTCAGGTTTTTTTTTAAGGAAAATGTTAGGAACCCGGTTTAGATCTGTAGGGACCCGATTTCTCTGATTTTAAGGACCCGATGATAATTTTCTCTGATTCTAGGAACCCGATTTGAAATTCTAGGGACCCCAATCGGGTCCCTAAAACGCCTTAAACAAAACCTTGAATGTGTGGACATAATGTTTGGTCAAGCAACACATGGCTTCGATATTCTTCGCATGTCATCTCAATAAAGTTAAAATAAAAATATATTATCTAGAAAAACTTAAAATAATATCTAACTAAAATAATTTCAAAAGTGGCCTTGGAAATATGTTGATGTAGCCAAAATTACCTTTCAAAATATTTTCGGGTTGTATCATGTAGGTTCTCGCTTCAAAAGAAACCAAAAAATGCGATTTTAATGAGTACTGTACTGTTATGCGAATAAAAATGAGATGTTTTTATGTTCTTTTTTTACGAACGGCATGAGGCACAAGTTAGTAATATGAAAAGATGGCATCCCCGTTGCTTGTGCAGTAAATACTGCACATATGTTAACACGTAAGTTTTGTGTTTGTTTCTGTAAATCGTAGAATTTAGAAATGCGTCTTTACTACATTGTTTACGTCTACACAATTCTTCGTGATACACGTATTCGTTCTCAAATTTCGTAAAGAGGATTTTCTTACTGTGTAAATTGCGCATAATTTTTTTGAAGTGATTTTGGTTTTGCTGAATGGTTTGATTTTTACCGAACCAACACTACGAAAAATTTTTGCATTGCAGGCTTAAAAATAAGCGCACTGCCGCATGCTTGCTGAAACAAATTACATGAAGAAATTTTATGTAACAGTGATTACAAATTGCGTTCTCTTTAACCAGATCGTTTAGCATTGCACCTCTTCGTGCCAACCGGTAAAAGCAAAGTCTATATTTCATGGCAAAGTGATCTTCTTCAAATGGCTTGGAAAAGCTTTCAGCTTCATTTGTTACAAATCTAAGACCTAAAGCTGGATGTACACGAGCACGGCATGCGTCCTGTGCGCTTTTCGGGCGCATGCGTCGGATTTCGTGACGTCACGTCCTTTTCTGATGCGTCTGGTATGGTCTGCGTTCGAGTAAAAGTGAGTCAGAGCAGTGAGTCTGATACGTCAATATAGAAACAGGTTCCTACTCGAACGCAGACCATTCCAAACGCATCAGAAAAGGACGTGACGTCACGAAATCAGACGCATGCGCTCAAAAAATGCATAGGACGTGTATCTTGTGCATCGAGCTTTCTTGTGCATCGAGCTTTACAGTTGTGATTAGATGAGCAAAAAGCATATTCGCTTCAAAATTCACTCACTTTCACATGATTGTGTTTCGACGAAATTAAAAAAGTCATAAATAATTACCTAGTAAGGTGAAAGCTAGGTAACTGTTTCATCAAGTTGAGCGATCTGGATCTTCGTGGGTTATTTCAACAATTAACGAAAACCGTAGTAAGCAAGAACTCAGGAAATTTCCTGAAAGCGTAAAAATATCTGCAGTGGTCGTAAACTCCTTTTTCGTTTTTATCTCTTCGCAGAACTTTATACGAGTCACTGCAACAGTGCATCAGTCGCAAGTTCCAGTCGTGCGGAATAAAATCATTTTCGGAATTTCAGCCCAACTCTGGAAACCAGGACCAGAACGACCACCTGCTGCGTTATTCAGAGTGGACTTACTGCAACGACGGCACTCTTTCGCCTCCCGGTTCAGCGTAAGACATACCGGATCATTTAGTTCAGCATGATATTTCCATGGTGAAAATGCCTTTGTTGCTTCGTTGAGAATCTACGATTGATGAAAAAATGCCGCATCTCTAACAGATTGCTAGCCAGCCGGAAATAAATCTCAGCGCAACTATTCCTCTCCTTAAAATGCAACGATGCTTCGTTCTGCTTTTGCACGTCAAACACACCCCGTTTCGCACTTCATTTTGCCACGTTTAGGAACCAGCAGTAAGCTTAAGACAGTGTCGGCTGGCTTATCAGCCATGGTGCGGCTTCCACGTGGGCTCTGAACCTGGTGGAAAAAGTTGGTGTCTATTTTGTTACAAAATAATTGGGTTTTGAAAACAGTTTTGACAGTTACGATCGTTTATATTTTTTAATAAATTGCTGCTCCAAGATAATATTCTTGTTTTCATTCACACAAAACAAAACTATGTTGACCAATGCAAGCAAGACAGAGGATAACGCCATTATTACTTGAAAACAACTTGTGCAGCGCAGATAAAATGGTCAGGTAAAATCAGTCTAATGCTAAGACTGGTGTAACGCAATGTAGAGATTGACATTTTTCAAATTTGTAAGCAATTTCCAGTGTCAGAAATCGGTCTATTCAAATCTTTTACTCGATACGTCGTAAAATGATATTCATACGCCCACGTTTATTATTGCTTTTATTATTGCTTTACGGCTGCTTTCAAATGTGCTTCAGAGATTTCGAGCAAGTTTTGAAAACACAATGAAAACAGAGAGATGTGTTTTGCTTTCGTTTTTCCTAAAATGAACTGATTTTTAGAGACAACTAAAAATTTCAACAAAAGGCTTACATAGAATTTTTGTAAAGAAACTTTACACAGAAATTTCATTTTGTTTTTTCTCTTTACCATCAACACAAAATGCAATATACTTTAGGATAATTGAACGAAGTATTGCTGATGGTTGTATAATGCATTGATGATGTACAAATCAAGAGTTAGTCAAAACTTCATTCCGAAGCTATGTAAACTTTTTTCGACCGTCTTCTTGTTGTCAAATCACTCGCAATGATTTTTAATCTATTAACTTTCAATTCCACTAGAGGCAGTGCTGTTTGTGTTGCAGTAAGTATATTTTAAAAAGCAGAGTAAAATATCAATACAAAGAAACGTGTGAACCCAAAGAAGGCACGTTCTACAACTCTTATGCTATTCATTGACATAAAACATTCAAAGTATCCCGACCAACTCCATCAGTGTCATGAATATTTTGAACCATATCATATTGATTTATTGGTTTATTATTTCTTATGACTCAGCTCATAAACACAAGCAATAAAAAGAGCCATCGCGTAAAGGAAACCAATTGTCAGTGAACATTAGAATAAGTGAAAATACAATGGCGTAATAAATGATCGATGTAAACAACAAGTGTCACTGTGTCGCATACGATTGGTGAAAGACCATGGCGGTCATCTAGTCAACCAACCCGTTTGTCACTTTTTTCAAAGTGTTGTAAAACAACAGATTTGGAGATCAAACAAGCACAGTTACAAAAAAAAACAACCAAACACAGAACATGGTGAAGTAAGTTTACAGATGAAAGAGCATGCCTATGCAAACAAAGAAGATCAAATTTAATTGAGGAAATTTGGTGTGGTTAAAAATGTTAAACAAAAAACTATAAAAATAAAAGAGTAAAAAATTTCAAAAAATTGATGAGGTACAAAAAAACAAACAAAAAATTATGAAGTAGAATTTCATGCCGAATATATGGGATGTGCACAGGAAAAAAAACGAGAAATGAAAAGATGTACATAAAAAAAAACAAATTGTGTAATTTTGTTATTGTGTAAAACAAAATTGCATAAAAGCAAACCGCAGTGAGCTTCCGAAAAACTCACTGCTTTTTGTTGCAGCAATCCAGTCAATTACTGCAACCAAGAATATAGCCGCAATGCAGCGAGGTGCACCGAACGTTTTCACGAAATTTTCCGAAAAAACTTAAGCTTTCCCGAAACGTGCATCGAATTCGGAAAAGCGCGAAAGTGCATGTACCGCGTGCAAGACAACGAATGCCAGTATCCTCCCGAGCTTCGGTTGATGCTGGATGAAACAAGAAAACTCTACAGGTGAGGAACCACGTGCGTTTTTACATCAACTCGTTGGGGAATGTGGGTTCATTTACGAAACTAGATGCCCGATACAATTTGACTTTGAAAGACGCAGGCAGAAGCAAATAGGAGTCAGACAAGGTTCACTGAATAGCGTTCACTTTGCCCATCAAGCTTCATACCTTGCACAAGAAAAAAGTTGGATATGGTTCAATTACCGCTCAGGGGATATTGGCCTCTTGCCTTAGTCTTATTTACTGAGGTGGCGACCGACTCGAAGAACAGCCACACATCGCTTTCAACGCTAAACAAAACATTTCTTAATTTTTCAATACTTTTAAACTCGTAAATCTTGATTGCTCTTTAGCTGGAAAAAAGTACTTCAATATTCGGTGCATATTTCTAAAGAAACAATTGTGTTACCTAGACCACATTTTAAACCGCAAGAAAGGTCAATTGCCGCATTTTAACAGTAGGCTTCAGCGAACAGGTGTCCTTCAAAAATCATGTCGTCTTCTGTGAAGCTCAGTGCTCGGGAGGTTAGTTGGAGGATTACTTTACAGCAAGATATATGAAAATACAAAGTTTTAAAATAATTAAAAATTTCAAAGTTTTTGTCTTGTTTAAATTTGGAAACACTTACGACCCCACGATTAACTGAATTTAAGAATATAACATCTTTCAAGATCAACTATTTAAAAGTTTCGTCATTACCCTTCCCGTATATGCATCAAGCAAAAATTACATCTACATCTTTGTTTTGACATAAGAATGAAAAGCGCAGCGGCGTTACGCTCAGTGTTGTAAGCTGAACTTCTTAGTTAAAATTTTATGCAAAATTTACGTATCGTGCATCTATCGAACAGTATACGAATTTCCGCTCTGATACGTGAGTCACCCGCATCGACTAGCATTCGATTTCTCATTAAAACAATGGCGGTATCGTTCTCCGCCGACGTTATTTATGCTGTACACGTCGCAATGCTCCACAACCGTCACGACCAGAGGTGAAAGTAAGCCGGAAGGACCCGGAACGTCGTTCCGGTAAAAGAATTATTGCCTGTACGGCGTTCCGGTTAGAATTTCTAGTAGGTTGTTATTATGACGCTGACGCAACAATGGCGGTACCTGAACTTTACTAGAAACAGCTTTTACATCTTATTTTCTGAGCAAGGTATCATATGAGTTCAATGCAAATCATTTCTAGCCGTCTCTACGTTCGTTTCAAAGGAACTTGTTCACTCCCTAGCCGAGCACTTTTAAATACCGGTGAATAACCCAAACAACGTAAATTTTAATTATTTGAAA
>JGI24021J15306_10007585_pt1 | contig 13235 bp, 13 predicted proteins | sample Ectturendosymbi1_FD_15306 | JGI IMG/M metagenome (IMG submission 15306) | reverse complement strand
GAATACAAGGAGTAGTAAACTTGCTTACAACAAACTGCTTTAGATAAGCAATGATTTATCTGGAATGTTGAGCTCCCTGTGCAAATTTCAAGGTCTGAAATTGCCTACTTTACAAGTTGAGTATATGTGATATGACTAAACGTGTACCTTTTTTAACAATATTGCCAGTTGGTTAGTGCTTATACTTCAAAGGGAAGTAGTCATTTTACTCTTGTCTGAGCCGTACCGGTCAAAGACAGATCTGATGTTGGTCAACTGAAGAAAGTAGAATACGCTAGGGTTTAGGCTGGACCAGGCCAGGTGGATTATGGTGGTTTCATAGTTTTTTAGTATGCAAGCTAAAATTTCCGAAGCTCTATCATTTGTATTTATTACCGTTTGGATTGACTTACTTAGGCGCTGGACATCTCCAGAAGGCGGCTAATGCGCGTCAAGCGCGATTGAATTGGTGAATTCCGCGCTGAATATTTCATGCGTAGTCCATGTCTGCACGCAGGTTCAGCGTTTCAAGGTGTATTACTTGTTTTCTAAGTATTTCTTAAGCAGTGCGTTGCGTGTTTTTGAACTGAGATGTCCGAACCCAACGAGGGTGCGGACAATGCGAGCGACGGAACCCTGGATGAAATAAAAACAGAAGTGGATGCAGCAAATGAGGTGATGTTTTTTTATTTTTGTCAATGTTAGCGAGTATTTAAACTGTTTGAATTTCATTAAAAATGCATCGACATGTCCAGAAAACAGCAAAACCTACGTAATTAATCTTTATGCCAGACGCAGTGTCCGACAGACCTTTATGAGAGCGCACCATATGCAGCCGCCCTGCATCAGTCCACGCGGCAGTGAACATGTACAGGAACCTCCAGAACAATAACCAGCTGCATATTACTTTGTTGAATGTTTACGCGTTCTAATAAAGTAGCCTGGGTATAAATCGCAAATCACCGACAGGACTTTCGCTTTATTTAAGGTTGAAAACAGCTGCATTTGTTAGACCAGTGGTTCTCAAATGGGTGCCATTTCCCTCACTCGGGGAGAGATTTTGTTCTCAGGAGGAATTGCGGAGGAAAAACGGTGGATGAAAACATCTTACATTTTTGTTGATGGTTTATTCAAAACATAAAAAGCTGCACGAGGTTGGTTTAGATGGGAATGTCTACAATACGTAAGAACAAGCTTCTCTAGCTGTAGCGACTGACGTAATTGAAAGAGTCAGTTTGGTTAATGATCGTCTATAGCTTCTTCACAGTAGGTGATGTGAAATTTTTGCAAATACGTTTTTTGTGATTTTTGTTGGGGTGGAATTGACAGTGTCTGGATTTGTAAGCGGGGAATATGAAAAAAGAATTTGAGAACCACTGTTTTAGACGATGCTTTTTCCAACGCTGATATGAATTTAAATTGGAGTCAAGGTGGAAAAAACATCACTGCAATCAGAAGTTTTTGTCTATTGGATATTAACTTAAGGTTGAGTCTTTGGCAAGGAAAAACATAACCTCTGCAATACTGTTAACAATTGGCTGTGAATCACGTTGCAAGTCATGCAATAAATAATTAAAAGAACAAATGCATGAACAAATACCTAGTTTCCTGAGTAACTACGGATGATGTTTTCATGTTCAGTGTTAGTTGTTTTGTTTATTAATACAACACCCAGCTAAACGACTCTGGAGTCGTCGAGGTAACCAGAATGTACGGTAAAAACAAACAGAAACAGCGCAAAAGAAGAAACAACAGAAAGAGAAAACACCAAGCAAAAATAAACCCTCAAACAAACAATAAACAAACGCGATTTCCGAGGGCCATCCTGCAACGTTACAGGTTGCAAGAAACCGGTGCCAGCTCATGTGTGCCCGGTTGCGGTCATCGCGTCTCCCCACACCAAAACATGGCCTAAACGCCTTACCATAAAAGACAACGTGAAGTCCAAGATCAATTCATGAAAATATCAAGTGCTTTTCAGCACTTGTGTCCACAAACCAACTTGCAGCACAGAAACGACATTAGCGCAGTGACGGTCAATGGCGAATACAAAAACCAGGGGTCTGCAGGGACGATGTATTTGCATCGTACTGAATCAATCTTGCGGGGCCGGTCTGCCGCTGGACTTGCCGTGGCCGGTCAATCTCCATAAACTCGTCATAGCATCTTCACAAGATACACAAGATTTCAAACACGATCAACGCCTATTGCAGTCGAAGCAACACGGAACTTTGAAACGTTCGTTGCATTAATTTAACGACTAGTGATTAAGGATTTAGAGCAGGGGCCTTTAAACTGGACTCCAGGAACCCCTTAAGTGTCCATGAATTTGTCTTAGGGAATCCGTAAACCAAAATCCAACCACGAAAATCCGCTAGTTTTTATTCGCCCATTCGGGCCATTATTCATCTTAATCGCACCACGACTGTAGTCTGACATGCACTTCTGAGTCTAAATAGGTAATTCCTGTACTACCTTTATGATGTAATAGTTCACACTGTCCACGAAATTTTACGTGCATAGACGTGAATAAAGACTGCTATATTTCGTTCTTATGTAGGCCGTCCATTGTTCTATTCACTGTTTAGAGTATTCGGGATCCGCAAAAAATAAATATATGACTTGGGAGTCTGCGGGAACGAAACGTTTGAGAAACATTGATTTAGGGACTTTCAAGTTTACAATCATGCTTTGAAACGACAAAAACCGTGCTGCATAACGCTGAGATACCCACATCTCAACTTCAACAACAAAATAACAATGAACTACAGACGGTTGTTGTACATATAAAACAGTCGATTGCCTTCAGTCGGGTCGTTGTTAACCGGTGTTTATTTAAAGTTCCTACAGTTAAAATTAGATTAGTTTTACTTCAACAGAAGAAAGATATCGATCCTTTGATAGCTCTAAATGACAACCAGCACTTAGCGTTTTTGTGTTTTCCAGGTGATTAATTTGCATATCCCAACTAAAATTGTGGAAGTATTTTGTGCAAAATGTTTGGTGCTGTAGCAAAATGGAACAATTTTCAGAATCAGCAATCACATCCGCGTCTCAGCAGTCAAAAGTTTGTGGTGAACTCTAGCAGTGCTTTTGAGAATATGTTGTTGGCCAAAAACTTTCAGAATAACACGTCACATTTCCGTTTTTTTGACAAGTAATTGTTGCTGCGAACCTTCGTGATAAGTAATTATACAGCAAAAGTACAAAAACCTGTGTGTTTGTTATATTTGTGCGGTTCTGTGCTTGTGAAACAAAAGCCTTTTAGAAAATTTTACCACGTACATACGGCCAGATTTGCATTGAGAAAGAGGTCACCTTGCGGTCATAACCTGGCGGTTGTCCAAAATCGTGCAGACAGTGCCGTTGAAAGGAAGTTGAAGCTCGTAAGCGATAAGCGTTTTTGTCTTTGCTTTTTAATCGTTGTTGATTCTTTGTCAGAATAAGTATGAAATAGAAATGCTGGTTCCCAGGCTAATTTTTCGCTAAGACATTTCCGTCATTTGTCTCATAAACTTGCCGTAACAGTATTCCCTGATCTATATTTTCGGACATTATGACCGAATTGGCGTAATTTTTTCGGTCTATTAAAAAAAAATTCGGTCTATGACCGAAAAAAAGGTTGATGCTGCCAATGTAAAGCTAGGCCAGTCCGAAAATTTGAAATATCTTGTTAGGATGGTATGATGCATGCTGACGTGAAAGATTTCCCAGAGCTGTTGCCAGTTTTAATGAGACCTTTTTTTGTTTGCTGAATGCAGTGTACATTGTGCGTTTCCTTCTGTGAAATGTGCAATGCTATGGAGAGAATTCAAAGCAGCAAAATGCACTCCTGCTTTTTTACATTTTTACCTCGACCTTTGTTTTCTTTTCCTTCTTAACTCCGTACAGATGTTTTTCGGTTTTTCGACCACTTCTTTCAAATTTAAAGGTGCCCGTTTTCTTCGAAAAATGCCTATAATCTTGCCCATATGGTTGTACGGTTATTGTTTCAGCGCCTAAGAGCGACTTTGGCAAGAGTGTTTTCAATAATAATTCTTTTGAGGTTTTAAACAACCCTGTTTCACACATTGACTGCAGGGTATGACAAGCATTTTGTCTCTGTTGTTTACATTATTTTGTGCATAATGTTAACATTTTTATACATTGTTAACACCAGGAGTTGCATCAGTGGCAATACAAACTCTGAGCTGTCTTTGGTATAAGTGATCAACGCTAAGTTCTAATCCAGCTATGTCTAACATGCGGCCGAGTCGAAGGTTTTGTGTGGCCATATTTGGGTTTGCGCTGTAGTATAAGTAGCCTACATAATACCAACCTGTCCTTATTTTGATAATCTTATATTGGACATTTTCGATGCAGGTGTACCTCAGTGCCACTTTATCGCATCTGCGCTGCGTGCTGGGAGATTTTCATACGTCCACTGATACGTTGTTGCAAAACTTTTTACTACCTGTAGTTTTTTGATTTCAACCCTTGTTCCATTGGCACAAAACTTTCCTATGAAATCACACTTACGGGGTGGTTAAAGGTGCTATAGAATTGTTACCACTGCAGTTAGGATTCCAACGCTTTCAGTACATTAGCTTAAACTAAGTTTAGTTTGCTAACATCAAAAGCTCAATCATTCAATGCGCGGCCCTGGTTAAGATAGCGACATAATTTTTGGCTCAGTAAGAAGTTTCGGTTTGACATAGCTGTTCTAAACTATAAGCCATAGTCTCTGTTCAAGTTTTGAAACATCATTTGCTGTGACTGCAAAATGTGTTTTCAATAATACGCTTAGATGGCGTTGCAGGGACTGACCGAGTTTAAGGGGGGACGGGGCGACATGTCCCCTCAACGTTTGGGCAAAGGGGACACAGTGTCTTTGTTCCTTCCAATATTTTGTGATGAAAATAATGTAGTTGTACAAATTTCGCTGCCAAGATATTGCCAAGGAATTTGTGAGGTCCGATGATGCAAGGTGCCGTGTGTTTGGCAAAATTTAAATACAGTTATATCCCGATGTACTTGACACACAACGGTATGATTTAGGCGTACGTTAGGGTGATTGGCCATGCCATTGAATCTCAGAGATACATGTTCGCAATTTCTATTTTTAATGTAGTTTGTGTTTCAAAGAACAATTGGACTGATCTGTTTGTTTTATCCGCTTTGACAAATAACTTTTCAAGTGCTAATACTAAAGTTTTGTGTACTTAGTAAAAAAGCAAATACCTAGTAATCATTGTTAAGTAATAGCACAGTATAACACTATGGGCGAGCCAGGAGATCACATGGGCCATGGTCGCCATAATATATCACTAGTCGAACTACGGTTGAGTGAACATGGTGACGTCATCGAAACACAAACAATAACACATGCATATCACACAAAGTTTGGCCCCTTCAAAGTTCTCTGGCAAACTCGACCCTGTGTCATTGTCATAACGAATTCACATTTTTGCAAATGTTGCAGTATTGATCTGCTTTACTGCTGGTTCGTGATTTGGCACACTCAATTCTCATTTTGAAAGATCACGCCTGTTAAAGCTACATGTTTCAAATGAACCGGCTATGCGAAATTATTGTACAAACTTCACTGTGGTGTCCTCTTGAGTCTCTGCAGTGAATCATAATCTGGATCGATACTGGAATTTGATATTTTAAAATGTTTTCCAAATGTTTCTCAGTACGAGAAGAACTTGCCTGTTTTTATTGAAATTCAATGCTGAGAAAATTTTCTTGTCTATAGAAGCGCTCGCAAACAAGTTAAGCAGCTGTTTGCCAATATAAGGAGATTTATGTATTTTTTTTCAAAGATTTGTAGAAGTCTTGCAAACTACTTTCTCTATGCTTTCTTTTGTATGCAGATGAAGCTTACAGGTCAATATTCTGAAGCCTCCAACTGTGCATGTGGAGGTACTTCTTCAGGATATATTGAAAATGGATCTTAAATAAGTTTTAATTGCAAATCGTCTTCGCATGAAAGAGAAAGTCTGTTATCAAATTCCTTAATTGATTCGATTTGTCCAGCGTAATTAACTCCTATAACTTAACTAAAGCCTCCCTGGTGAAATATGTTGCAAAATGTACCATTAACCCCTTCAAAAGTTGAATTTTGAATAGTTTCAACTTTGTCTCGAACCCGTTTATAACAGCAAGAAGGCATAAAATCGGCTCTCGTTTACCTTGGAGCTTAATACTGAGTTAATACTGAGTTCAATCAAGTTAGACGTAATGTCGCAATTCCTTCCATGATGAATCCTCTAGTTCAAGAAACGTTTTCGGCTTTGTTTCCAAGTACCATGCTATCTCATCTTCCAAAGCAATGAACCTTCATTACTTTTGCTTGACTTAACTACCTGATTTGAATGTGATGAACTAAATCAGTGTATTATGCACCAGCCTCGAGGATTGACGTAAATGTGCGATGTTTCAGATCCCTACTTTGAGTGTAGTTCACAGTCAAAACGATGACGAAAAGTACACCATCAAATTCCAAAGTCTTGTTGCAGAAAAGCTGCCGGTGTATGATGCAGTGGTGAGTGATGAATTAATTATGTTCTTTTTCCGAATATATTCCTACGGCAAAACCACTGCTCCATTCTTTTTTCCACGCACAGAAGGAACACTGTCAGTGCATGCTCCAAGCAACTTCTTGAAATCACTTAATACTTGGTATAAACACGATCAACCATTTTGCTGCATAAATATTTTCCAGTTGTTAAACCTTTTATGGACTGCATACCAGTAACCTCTTCAATTATATTGATATTCTCATCACTGCTGAAAAACACCAAACCTTGTGCTTTGTGTGTGAGATCTGTGCTTTCATCAACAGCGAAGGAATAAGAAAATTACTTAACTTATGAATCAGCTGGTCAGCTAATTTTGCCGCAATATCTTTTCTTCTAATCTTTGCACGGTTGTACGAGAAAGAGTGGGGGGGGGCTTTGAATCTTATATCTGTAGGACAAATTGAAGCAACTGCACTCAACATGCATGTTTTAACAAACTCTCATTCTGTGCAATTTTTCCTGCCACTGCAATTTTCTTTGGTATTTGGAAACTACCTGTAACTCTGGTAACAGTAACATTTTCCGGAAGCTTTGAAAAAGTTAATTTAGAGGGAAGACGCTTCATTAAACTCTCTGCTTTTATGCTCTTTTTCTTTTCTGCGTCACATTTATAGGCTGCAAACGGGGCCATACCGCATTTTGTGAGCATGAGCGGAAACGTCCGACACCAGTGTGGGGGAGGATTAAGCCGGACCCACGCTGTCCTTGGTAGGGCCATTCCAGGAGGGTGGGTGCCGATATCGGGGATGGAAGTACTGAGTCTCGTAGTGCTCTCCAACCAGTCCGCATTCCATCGGTGATACGCCCAGAGCGCCGCACTTCTGTTGTCAGATGAACTGTCGAGTTGTTGTGCGGCGGGCACAAATGGGTGTCTCTATGTGAGTCGACGTGCGTTCGCACTCGGTGGACAAATGAGCGCTGAGTGGAGCAGATGTCCAGGCTCCATGGCAGGGCGTGATAGAGATAGCGTGGCTACTTAGCGAGGAAGCTCAGCAGGCTGGATGCCTGCGAGGACAGAAAGATTGTCCGCTGGTGTAGGAAACAGGCATCTGGTCACAATTCGCAAGGCGTCGTTGATGGTAAGGTCAATGAGGCGGGTGTGAGCACTGAGGCGACAGGTAGGTGCGCAGTACTCTGCAACGTTGGTTGAACCAGGGTTAAGGTGGCTATTCGCAACGTCGTAGCTCCAGCGCCCCAGCCAGAGCCATGCAAGCCGCTTCAAGAGTGCGACGCGTGATGTAAACTTTTAGCGAAGTGACTCAAGGTGTCGGCAATGCGTGCGCGACCTGTCCAACGTTATTCCGAGGTATTCACTCACGGTGCAGAAGGGCTGGTTTTGTTGTTGTAATTGACTTTTAGCTCACGTTTAGCTTCCTTGTTGATGAAGTGGAAGACTGCGAACACCGTTTTTGTAGTGCTGAGCGTTAGCTTCCAAGACTGGAGATATTCATCTATGGTTGCCATGTCTTTGCTCAGCACCCCTTCCGTTGCTTGCCAGTCTCCATCAGCATGCATGATTGCTAGATCATCAGCATTTACATGCTTTCTGCGGACGGTGGTTGGCAGGTCAGAGATGTAGATGTTGTAGAGAAGGGGTTCAAGGACCGATCCCTGTGGGACGCCGTTCCTGATGCGTCGTAACCTGCTCCGTTTCCCGTTGCCGGTAGTGAGGGTAAAGCTGCGATTGTCAACCAGCTCCATGACCATGCGCACCACGTGTCTGTCATGTAACAATCGCAATAGCTTGCAGGTGAGGCCGCGGTACCATACAGGGCCGTAGGCACCTGTGAGATCCACAAACACAGCTCTGGCCTTCATCGTAGCCGAAAAACTATCCTCGATGTGTTGTGTCATCAGGGTGACCTGATCTTCGGTCGACCTTCCTTTCCTAAAACCCGGTTGTTCCTTCAATAGTAATGGGTCGATGATTGGTTGGACACGAGCGTGTATGAGAGTCTCTCCAGGATCTTGAAACGGTCACACATTAGAGATGTAGGGCGATAGCTCTTTGGGTCCCCTAATGGCTTTTCCAGCTTAGAGATCGCAACTATTAGTGCTCTTCACCAGATCTTTAGAATTTTGAGTTAGCGCATGGAGGAAGTGAGGAAATCGCATTACCCAGGATTTGAGAGCTTGAGGGCGGTAGCAAGCTCCTGTAGCGTGGAGGTCCCAGAGATACTACTGTATTTCCCTTAGGTGTTGGGACCATCTGTAGGTCGGACAGCTGCTTGTTGATGAGCCTGGTGGATTGGGATTCCCGGTCTTGTGTGCCCCGTTCGTCACGAGTTGTAAGGCAATGGAGTTTGATGAGAGGGGGAACAGACGAGTGGAGTGTCCAGTCCTGCCTGTGGGTTTATTGATAGTGCTCCACGTTCCGCGGCTTGTTCACGCCACAATGGGTTTACACATGATTTTGTTTGAACCGTAGGACGTCTTCAAATTATCTGACGGGGACACCAAGGCTTTCACGAGCCCTATGTTGTGCAGGCCTGATAGTTACTCTAAGATATATATCTTGGTAATTACCAAACCGCATCTTGTTAATCGATGATAATAATTCATTAGTCAACGCACATTTTGGTGCCAAGAAAGTTTCGGCGGGCTTAAGGTATTTTGATGTCGCTAAATCCGAATTGACTATAGTTTTGGAGATATTCCGCATTTCGGTTTCAAAAAATTGCTGAAATTATGCAAATGTATGCATTGGTATTGTCTTTATGCTAAAGTTTGAGGCTGTATCTGTCTTTCCAAGCATGTCCATACAGTATTCTTTCATTTTTGATGCGATGTCATGAAAGGCGGCAGTGGTTATCGCAGAGAACATTCTACCAGCAGGTAATGTTTCTTGTGAAAATCAAACAAAATTCCCACAATTAGGTACTATTTGCAGTAAAAAATAGATCTTTGTAATAACAAAACAGGTGACGTCAAAGCACAAACATTGCTTTACGAAATGTACTTCACTGTCAAAGAACATTAATCAATTGTTTAATACAAGATGATTAGTCGATGTTTACAAATGTCCTTTTGTAAGACTTTCCGGAATGTGATGTAACCAAGCAGTCTCGTTGGAGACTCCAACAGTAGTAGGCCATCATGTGGCTATCCCACCTACCCCTGGTACCTCTCTTCCGTGACGTTAATGCACTGGTGGAACCGAATGTGCGCTTCAGTTAGATGACCAAGGTTAGCAGGAAAACGATCTATGTTTCTGAAGAGATATTGAACATTTATGCTTATTTTCACATCTAAATCTTTGAACTTAGAAAGCATATCCTCCACCAGCTCTTGTAATTTTCAGCTTTTTGGTATCCAAGGACGTTTGTGTGACTATAACAAACGATTTACAAGTAGCGGACACCATGTCTGTCATAGACTGTACAAAACATATGTTTTATGAGCTTGCGGATCTGAGCACCTTAAAATTGCCTGCTTTCAACTTGTCGATGGTCAAAGCAGGAAATGCTCTGCATATATAGTTGAAGCAATCCCCGTTGCAGGCAAGGCTTTTACAAACTGCTTCATCAAACAAGTTTGATGCGCTGTGGTGGAACGATGATTTTCTCTCAGGCAACTAAAGGTTCACTGATGATGTTAGCTTCACCAATTCTCATGGAATCTGTAGGTGGCCACCCTTGTTTCATCCATTGGACATTACGTGCTTTGCTGCCCACAGGCGGATGAATCATGAATATTTGGTATAGCCGCTTTGCTGGCCAAGCAAAAGTTTGCCATTTTAAGTCTACACAGATTATGCATTCATTAGAGTCGTAATCCGGTTTCTGTAATACCGTTTTAATGTTGTTGTACTCTTCGTGGTGTTGAATGGCCAATTGGGAGGGATGCATATCAGTTACCGTTACGTGGCAATACACATTTTTAACTGAACTTCTTTTCGAATTGCCTGTGAATAAACGCCATGCTTCAGCTCTACATTGATGACCCTCCTATATTCAGCGAAAGCCCTTCGATGCCTTTGTTCTTCTTGTTAGCAAAAACAAGAAGGTTTTGCTCTTGTAGGCTTCGGTAGATTGGTAGAATGTTATTGAAGCTCCAGCTTCAACGCAGTTTTCGTCTTTCGGGCTGCCACAATTTCTTCGAGATGCTAAAATTTCTGCCGCATCTTAAGGTATGATGAAATTCTTGATAAAATCACTGAGCTCTTGCTTGAATGGCCTTTCTGCATTACTTTGGAATACACTTCCACCGCTGTCACTTGCAACATCATATTCCATGAATGTGGCAGGTAAGTTACCGAATTCAAGCACAGGTACTCCTTCACGGTGGGGCACAAGTCGCCGAGCAGATTCTAAACCTTGGTAATTCAAAGTATTTTTCTTGGGACGATTAAGCCCCTTTAGTTCCACCAAAAGACGCATCAGGCGTTAAAATGGATTTTGGGTTCTCTCCAAACTATCGGCACACCGAACTTAATATTTTTAAGCGTACCTTTAGTCCACTCCCTCAAGCTTTCCACAGATGCTTTGCAGAAAATATGAGGTACCCATGGTTTATCTTGGTCACCAACATTCGCTTTAAGATACAAAAGATATGCCTTTCCCACAAGATCTGTGTTGGATTGCCTTTGGTCTTGTAAAATTCAATTTCCAACGTACATGTAGATATGTGATTAAGAATAAAAAGGTTGTCTTGTCAATTCAGTCACGGGGGAATACATCCTATACAGTGAAAAACCCTAAGCATATTGTCAAACCTTTACTAATGAACTGAATTCTTACAAAACCCTCCATATTTTCCAAACTTTAGTTGTGTAAGCATGAGCTCAGGCTAGCCTGGTGGTATACTTTTCTCTGGCTGCCGCACTATTAAACTTTGATAACAACATCTAGTCTACAAAAATATAACTGCACTATGAGATACTGACATGATGTGATAAGTAGAGGCAGTACTGTACTCTGTACATGTGGTGACGGATGCCGAATGCAGCTTATCAGAACGATGTTGCTCTCCCATCATCTGATTTACTTTCTGATGATTTACTGTTTGCAGAAAGCTGAAGAAATCACTCGTAAAACTATAGATATACAGTAAAACAACATACATTGGCTGCAACTCAATACTTATGCTGTGGAAAATGGAGCACCGGTATGAAGTATTAAATCTCAGAGTGTTTTCAATACCCTATTACTGACGTGTAATGGGTTGCTACAATACCAGTTAGACTATTGGAGTATCTGGTCGCATATAAGGAATGCATACTACCTAAGAGACACTTCTAATAAGCACATCACTCATACTTGTGTTCACATTTGGCAGATACTACAGCTCACGGTTTTTCCCTTGTCACATTAGGTTTTCATTTTTTGATGCTTAGTATAAAAAATAAGCGTATAGTTTTGTGTTGTATTTCTTGGTGTCTACATTCGAATTGTTTTAATTATATTGTCATGCACTTCGTATAAAGGGACAAAACGTAGAGTAATGCACTCTTCCTCAGTTAAAAAAACTTAATTGAGAATCGGAAGAAAGCAGAGAAACATATTTGGCAATCGAGCATTGGTGTGTCGCGGTAATTTAGTAATATACATCGAGAATATTCATGAGATGTTTTGCAATCTCCAAGTTTTATCGTTTTTTTGCAGCAGCACGATAATGTTGATAATTGCCTTAGAAGCCTCCTTGCTAATGCAAACTTCTTTGTTAAATTCGTTGATATGTGCGAGTGTACCGTTGGATTATTTGACGGACGTGGTATCAGCTCAAACTAAATAGCCCTTTGATTGTATTTAAAATATAGCGTTTATTTCGTAAAATTTCGTGGATATTTTCAATATGTGGTTTCATGGTACAGTATTAAGCTGCAAAATGGTATAATAATCGGACGTTTTCGGGACAAAAAATGATTTAGATAAAAGCAAACACTTCAAAACCACAATGTAATGATGTAGTACTTAATTACGTACTCTGCAACCTCTTACTGAGCCTAGACTCGATGAATTTTAGAACTCTTGACACAGGAGCAAATTTTTTTGCAATAGAAAGAAATGTCAATTACTTTATGCATTTTGTGATAATCGAGACTGAAAAAATTTTCGTTGCATTGCTTCGCTCCAATCAAAATCCCTGATTTAATCCAAGAAAACAAGCACAAGCATTTTTCAAAATTTCATTTATGATTAGAAATGAGTTTTCAAAACATTGCTAGTTCGGAAGCGTATTCTGCACCGACCCCACAGTACTGTTCCTTAATTGTTTTCATTACGAAGTAAACTGAATAGCGTCGACTTGAGTTTGGAGTGCTAAAGCTACGGATCACATAAACGTCGTCACGAAGAGGAATCAACCAAACTAATTTCGGGCTTTTGATTGAACAGCAAACGACAGTGGGCTATAGCTAATCGGATGATGTCAACAGTGTTAGAACCTTGAGTCTTTTTGACGTTCAGTATTGTGAAATATTTGACTTCTACTCATTGCGGTGCACAGGACACGCTACCAATCAGTTTATTCTCAACTGCTTCTTAACACAGTCGAGCGTTTTACCTTTAACCACCAATGGAGTAAAAATACAGGGTGACACAAAAAAACGGTCATCACCAAAAATCGAATAACTTCCAAAATTGTGTTTAGATTGAACAAAACTTCAGCTACATTAGGTCAAGCCTGTGTAGCAGACATCTCCAAAGTTTCAAGTCTGTACTACAAAAACTATTTGTTTCACTGGCGCTCAAA
>JGI24021J15306_10007584_pt1 | contig 13236 bp, 6 predicted proteins | sample Ectturendosymbi1_FD_15306 | JGI IMG/M metagenome (IMG submission 15306) | reverse complement strand
CGAAACTTTAAATTAGACTGTCTTAACACAGTCTGCACAGACACACAACAGCCTTCCTTTGTTTCAACTTTACATAAACTGTCATAAGCAGCTTTCACGAATACGTTTTTAACGTTGAACTAGAAATCTAGTCTCTCTATCTGTACGCATCTACAAAGCGATTGCACAACACTCCACAGCACATTTACTATGACGTGAATTTCAACGCACAAGAGCGAAGTTAAGTGGTGAAGGTCAAGACTTTATTAACAATTGGCCTTGTTCTGACATAACCACAACTTTACAAAAACTGCTATAGTTAGCTGACTTACCCAAGAATAGATCAAAACAGCCTGCAAAGTTCAAGCATAGACCACCGATTGTAATCCAGTGGCAACCAATGTCACTTGAGAATTGTGGCTGCGATGATTCAGCGTACCAATCAGTCGTAATTTAATTATTATTACTCAAAATGAAGTCTTCGCAGCTCATTAGCCATGATGGCATGCGTCTCATGCCGCTTATAATGAGATTGAACGGCTATCCATGTGCAAGTCGACGAGCGGTAACAACTGGCGAAAGAATGTTTTTCCCATAGGAATTCAGCAACGTAAAGCAAAGCATCTTTGAAACATTTCGCAATGTCCATGGACCTCTTCAGAAAAGTTAATTGCTGGATGCCATCAAAGTGTTAGAAAAGAGTGCTTTTGCAGCATGCCGTTTCCGATGTTGTCATTCGTTGGTAGGCACTTTGCGTTCGACAGGTTTTCCCAAGACATTGCAATGCCACTTCCACTAATTTGAAAAATGAGTAGCCTCATTTTAAACGCGATCCATAGATGCCAGCAGTCTTGATTGTTATAGGCTGGAATATGTAGCAATTCGGCAAGGGTACAATTTTTCACCATTCATTGTGATAATGTATTGTAAAAAACAGTTTCAAACCCCATGTTAATAACCAGAACCTAGACTTGGTACCTACTGCATTAGATAATCCATGTCATAAAAAGTTGCTTGTACTTATAGAGCATCTTTGTGTGAATAAGCTGTTGTAACGTAGATAAGAAGATTAACTTTTAAACTTGAAGAAGCAACGAACGTTGTTGTATCAGACCGTCACCACGGGATTGGTGGGCTTAGCCTCCCCAAACAAAGATCCAAGCCCCAAATCACAATATGAAACACTATAAATTAGTGGAGTTTTTGTCAAATTTTAGAATGTCAAGCTCCTCTGCACAAATAGAAAGCTCCCCTGTTGAAGATTTTTTGGCGACGGTTCTGTGTTGTATCTGAAATTTACAACAGTGCAAACCTTGTGGATTACTACGAAGTTGAGAGATTTGTGAACTAGTAAAACTACCCATTTTTTCAGCAAAATCTTGGGATAAACTGGCTACTTTTATTTTTCTTTTAAGAAGTTCTTTACTGATGAAGTTAGTGACGTTTTCATTAAGCACATAGTGCAGGTATTTTCCCTCACAAATTTAACTGGTTATACCCCGGGCATCAAGACATCCGTCTGTGCACTGTGCAACGTGTATTTTATTTACGCCACGGATTTTTCTCACAAAAAAAACACCTGAGAACGCATGAAACCTTGGCATCATGGGCGCAATTTGGTGGTGGACACGACAATGTGGGGATATAATATGTCAAGTATCCCCCACTACTTTCTCTTTAGGTTTTGTATTTGGAGAGGTTTCAAAAATGGAAGTGATGTTTGTCACGTTTTGTGTGAAGAGCTTTTTCATGTTAGGTGATAGTCCACACATAAGCAAGTTAATGTTGAAACAGAGTTTGGTGTGGTATTACTCAGTCAGTTAGTTTGTAAATTTTAGCTTCGATAAAATGATTTTTAGCATTTTCAAGTTTCTAGAGACCGCGAAAGGTGATTACTGCTTCTGTCCGACATTTTACCCTGTGTGGTATACTGTTAGAAAGGTTATTTTCTTGAAACCGTGAGAGTATTACAGCTGCACATGTAAGAGACCGCAGTACAGCCATGATTTGTTTCGTGTAGAAATGTAACTGGCTTTGTTGTTACGTTGGTTGTCACGTATTCAGAAACAGACAATGCAAAATTTAATGTTTAGTAGAGAATTTTCAATAAACACGTGCCACAAGCTATAGCTGAGTTATTAGGTAGGCTTGTCAACATTAAATTTTTGCGGCTGAAGTGAACTCTAAAGATAAAGTTGCTCAATTTCAACAGAACTGATATTTTTCTGTATGAAGTAATGGTATCGGAAAATGACGTTCTTGAAACGATGAGATAGTGCAGTCAGTGTGTTTGCTTGAGTAATTTAGAGCTCACATTGTAGGATTCAACTGCGAGCAGAGTGAATCAGTGCCAGCCTGTGGGCAATATGTGTTTAGTAGAAGGTTCAAATAACAACCAAGTCTCAAGAGTTAATAGTCATCACCCCTTTTGTTACATCATCATCCATAAAACATGCATTTGTTTGGCATTTTTTCCTGAAAAAATGTGTTCATATTTAAGCCAAAAAATATAAGACATATTTTAAATTAACTGCCAAATTCTAAAAGTTTGTTTTCGATGAAGTTTCAAACTTTTATTTTGGATGAAAGCCACCATTTGCTCGTACAATTTCCTGCAAAAGCGCTTGTGGAAATGTCGATGCTACAAGTGCAAAATCTGCTGTATGCTTTTTGCAACCCACATTGCAGTTGAGTAAGAAGCCACCTTGGCCGCCATTGTGATTGCGCTTTTTATATTTACACGCTTCCAATGTATACCAACACATACAAGTATCGATTTGTTTAAGTCCAAGACACCGACTCCTGAAGTAGGCCTTCTGCAAAAATGTCGCGCACATAAGACGTGCATCCTGCTGTCGATCAATTCTTGAACGACTAATTGACGTATGCAGCTGATAAACGTAAACGCTTGGGTCTCTCAACTCGTTTGAAAAATGTTTGGATTTTGTGTCATTAAACGCTATGGAATGCAACTGCGACAGCATTTTTGTGCGCTACTTGCACTAACCTTGCTTCCCAAAAACTATAAGGTTTCTAGCTAGCTATTTAGAGCTTCCCAAAAACGGTTAGGTATTTAGCTATACATAAAAAAATATCTCACAAATATAATGAAGACAATGTTGTAAATTGGGGAAACTCGCACGTGCCCTCCAAACAAACTTCCATATGTTAGATATATTCAGTCTACACAAAGTGTGAAAATAGTTGTGTATTTGCGAAAACGAAGCCACAATCGGTTACCACCACGGTTCTGCAGTAAAGTAAGAAATACTTGGCGCAGATTAACACAACGGTTGGTTGATTTAGCCATTCTAGCGTAACTGGTTGATGTCTATTTTTGAATAATAAAATCCAATCGATTGGGAAAATTCAATTTAGTTTAATTTTAGTCACATACGTTTTATCGAGAAAGCAGATTGCAAGCAGTTTACCAGTAATGGGAGTGTCAATGCCTTCGGCACTTACAAAATAAAAACATCTTCCTTAATAAAGTTAAATTTTGCTGCTGACTCAAATTTAGTGTAGGATAGGGTGGCAATAAAATCAGATGAAAAAGTTGAAACACTTCGAGACGATGCGCAAGTCGGGCTGTGATTACTTGACAAGACTGATTTTTACTCGCCGGCAGATTAATGGGAAATCATTGCTGAAAGCGTTAAGGCTCCACATAATTGTGATGGAACCGTCACAAAACAGCAAAAGATGATTAATCATCACAAATGAATATCTAGAATAATTGCTACTGTTACTGAACAGTGTCTGTGGCAAGGGTGGCCAAACTACGGCCGCTGACCAGTTTAATCCGGCCCGTCAAAGGCCTTGAACATTTTTTCAAGCACCAGGTTTCCGACTGTGGACAGCAGTGCAACAGCATTGGTTGCTTCCTGTCCCTTGTTGACTTGTCTGCCGCAGCAGCACTTAGCTGCAAGTAGTGCTATTTCTAGACATTGTAACTACCTCTTTTTGCATAGATCACGTAAATCCCACTGTATCCGGCCCTCCAGTGGGTCAGGCAGTCGCAAATTCGGCCCTCGGGTCAAAAAGTTTGGCCACCCCTGGTCTATGGTGTAATTGCGTAATAAAAAAAGACATTGAAACCGGATTATTTCCTAGCCAAAGTTTGAGCTTCAAGGCCTATAAAATGTATATCACCGTCTTATTCATACGTTTACTTTTAAAACTGAACAAAAATCTAATATGTCCATTTAAAGCTACGGTTGATGCTGGATAAGTTATACTTGTAGCACGCCACAGTTATCAGAGAGGAATTTTTGCGATAGTCTTGATGTGGAGCTTACCTTACATCACCATTCGGTGGGATAACGCAAGCTGGTGTGTCAGAAACAACTGCGAAAAGCGTTATTTCTTGTTTCGCTTGCGATTTGTGACTAAAAACACATAGATACAAGTTTGTATTTCATTATTACTAACTTCCACAAAGAGCTTAAACCTCTGGTAGAGGTCAACCATGATATGAATTCTCTAGCATTTGTAGTACACTATACACAACGTTTGATTAATCAAGACGTTTGGTGAACCATATTGCTTTGATCAGGTTCGACTAAAAGCTGAAGTACTGTAAAATAGGTTCCTTTTAGCAGTTTCGTTGATTTGCACTGAAGTATTTCTTTGACTTACACATCAAAAGCTTGATTAAAACCTGAATATTTTTGGTGCAACTTTTCCTAATTGGGCGGGACAATTACCCCGCTGTCCCCTCTGGCTACGCGCCTGCTTTCATTTTGATATACACTAGCTCTATTACTGTGCTGTGGTGACACTGGCCAATCTGTGGTATTGTTCACCATCTTTGTTCGTCACGCATCGAAACGTTTTAAGACCGCCGTCCAAAAGCGCCTTAACACAAAAGCAATAAAGAGTAAGACAAGGTTGATTTCCGAATAGATTTACAGCCAACCTGAACTTCACAAAACCTCTGAGGTATCCGTCTGGCAAACCACGCAAGCAATGCTGTACCAAACTGCAAGGGACACGTTTAGAACAGCTAAATTCAGGATGACATACTTGTTTTCCGATAATGCTGATGTGCCGTTCCCTCTTTTGGAGAAGAAAGATGCTACTCATCTGCAATATAACCTGCGTTCATCTTGCTCCTCCACCGTAAGGCTGAAAAAGGCAAAAAGCACACTTCTCAAAATCACACACTATTTTGCCAACAAGCATTGGAACAATCCAGTGACGTGCCTAGGGGAGGCAGTGCCTCCCCTACCATGATCTTGAAATGTTTGAAAAAATTAGGGATACAAAATAACAAATTTAATAAACATTTGTCCTTTCATCGTGATAAGTTGCAATTACTCTGTGATTCTAATCATTTTCACAGTCAAATCATCTGAAGTTGCGTATTTCTTTTTCAAGTCAGGCGAAAGTGCCTCCTCTCGCGTGGCGGCTTTTGCATTGAGCAGTCGTCAAAAACAGTGTTGGTGAGCGCGTGCCGTGCAATTAATCTCTTTGTAACCTTCATGTCACCCACAGTGTAATGTTTGTATACACTTTGAATATATGTACTCGCATTCTAGGCTCTAGATCATGTAGTTCACGTTGGTTAACAAATTGAATATGCAGCGCTATGTCCGTTCAACGACTGATTTGACAGCGCTGCAGTGATAAACAGTGTTGCCACTGCTAGGGTTTTTTCACTAGATCTGGGGTTTTTCTGTTTTATCTGGGGTTCTGGGGTTTTCATTGAAAATCTGGGTTTTTTTGACTCCGGTCAAATTTTTGTAAATGTATGTCGTATTACTGTACTTTCCATTCAAGAATACAGTAGTTTCACAGGTGCAATATGTGCAGAGTCATCAGTAGCCAGTGCAGATGTAAGTAGTAGGGCTAGGCTTAACCAAATTGTTTGAAATCTAATGTTTTACAGATTAAGCACTGACTAGGCACAGGTCAGCACTCTTATCTATCGCTGATATGTCAAGGGCTGCTTGTGCATGAATTTGGAATGCTTTTCTGGATTTGAAGATGCTGTGGTTGAGAATCTCTTCATTGTTTTACGGGCGCACTGATTGTGATATGAGTGTAAAATTTTGAATGTTAAATTAGTAGTGAAATATTGCAATCAATGCAATGGTTAGAGTGAAAAGAAAACTGTAAGACCTTGAATGTATCAGTACTTGTTTCAAGTTGTGTATTTTGGCGAAAGTAAAAGAAGTCATTAAATGTTTTTTTAGAAAAGATCTAACTAGCTTTTTTTATGTTACTTCATACATTTGATTTGCTGCTAGCTTACTTGTAAATTGTGATGTCAAAACCACATTCGGTTTGCTTTCGATCAATGAATGTGCGCACGTGTTGGAGTTCATTTAAGGTTGAAGCTTGAGCTGCTAAGTCGCACAGGGTGGGATGAATTTTGCTGTCGAGCTTTGCGGGGCAGTCGAGTCGTACAATACAACTTGGCAATCCAATAGAGATGGCGCTAAAATTTGCTACTGATAAAGATTCGGAGAGCGAAAGGATGTTACGATTACTATTTCGGAGGAAAAATAAGGTCAGTTTGTACTAAAGACGCCATATTTCATCTTTTGAATTAACACTGGTATGTTGTTACTGCGAGCGTTAACAACTCATGTCAGCTGCATTCTTTGCGGCTCGTCGTTTTTTCAGATAATTTTCGTGCAATTGAAGCGGCAGTGGTTCAGAAATGAGTTGCAGCATTCAGCAGAAATATCGTAATGAGGTAGACATACAGAGCAACCAGAATCCAAGACCAACATGAAATATTCACGACAGAAGAGAACGCCAGGACAGCCATGCCGTAAAAGCAAAGCAATGTGGCACTATCACTTGCATTGTCAGTATGGTACTTCAATTTACGCAGTTTTGGTACGAAAAGTCTGCATACCAATTAACATACGGATAACAATGGTTCAATAACGCTATCCTACTTTTCATAATCAGGTAAAGGTAAGCAGCTGTTGGAACAAAATGCCGTAAGAAAAATCTATATAATTTCAAAAGTTGTAAAAACTAGTTTAAATACCTATCCTTACTTTTTCATTTAGTGCTTTTTCCAAATAAAAGAATAGTTGCTTAAATACTTGCAAACACCAATAAATAAAAATACGCACCAAGCCAAAAACTCACGACATGGTGTCTCATCATGTTGTTTTGCGGATTAAACTAAAAACCATGTTTTTCGTGATGAGCGATGAACTGTGGGTCAAGGTGAACGGTTGGTGGGGCGTGTGTGAGCTCACCATGTGTTTCATGATATTCTGGAATTCCTAAATCGGATTATTTCGTTTTTGCACCGCTGATGATGCTAGAAGGCGTTCAGCAAAACATCCACATAATATCATCTACATTCACTAGTTGGCCGGTTATTTACTGAGGGTTATACCGTCTTTATAGTTAGCTTGTTCAATTGATGACAGTCAACTTGTGCACGTTAGCAATGGTTTGCTATATTATCTGTTGTACACCATGGGAATGATATTTTAACAAAGTAAATTTTGCGATTATTTGTTTCTTAAGAAAACAACACCTGCACGTTTCGAGACATTTGTTAATAGTTTCTTTTCATCGAGAGACAAACCACAAACTTTGCATGATGTGCGACAGAGGGTGAAACGCAAAAACGGGTATCATTTACTGAGAATGCTAGTTAGCACGGTCATCGCTTGAGAAGACCTGCCGGAATTCCCCTTGTTTGATTCATCACAGCTTTATTAATCACAGGGTTTTGTCGCTAAGTTTATTCCGTACGTGTAGTAACCAGTAGCAAGCCAGCCCAAAATTTTGGGAGGGGTCAAAATATTTTGACTTTAAGCAAGCAACAGCATTTTGTTTGGGAAACCGCCTCTCAAAGAACAAAACAAGATATGCTAGAATTTGTTTGAGGAACACGGCCCCCTTGTCACCCCTGGTTGTGCCTATGGTAGTAATGTACATTGCTTATTGACGCTTGACCCAAACATACCTTGAATATAATACTTATACATACACGGTGGAAGTAGCAAAATTTTATTGAAACATCTGTGAGCACTTTGTCGTTGACGGTGTTGAATGACGATTCTGTTTGCGTTGCTAGAAATACGGAAATCATTTAAATAAACCAAATTAATTGCTCAGAAGGTAGCTTCAGCATACCTGCTCAGGTAACTTTTTTTAAAACATGGTCGGTAACATCAGTCTTTTTTGTCTAAATCGCATTCTCACCATTACCAAGGCTTACTGGGACGTTTCCGGAGCAGAAGCGGCCTTTACAACAATTCAAAAATTATTTTCAAACTTATCTGACAAAAGTAACTGGTTGAATGTCAAAAAAAATTTATTATTAACAAAACAAACACAGGTCCACGCCGTAAAAAAGAGTGGGGCAGGCATACAAGTGACTCAAAAAACTATATGAAAAAACAACAAATGTCGCCAGCAACATTTGCTGGCAGTCTGTACAAGACCCATGCCGTATTTTGTTCGAAAATTGCAGATGTGCATGGAATAGGATACATCACATTCGGACTTGAAAATTTGTTTATTTTCGGCAAAGTTTCCGATTTTTCGCCGCTAGACAAGTTTGTCTAGCGGCGTACATTCCCGAAGTAGGTTGGCCACCCTGACTAGGGTCGCAGCAGCTTTTACTTAGGGTGGCAAGAGCTTCCACGTGTCGCGAAGTGTTCGTCTTTGCCATCGGCGTGACTTTATTCTTGAATCAAATTTTCTAAAGCAGTCCGAACTTCACTCTTCTTGCTGTAGTCCAGCTAAGCTAAAATGTCGTCATACTCTGTTTTCGCGAAATTACATAATTGCTCCTGCTGTAGAGACTGGTTATTGTGGTTGGGGATGGGAGTCCTGTAGCTTTGCGTGACTCGCCTCTTGACAGCGTAATTCAGAGCAGCAGCATAGTGTGAAAAAATTGGATTTGATTTTTACTCACATTTAGTTTTTTACTCAAAGAAGCCTTCTATACTGCACGTTTAACGGTAGGACTACTTAAGCTTTTTTTCATCGAAGTTTGGGTTTATGGTTTCAATATGCTTCTTTCAAATTATTTCTGTACTTCTGTGTTTAGTTTTCGCGTCTGGTCTGAAGTTTCAACTTTTAAGCGAGATCGATTCACACCAGCGTATTTCGTAGCCTAGATATGCTTGGAAAGTGAAGATATCAATATGAAATAGCAGACTGTAACTGACATTGAATTAAAAAATATTTCGTAATGTACCTGACAGAGAGCGTACTCCTTCACGAGACTTTCTTCATAAAGCCATCAAACGTAGCGCTGAAATTGGTTGTTGCACTTTACAGAGATAAGTTTTTACAGTGAACAAACGGAACAATTGGTCTTTGTAAAATTCCTTCTTGTTCTCAGATATAGCCTACGTTATTGCAAACGATAGACAGGAAAATCGATTGTGTAGGGTCGCATAAACGTGCAGATATTGGAAAAAGGTCGCAAGAAAAAAACTTATCAACCCATAGCCTGGCCAAATTTGGCGAAATTTGTTTACAACAACCCCTGCCAATCAGTGGCAAACCAACAATCACAAAGTATCTAAAACAAAATGATTTTGGTTATCAAATCCATGTGGCCGTAGAAAATAACCTGAAGGTAAAGGATATAATTAATTATTTCAAAAGAAAGCGCAATCTCCCCCCGAATAAAAGACTTGGGGTATGCGTAGAGTCAAATACCCTGCCAACCAGGGGCGTAACGAGGTTAGACGGCACCCGGGGCAACAAGCAAGTTTGGCGCCCACGTGTTCGAACCTGAGGTTTTTCGGAAGCAAATGTACTGTTGTGAAGAAAGTACTTGTAACATCGTTGAGACTTTTCGGCGCCCGGGGAATTCTACCCTCCTTACCCCTCTCTCGTTACGCCCATGCTGCCAATTAGTGGCAAACTATCAGTCACAAACTATTTAATTATATTAATTTTATTGCAGACTCGTGGTCCATATCACAGACGCAATCATAAACACAAGAGCACAAAAATGGTTAGCCATCCATAGACCTTTTACAGAATCGGTGTTTGCACACGGCCAACACTGATAGGAGAAAAATACTAACAGCGCCCAACACTTTAAAACAAAATGATTTTGATTATCAAGGCCATCTGACCGTAGAAAATAAGTTCAAGGTCGAAAAACATTTAATTGGTCAAACAAAGCACAACTCTGTCTCCCCCGAAAAAAAACGCTTTGGGTACGCATTTTTTCTTGTGCATAAGGACCTTCAGCCAAAATTGCGAATTTTACGAGACAGTCGGTGGCACACCATGGACCACATTGCATTAAGTAAGTCATTTGAAACAGTAAATCTCTGAAAAGAATAACAGCAACGTTCAAATGTGCTAAACAACAGAATCTACATCAGGGGTCACCAAACTTTTTGAAACTGCGAGCTACTTCTTGTGTACCATTTAATGCGAATGGCTACTAGTTTGATACACACTTCTGAAATAAAAATTTGACTCAATTTACTTTCGATTATTTCAGTATTGATATTCGTTAATGTGAAGAGATTGATCATGCTAATGTTATTTTTATAACAGGCCCGCGGGCGACCTGGTGCCCGCGGGCACAACGTTGGTGACCCCTGATCTACATTGTCTCTTTGTTGTCATCGGAAAAAAGGCGGAATGCACAGATTCACAGAAAATGGTCCGCCGCACTTCCAGTAAATGCACTTGGTCTTATTGCGGTGCCATGCACACCAGCGCTGTATTGGCGGCTGGCACGCTTGAGCGATCTCAACCTTTGTCGCTGACACCAGACAGGGTTTAGTTGCTTATGGTGGAATACGTCTCCAGTGTTGCCAACTTGTCTACATATACCAAATTTGAAAATTTTGGTATATTTTGAAAGTGCTTGGTATATAATTTTTTGATTTGGTATATATGCAAAATTTGGTATATTTTTGACAGAGGCTTTAGGTGAGACTTTAAACCAATGTGTTTGTTATCTTACAAAGCGGAAAAAGAGAAACTATAGTGGTGGTAAAGCTATATTTAAAACGTTTAGTGATTTTGCTTAACATGGAAGTGAGCGGGTTAGAGGAAAACAAGACCGAAGGAGAGCTGAGAAGTTCTGAAAAATCTGAACTTGGCTTTAGGTATACGATTTTAGGAGCTTACATGACTTCTTGCTTGCAAAGCAGTGTCTTCCGGTGCTGCGCATCATTTCTAATTGTGAACAGGGCCGGATTAAAGAGTAGGAGGCCCGGGGCAATTTTCACTGGAGGGCCCCTATGATGGAATGCATGACGTCATCGTTTGTAAAACTTATGTTTTCGCTGATGCGCAAGGTTCCTGTTTGAATTTTCTGGTAGTCGATAATGTGCTTACTCAAATGCACATGCAGTAAGCTGCGAGAAGAGAATTCATGATATAAATACTAGAGTGTATTTTCACTGAGAAAAAATACTTCGCAGGCTAGAGAGTGACTGGACAAGAAACAACATTCACCCGAACAATAAGCAGAAACCTCAGATCACAAACGAAAACACCGGAAAAATAACATGTCAGTATGGCCAGCCAGGCTGAATGTGAAAGTTGTTTCCGAGCTAATGTCTTGATTTTCACCAACATTTTCAGGTACTCTGGTTAACACCACTGATTCGTTGCCGCTTCGAAGTTTTGCTAGAAAAAAACGATTCAGTCGCTGCGTCTTAGCTAACACTGTCAGATCCTTTCTCTTTTTAGAAGCTTTGCGCTTTTTATAGCTCCTGATGGCATTACAGATTTCGGCATCGCTCAAGCTAAACACTGCAATTTCGTTTTCTGCTCTTTCGTTCTACGAATCGACTGATTAAAACTTTTTCTGACGGACCACGCAATAACATCTTGTGTAAATGGCTTGAATAAGTTCATATGTTTATGATGTCATACAACGATAGTAACCACCAGAAGAAAAGTGCGTTTCCACCATACGTTACCATGAAACAAAGGTGCAGTTCGGCTGCGGCTACCTCGAGACTTCACCAGAAATTTGGGATCATTGATGTGTTACCACTGGCGCCACGCTTAGTGATTTTCACCACATCTAGTGATTATTAGGCTCATCTAGTGATCTAGTTATTTTTCACAGCAATCTAGTGATTGTTTTCAAAGTATGTAATTGAAGAAAATTGGTGGACTGTTTTCTAACTTTTCAATTTTTCAGCTCCTTTTTAAAGATTTTCAGCCTTTTTTAATCCGTAAAGAACTGATTATTTGAATTATTGCTTGAAGATTTGCACCAACAGAACGAAAAAGTGTTTCTAATTTGAGTTTCTCATTGTTTGCACGTCCGTGTTGTTTATTGTTAATTGCTGCAATATTGGCCATGGCAGTATTTTCATTTGTCAGCAGGAACACTGCAGTGGAAATAATTAATTAACTGATAGGTTGATTGCTCTAAGAACTCGCGAGTGGTGTCACTGTCAGCTCTTGAGAACAGCTTGAAGATTATTGTTAGTATGAGATTTTCCAGACTTCAACATGATCTATTTTAACAAACTTGCAAATGATGTAAAGGTTTGGGGCAATAAAGTAAATAAATACATCATTTCAAGAAAAACTGCGAATTTCGACGCAAAAACTTTAAATCTAGAGAATTTTTCAGATCTAGTGAATTTTTTTTGTTAATCTAGTGATTTTTGCCGAGAAACCTGTGGCAGTACTGAGTGTTGCCACTTCTGATATTTTAACATAACATCAGATGTGATGTTATCAGATAAATTTCTGATGTCTGATGTTTTAGCGACAAATCTGATGTTGACTGGGTTGTTATTTTTGTTTTCCACATTCCTCTCATTTTAGGACGAAAAGAAGTTAGATTCAATGATTTTTAAGTTCCTTTCATCAATCTCTCACCCTAATGTGTGTTTGGTTACCGTTTCAACCTAAAGAAGCTCTCTTCGCTGCGTTGAGACTAACGTTTTGCGTAAATTATAAACGACTTCTCCATATGGCGATATTTCGCTCTGCTTCGGAATCAACGAGGATAATCGACTTGTTAGGTTTGTTAATAGAAGCACTTAGCTTATATGAAATTGTAGCATAAAATTTGATGTTACCTGATGTTGAAAAAGGCAACAATCTGATGTTAACGAGACTGACCCCAGTGGCAACATTGATTCTAAACAGCAGTCAGCAACCACTAGCTTTAGCACGAAAATACTGTATGAACGTTTTCGTGATTTTTGTGCAATAGGCGTAATGCACGAGTAAAGAGTCATACCCATGCCAAAAGAACGATTATTAGGAAAAAGTTACCAGCGAAATCAAATATATTTGCATTGAGCAAAACCTAAA
>JGI24021J15306_10007583_pt1 | contig 13237 bp, 5 predicted proteins | sample Ectturendosymbi1_FD_15306 | JGI IMG/M metagenome (IMG submission 15306) | reverse complement strand
GATGGCAATGAAGTATTTATACGTTGACTTTTGCAGAGTGTATGCAAACTCTTCCTCAGAAGATGGCAAGAAACAAAATCAAAGCGTACACACACACACTGCGTTCCTGACAATTTTCAGAGTGGTACACGAAACAAAGGATAAGAATGCCTTAGAAATACGCTACCAACATTTTAAACGATCTCCCAAATTCAGCATTTTACCAATCATTTACGAAATTTTCGATCAGATGGCCTGTCTCACGATAAATCTCGTAAGGAGATGGTTAACCAGTAACACAAAGAAAAATTTTAGCAAAACTTTTCTTAAAAATAATTAGAATCAAAATTTCAACTTTATTATTTAAAAGTTTCTTCAAAAGTCAAAATTGCTATACAATGTTTTGAAAATTTCGGGGGGGGCAAATGCCCCAAATGCCCCCCCCCGGTTGCGCGCCTGATACGTGGTTTCCGCTTCACGGTTATTTAAATGCGAAACGTGCGTGGTTTTCGCTCCACGACTATTTAAATATCTAACATGCGTGACTTCCGTTCCACGGCTATTTATTAAATAAAAGCACCGAAGTTTCTTGGCAACGCGAACAACAGGTTTTCCGCTAAAAATACGTCACAATGATGTTAAACGTACGAAGGAAATACCTCAAAAAATTGGTTTGCCGTTATCCGCGGATGTCTTCACTGACTTTCTAATGCAATCTGTTCGCGAGTTATGGCCGATAATAACCTTGAAAGTCATTATAGTGCCATGTCTATGTGGGCCTTAAAAGGTTTTTAATGCTAAATGCGCATATTTGCTAGATTCAGGATTGACATTCAGATTGCTACCTGGGTTTCTCGAGTAGACGCGACCATCAGACACCAACTTCTGCAAAACATAAACATTAACGAATTGTCACAACAACAGAAAAGATAAAAGTGCATCAGAACGCAGAGAAGATCGCTTTACCTCGCTACTCAGCTCCCTGATGACTATGGCGACTTACTGCGATAATTACTGCTGAGGTGATTTTGTTCTATGAGGGAGGTCTTTGTCTAAAATCCCTCTTGACTGCGTTACCCTTTTGAGTAACCATGAGGTCGGTTTGAGTGATGAGTAGAGCTCAACTTGAGCAGTGTTGAATTAACATATTAAACTAACAATCTCGAAAGATTAAAAGTTGGCGAAGTATAAGCAAGACCTCCGAAACGTTTTATTCAAACAAAAATTGTCATTTTGAAGAAATAAAAATCAAAACAGGAAAAACTGAACGTCAAACTGGAAACTTGTGTACAGCAGATACGGTCTTGTGAAACTAAGCCAAAGAGAAAAAACTGCTTGGGTTACATGTTTTGAACAAGACATTCTGCAGTTTCTATGGTTAATTTATGCAAAGCTTGAAATCAGGGGTGCAAAAATGCGGTCGCGCACTCGCGCCGCGCGATCAAAGACTGCTCGAACGGAATTGCAGCGATGCAGCAGTGTCTATAATTTATAATTGGCGTTCATTTCGCTCCCGTTTTCTATGGCGTTATGATTCTTTCTATGGTGTTATGGTTCTTTCTATGGTGTTATGGTTCTTTCTATGGTGTTATGGTTCTGACGCAGGGTTGCGGAGTCGGAGGTAAAATATCCGACTCCAACTCCGACTTCGACATTTCCAAAATTTCCGACTCCGACTCCTTAACATAATGTGAAGGGAATGAAATTTGGCTGTTAAAATCAATGGAAATTGTGGTGCACAGCAAGAAATCTCTGTTTCAACAAAAGTTTCAAAACAAATTGTGCCATTTTAACATGAATTCCCAATTTAGGAGTGTGATGTAGAAATGATGCAGTTGGACATCCGGAGTCGGAGTTGGACAAAAAAATCCGACTCCTGCTCCCAGTGTTGCTAAGAATCCGACTCCGACGCCGACTCAAAAACCTCCGACTCCTTACGACTCCGACTCCGGATCTGACTCCGCAACCCTGTGCTGATTGCACAGGCGTAGTTTACAGGATATCCACTTCCAAGCAACAGCAGGTGCGATTTTTTGAAGAGTAAGAAAGACGATTCTGCTGAAGAGAAAATCAAAATTGTTCTTTGTACTGTCTGTTTGCAAAGTTCTCATATTTATCAGCGCACACATTTTTTAGAGTAAATGAAATGCAAATAATTGAAGCCACAAATAAATGCGCCTTTGGTATGCAATGTAAACCAATGCTTCGTAAACTTTCTGAAAACCTCTTTAATCCTTAACATTCGTTTTTCTTTGTCTATCACCGTCAAACACACAAACTTTGAAGGCATGTTTTCGGTAACGCTAATCATTTAGGTTTCGCAATCTTGCGTTTTCTTACACGGAGGGTGGCTGATCTTAAAAATTTTAAGAACATTTACATCAAGATTTGCTACACGGATTGTATTTGAATGGTTTAGGTCTAAAATTATATTCTTTGTTGATTACTGCTCCGAAACGTCAACATGCCGAGCAACGTAATCTCATTTTTTCATCGTATCATTTTTGCGCCTAACCTATTCTCATTTTTGCACCTTATCAATATTACTGGACATACTTTGAGAATCTGTTATACAAATGGAGTCAGGTTGGAATTGAAGAAAGAAAACTTGAAGATAATTTGCTAGGCAGCTTCTGCATTTAAAGGGATTGATATAATTGCGACGTATTCGCTGAAATAGTAATCAAATCAAAAATCTTGCAAGTGATGCTACACACAGTTTCCTGCGTAAAATCCCCTTGTCACAACGGGTGATGACGTCCAGCAGACGAAACTGAGTCGTGTGCATATGCAGCTGAAAGCCTGCAAAAACAATATGACGAACATTTTACGGGAAGGGGTATCTCCTGTCTATTGGAAAAAGGACGCTTGATACGCCACCGAAGAGTGCAGCGTGAAATGTGTCACATTCAAAACGCTTTCATGGCCTTACTCAAAGCACAGAGTTGTTTACAAGCTTTGACTTGTTTGTGTTCGAAAAATTGATTTAGTGGCGCACACGTTTATAACCCAAATAGGTCGTCTGTGAAACAATGGACATTTGTGCTTTGTTTGCTTCGTGTCTTCTCTTGCTCATTACGTTCTGAATGCTGCGTGGATATAAAATAATATGTTTCGCAGGGTGTTTGATAGAAGGGAAACAATCCTACCTTATGAGATTCACCTTCAAATGAAAGAAACCTAAAAATTTAAACACTTCACAGGTACGTTTCGCCTGCGCATTAAACTGATCATTTTCAACGCGGTCTTCTGCTACGACCAGCTTAGATAAAGTTATAAAGCCATTTAAATTTGTACCACTCTGTTACTATATCTATAAAATATATAAACACTTTTATTGAAAATAGTTTTTAGAGGAAAAATTTGTATAGAAGATTTTTTCACAGTTTTGTTTGACACATGCAAGAACTGCTGCTATAGAAATATGTTCGCGTAAAGTACTCAGTTCAGCAGCTGTAATGAATGATTTTGATGTGTAAGAAACTAGTATTTTGAAAGAATTACTGCGCCTTTTTCCATTTGATTTGATCACGGAAAATAAAAGTCACTCATTTTCGTTACCAATCCGTTATGAAAGAAAAAAGTCAAAACCAGAACTCATTCTTGTACATAAGCTGCACCTGTTACCCTAAAATCAATAGTATTCCAAAATTCAGATGCATCATAGAAGAAAGACTATCGCTAACCATCAATGTTTTTTGAAGCAATTTATTTTTTTGTGGTTTTCATCACAAAAGCTTTTGTGCTATACCTGGCCAAATGCTGTCAGACAGCTGTGGCACAAATTAATGAAGATTTTGTATTGCTTGTCCTTGCAANCAGAATTGCACTCGGCACTTAGGTCAATCTATAGAAATTGACAGAAACAAGCTTTTGATTGACGCGTTATTTAAANTTGCACGAAGCAAATCATTCAACCAATCTTAAGTTTCGATTGCAAGAGAAGATGCAACAACGCAAGGTGACTCACTCGATGGATATATATATATGAGCCACTCTGCAAAACAGCAACCTTTAATGTCAAAACAAGGGAGTGTGCCAAGTTGGTTGGGTACGCAGAGCACTGAGCAAGAATTTTCACCACGTTCAATAACGCAAATTGTGCAGTTTTTTATCGTTTCACCTAATCGTATTGTGCTTTTCGGAATAAATGAAATCGAAAATTCTGTATAGAGTTTTTGTTACTCAGATTTCTAACAGAACGTTGTGCCTGCTGCATATTGCAAAATATTTGTTGAGTTGTTCTGCAGTAATATGTTTGGTATTAGGATCGTAGCACTTTTTATTCTGGCTTCAATTTTAATCTCCTACTCCTCTGCGTGGTAAGTGGCATGGTAAGCACGGTATTAACTTTGTTTACGTTTGGCAGTTTGACTAAGATATTACCAGGTTAACTTGTTAAGAAACTAGTGCTGAAAGGTCTCATGTTTGGCAAGTTTTTTTGTGAAAGAAGTGCATGCAAGAAATCCCAGGTTTAAAAATGTTTCCACATCGGTTCTCATAAAGATTTTTATAAATATTTTTCATGTTTAGCTATTATTTATTGTGTTGCAAGCTTGAAACATTACAAAATGGTTTGCATGATCAAGTAAAGTACATCTACGACTTGCACATTTACCATCAACGAACTGGTAAATCAAGTTAATTCCGCTTAATTTGTTTGTACTTCAAGCAAGCGTCTTCATCGCCAAGAAAATGATCCATTTTTGTGATTCAATTCTAGAAGAAAAGGAAAAAACAATTACTTCTATAAAATTCACATAAAAACTTAAAATGTTAAAAAATGATTTCAACAAACTACTTCTTCGAATATGAAACGATTTATCTTTTTGAAGTTAAAGTACTCCAAAAATGGTACTAGGATTTTAAGTAATCTGGTTTAAATAGATTAAAACTATAAACGTAAAAATAAAGGTTTGCAAACGCAAAATGGCGTCTGTTTTTATAATATTGTGATAGAAAGAACAACGTTGGCTTGCTTTTATGCTAATTTGGGACTCCATAGAGTATTTCTCACAGGGTCCGTTTTCTGGCAAAACTGATGAATTGAAAATATTTTGCTATTTAATTGCGATTTAACAACAATGTTAGTTACCGGTGCGTATTTAGTAAACGTGTATTTGGAATCAAATTTCAAGTGTACAAGCTTTGCCTCCACTTTTCTTTCCAGATGGGTTCTTAGCTGCCCCTCTCCCCCGATGCACACATGTGATCACACAGTTTTTTGTATGCTTCGGATTGAAGACAAGAAATACGCATTTCGCAAATAAAACCTTGCTTTAGACATTATTCTATTTTTTCTTTACAATTATTGATGCCGGGATGGGTGCGTTTGGTAGAGGGTTATTAAACGAAGCTGATAATTAAGACCAAAAGGCAGCACTGCATACAACTGCGCATTCACAACATTCGACTTTTGTGTACCTTACAACATTTTTGTGAAAACACTTGCTAATTATGTTTAAAATATGATACACATTTAGGAGACGAAGGCGAAGGCGTCGTTGCGATTCATCACCGTGCCAGTGGACGTGGAGCGCTTGCTCAAGTGGATGTGGTGGCGGAACGCAGTCCCCTACGGTGACAAGAAGGCAAGGGGCTTGTGGTTCTTGTCATCTTCCAGGAAGCAGAGCATGCAACACGCATTGCTGCCCAGGTAGATACGCAAATTGAAAGCGGCTTCCTTGGAGAAAAATTTGTATTTCGTTTTAATTGCAGTACCTCTTACTGCTTTTTCCATGTTTTGGGCGATTTTCATCAAAGCTATCACACGTATTAGAGCTATGATCAAACTATATCCTTTTGGTTTTAACCCTTATAAAATGCTTTTATTCGGCAAAGTTTAGTTCATTTCGCCATGCATTGGTAGTTTCTTTCGTTTCTTACTGTTTGAATTATTGTTGCACCCGGTATTGGATTTGAACCACCTCCATTCCATTAAAAAAATAATGTTGAAACATTCTGAAAAAAATATTTAAATTATTGCTGTTTTACTTTTCAGCAGAAGCTTTTTCAAAACCTGCAACTATGAGTGATTTTCTCCATAAAGCGTTTTGTAGCCACTATAACGTATAGTAGAAATAAATGTTGTTAGCTTTCAGCTATAAATATTTCCTAAGTGTCCCTAACTTCCTGTAATTTTGGCCACGTGGAAAACACTTTGTATCAACTCAGAAAACGTTTAGAACAATGTTTGCAATTGCAATCACCTCGAAAAATTTCAACCACCTCGCGAATCCCCGTGAAAAAAACAAATATTGTTCTGTTTTCTTTTTTCAAAATTAAACGTTGTTCTTTTTGCAGTGAATTGTGTTTGGGGAGGATGGAGTTCGTGGGGCTCTTGCTCTAGGTCATGCGGTGGCGGAACTAAGACTCGCTCGCGAGGTCACAGCACAGTAGCAAGTTGCGGAGGTGCTGCTTGTTCCGGCCCTAGTACTCAATCAACATCATGTAACAGCCAATGCTGTCCGGTAAACTGTGCTTGGGGAGGATGGAGTTCTTGGGATCGATGTTCACAGACTTGCGGCGGTGGAAGTCAATCCAAGTCACGATCGGCATCTGTAACGGCAAAATGCGGTGGTAACAGCTGCGTAGGTCCTTCATCATCAACACAAAAATGTAATACTCAATCCTGTCCAGTGAATTGCCGGTGGAGTTCATGGGGTAGCTATGGTTCATGTTCAGCGACATGCGGTGGTGGTGTCCAGACTCGTAATCGTGGTGTTGCTGTGGAAGCTGCTCATGGCGGTTCTTCTTGCACCGGTCAAGGCACGTCGTCTAGGTCTTGCAACACTCAGTGCTGTCCCGTTAACTGCGTATGGGGATCNTGGAGTAAACCCGGAACNTGTTCGGTTAGTTGCGGTGGTGGAGCTCAGATCAGCACGCGCAGTGTCGCCGTACCCCACAAATGTGGTGGTAGACCTTGTCAGGGTGGAACGACGTCTAGAACATCTTGCAACACCCAGTGCTGTCCAGTTAACTGTCAGTGGGGTGCTTGGGGAGAGTTTGGCGCTTGTTCGAAATCATGTGGGTCAGGATCTCAAACTAGGTATCGTTTAGTCTCAGTGCAATCATCATGTCTGGGAAGGGATTGCTCAGGTAGCGCCGCATCTCACCAAACGTGCAACGTGAATCCATGCCCTGTTGATTGCCGGTGGGGTGAGTGGAGCAAATACGCCTCATGCTCCGTTTCGTGTGGTGGAGGCCAGCAGTCCCGCAAGAGAACGGTCGCAGTTGCGGAGAAACACGGCGGGAATTCGTGCCCTGGCACTGCAGTTAGCTCAAGACCATGCAACACACAGTGCTGCCCTGTCAGTTGCGCGTGGGAGGAGTGGAGCTCATTCAGCTCTTGCTCCGTTTCGTGTGGCGGAGGAACGATGTCGCGGAACAGGCAGATCATGGTTCCTGCAAAATGTGGAGGTGCCAGTTGCTTGGGAGAAAGCAATGATACCCGGAAGTGCAACACAGTGTGCTGCCCTGTAGATTGCCGCTGGAGCACTTGGTCCGATTATGGAGTTTGCTCTGTATCATGCGGCGGCGGTTCAAACTTTCGAACTCGAACCATTCTCACGGAAGCTGCATGCGGTGGCACGAAGTGCACAGGCTCTAATCGTGGTTTAGCAACATGCAATTCCAAGCCATGTGCAGTAAACTGTGTTTGGAGTCAATGGAGTGACTGGAGCCCTTGTAACGCTACTTGTGGCGGTGGTATAAAAACAAGGAGAAGAACTATAGCAGCGCAGGCTCGATTCGGTGGAAGTGAATGCAGTGGAGAGGCACAGGATATTATGTAAGAGTATGCAATTGAAATGTTTAGACTGCTTGTTGCGATAGTGTGATTGTGAAACCTTAATTTACACGATTGTGAAACCTTAATTTAAGAACGGAAGATCAAAACAGAAGAACAAGTATTTTTATAAATTAATCAGTATTACACACAATTTTTAATGCGGTTTCACAGAATTAAGACCTAAACGTTTCAAACGTTGCTCAGTAAATGAAAATGGCTTTTATTTAGTGTAAACACATGTTTTGTTTCAGGATATGCAACGATTACTGTTGCCCTATAAACTGCTCGTGGAACAATTGGGAAAATTGGGAAAGTTGTACTAAATCGTGTGGTAAAGGTATGGTTTATCTAAACGTTTATGGTTGTAGCTATAATTGTTACGTTAATAATACAAAACTCTCACTTTCCTAAAAGCCTCACTCACTAACTTTCGGATTGATTGTTAAAACTGTCAGAATTTTCCCAGTTGGGTGCACATACAATTCCATTGAAGGTTTTTTAAAAATGTGTTTATGGTATCAGGTTGCAATTGTGTACGCTACCTAATGCCACGTGATTATGCGTTCATTGGACATTGAAGAATAATTCACTTTTTAAAAGTTTGTTTGACGCAAATGAACTGAATATTTATCTTTATTTTTTTGATAAAATTTTCTATCTATGACAAAACTACCCCAATGAATGCTACAAATAGCAAACATTTTCTCAAATGCAAATATTTTTTTTTGAAAATGAGTAAATATTTTTTCCAGTGCTTCAACTACGGGGTTACATTTTATAAGCTGCGTAAACTATTCTCATCGTCATATATTTTGTGCTCGGGCAACAACAAGTTCAAGATAACTGTAAAGCTGATGTGCCAAACATAAACTTTTGGGAAAAAGAGCAAAATTTTCAAGTATTCGAAAATGATCAAAACGTCTGCGGGTTAGGTCGAGTTTATTTATATTGAAACAGTTTAATTGCTTGTGAAGAAGAGGCGTTTGTGTTACGCAGTTTCATAATTGAACATGCAGCTCGTAGGTACTATTTTTTAATCGAGCTCACTGAACAACTGCAGCACAGTACTTTTTGGTTTTAAGAAACGTCGAGCGTTTGAGCTTAGATTTTATTTTGGAATTGACACTTTATTCCTAGGTTTTACATTATCCAAGACTTCTTTAAGCGTTACAAAGGTTAATGCATATTGGTCATATAGTAAAAATTGGTTCAAGCTGTAATTAAAAACTTTAATTTAGACTCATATTTTTCTCCATTCAAAACTCATGTTTAGTTATACCNGCCGAGTTTGAGCAAGTCGTTTTTCATCTTTATTGTAAACATAATTANAATGAACGTTTAAGGCTGGTTCTTCCAGTATAGTGGATTTTTTCTATGCACTCTGTCGANCAGTCTTTTCGAATTTACGTAGGTTTTGTATTTTTCGAGTTAAGGAGGCCAATTGTTCAACTTGGTCTTGCATGCCTGANGTCCAGCATTAAGGCCAATTTGGGCAAANCGTCAGGAAGTTTGACAAGAAAATCTACAGTGCTCAAATTGTGCTCACTATCGAATTTGCACATATACAGTAGGAATAGTATCAAACACAATTTCACATGTTTGTGCTCGGACTTGTCATTGTAATTATCGTTTGCCTTTTTTGGGCCTCTAAACCATAGATGGCAGTGAAATACAAAAAACTTTTGAAAATAACATATCTTCATGCCTCAACATAATTTATTCTGTTGCATACAGAGCCGCAAGCTTTGAGCAGAATACCATTTTAATGCTCAACAGAAGGCCAATAAGGGCTAGTGGTAGAATTTCCGCATTTTTCGTGCTGTTTTGACCCTGTTTTGGGAGAAATTATGTTTGATTTGATAAATTAAAAAATTTTCCAAATACAGCAAGCCCCTTTTTTGGGTGTGATGAGAAAATAAATTGTGACTGATTCGCTTGATGTGTGGTCACTGCTGTGACGTTATCATTTTGCTTTTACCATGGCCGTCAAAACTTTACAGAAAACGCATAGAGGGAACTACACGTTTACAAAGCAGACGCTTGTTTGGTCTTATGCAGGTTCCCGCAAGCGCTTTCGCAGCGTTCGGCAGGTTGCGTCGTGCGATGGACAAATTTGCGAAGGAGCTTCCTTTGAAAATGAAACATGCAATGACATGTGCTGTCCTGTGCATTGTGTTTGGAACAGCTGGTCAGCTTGGAGTGCGTAAGTGACAGAACTAGGGCAGTAAACCGTTGCTTCGATCGTCATTACTTGTGGTAGTAAAGTTCTGAATTTGGAGAAAAAGATAAAAAGTTGATGCATTTGCATGTAAAGTTCGCCAACATTTTGGAAATAAGTGTTCTTCGCAAAAAAAACAGGATTGCGTACTCTGGAAAAATAGAATTAAGACGTTTGCTTCATGCCATTTTTTTATTTAGCATTATCTGATACGGGTATTACCAGATCCTTGACGATTTTTCATTTTCTTTGCAGCTGCGACATAAGCTGTGGTTCAGGAAATCAAAACCGTTCCAGAGCAATTTCTTCACCCAGCTCATGTGGGGGAAGTACATGCGAAGGTCCTAAGCACCAGAACCAAAGCTGCAACACACACTGCTGCCCTGGTAACGCAACATCAGCCGGAAAATTAAGGAAAACCGGGTTTAGAACATCAGCGTGAAAAATTATTTACTTTTCGCTTTTCAAGCAGGTTTAAAAAATAACCTGACATGGTGCTTATTATCTCATCAGCGTTTGTTGTTTGTTTTCTAGTTGACTGCGTCATGTCACCGTGGTCAGTATGGACTGAATGTTCAGCGACGTGCGGCGGAGCAGGTATGTCTCACAGAACAAGGGCAGTGGAGCGTCAGCCAGCCTGCGACGGAAAAGTTTGCAGCTTAGAAACACGTCAGAGCAAGTCGTGCAATCGGATGTGCTTGAACGGTGGCGAACTGTCGCAAAATTCGTGCTCGTGTGCAAAGGGTTGGTCCGGACAATGTTGCGAGACTGGTAAGATGTTCAGCAATGCGGTTATTTTGTATAAGCAACCGCTGGTCCGCGACAAATTTAATTGCAGTTTTTGCAGTGTAAAGCACTAAACAGAACCATACTTTTTCGCCCGAAACACAGTAAGCTTACTTTATTGTCACAGGGTCACAAACTTTTACACAACAGTTCGAGGGGCGGACATCTTACTTATGAGGTTGTTTCGGGATATGTTACATTCTAAGAAATCCACAAATGTTTCGTAGAAATATTATTTTTCCATTATTCATAAAATGTCTTTGCAGGCCGGATGAAAGGGATTAACTGGTCGGATTTGACCCATTGGCCGTAGTTCGGAGACCTTGCATTACGGAAAGTGCCCCCTGTTACGAAACTAGTGTAGCGCTGATTTTGGTAACCATGTTTCCTTCGTCATTGCGCTGTTAATTACCTCAATGACCAGTTTTGAGAGTTTGAAGAGTCACGAAAGACTTCCTCAGAGTGCTGAAACAACTTTCCCAAAGTGCTGCAACTGCTTGATTTCCTGTGACATGTGAACAAGTTCGAAACCGAAATCTGCATGTTTCGTTCAATTTTGCAGATATCAATGAATGTGAAGACAGCAGCCACAACTGTCACGCCCATGCAACCTGCAGAAACACTCAAGGAAACCATGTTTGCTCTTGCAAAACGGGTTTCAGTGGAAACGGAAGTTATTGCGAGGGTAAGATTGCATGCCTGCTCCAAAAATGTTCAAGTATACTTTGCCTTGCTATAGCAAGAAGCTGATTTTGCCATGTCATGACAAAGAACTTTCGGTTGCAGTAGATTACTGTAACCTTAAACTTGTTTCCAAAGGCGATCGGTAAAGTTGCTGTGAACTAAACATAGTAAAATAATTTCGAATCTGATTAAAAACCACTCAACCGAGCTACTTGCAAAATTCTTTTCTTATCAGTTTGGCTAACAACTTAAAAACAGAGACGACTCTTGCAAACATTGTTTTAAATGCACTATCTTTCCAAGATTTACTTGCGCAACAGAAGACACAAATTTTTAAAATCAAAGACATACTTCAAAATCTCAAACTTCAGACTTGTTTTTTCAGAACTATAGCTCCGATGCTTAACTTTTAACTGAAGTCTGAAGTACATCCTATTGCACACAACCTTCACAGGAGCTTCCCCAAAAACCATATAACAGCTTGTTTAAATCGGAATATTAATTTCGCCCAAGAGAGCATCGTCAGTTCCACAAAGTAAAACGTAAGATCTGCAAAGCAATGATCAAATCTGATCAGCCATTTAAAAACTACGGATCGGCAGTCTAGCATGCTTACAAAAGTAGGCCTTGTTCTCTATCTGGTCTTAAACCATTCTTATGAGTTCCCAAATTATTTAGGTTTTCGCAGGGACGTAGCGAGGATAGGCGTCGCCCGTGGCCGACCATATGTGCGCCTCCCTTTCCACCCCTCAAATTTGTTTACAAAAATTTGAAATCAAAGTCTTGTTTCGTGCTGAGTAAAGATATACGGAACATTAAAATCTTGAACATCAGAATCAATCATTCACAAGCTGAAATGGGTCTCGCTTTTCATTCTCGAATTTGGATCTTGCTTTTCCTTCCGGTTCTCCACCTTTCTCATCATTTGCCCTTGCTCTTTTTGCTGTATTCTATAAATATTGATATACGGAGCCGGCATAATTTGCTAAATTTTCTTCCCTGTTGGCGTTCGGTCTTTGGTAAGGCGAATCACTTAGCTGTAATTGTTAAGTCATTTCAGGAAATAAGCAAAAAACGCAAAATATGTATCATTGTGGGGCCCAATTAGAGAAGTGATGGCGGAAACCTACTCTGCAGATATGCATTTATTTGTGTTTATATTTCGTGTAACTTCTCCGTCTTTCATTAAAACAAGGTATATGTATTCCATATAGCAGGCGATAATAATAATTTTAATAATCTCATCTCAGTAATGTAAAAAATGTTTCATTGTTCACTTCACGTTTCAGTGGTGGTTTACTTCTCTTAGACTTGAAATGTTAACTCTTTCGCCATTGGCGCGGGATACTCTGAATGTGCGTGGCCCATTCAAACAAAATTTGTCAACTTGGCTTAAAACCGGCTCACGGCCATAACAGACCCTTTATGAATGTTGTTTGTTATGAACGTGGTGTGTTATGAACGCTGTCTCTTTTGAACGGGTCTGCTGTGAACATGATATGGTCTGTTATAAACGTGTCTGTTGTGAACAGGCCTGTTTTGAAAGGGAACCGTTTATTGCAATCTATCAATCCTTCTCATTGCAGTAATAACATTTATCCTCATTCGCTTCTGAGTGGTTGAACACAGCCGTAGGAAATTTTTACAACTATTCAACACTGCAAAAGAGCTGCGTTGTGCTACCCAATTTAGTATTGTTTATAATGGAATGAATCGTTCGATGAAAAAAAGCTATACAGTAAGCTTACGGGTTGAACTTAAGTTTTTGTATAAAGCTTTTT
>JGI24021J15306_10007582_pt1 | contig 13239 bp, 5 predicted proteins | sample Ectturendosymbi1_FD_15306 | JGI IMG/M metagenome (IMG submission 15306) | reverse complement strand
CGGAAGGGTCATTCCAGGAGGGTGGGTGTCGGTGTGGCCGCTTAAAGTTGTAACAGCGCAATAAAAGCAACAATATATACCAGCGACTTACGTGTACGGTCGCATAGAAGAAACCCTTCGAAAAGCAAATCGCAGTACAATTTTCTTTGCTGTAATCAGTCACGTCCCGTTCTCTGACGTAGTCCCAAACAGTAAACGTCTTTTCATCGTCAACCCAAACGCATGAAATGAATGAGCTTGCTGCAGAAATACAATGAAACAACCCGACTGCAGGAAGGAACTACATCATGGCTGCTAATTAAATCAGCCTCAAATACATAAGAGAAGAGGCGGTTACGGCTCGAATTGTGTGAATAAAACCTTAAAAATTTTAACGATTTTTCATATTTCGTCAAAGAGGTAAGGTTTGATAAAATGGGATAAACGCTAAAACAAATCCCACTGGGAATTTCTGGCAAGTCTAAGGTACAGCATCTACTTACCACAAAGAGCAACTGTAAGATTAGCTGTGAGCAGCGATTGACCACGAAGTGCCGAAGGAAAAGCGCACGAAACAGCGTCTTTATCGATGATCTTTGCTGGGTTGTTGTTTGCCCAGGTTTGAAACCGAGATGCATCGCAGTTGCAGGTCCATGGGTTTCCTGATAAAGCTCTGGGAAGATCGACAGGGAAGACAAATGGTTATAAAATAGCACATGGCGGTGTCTTTAACACAAACGTACGTGAATATAGGTTGAGATTTTGAACCAAATTATTTGTGTAGAATATATGCATTTCGTGCTTGGCAGATTTTGCAAGAGTTCATGGAGGACCAAAAAACTACAAAAAGTAAAGGAACAAGAGCTTACAATTTTGTTTTTATGCAAATATAAGTAAAAACATAACTTAGCACTTTTGAACCATAACAATACATATTTAAATTCTGTCAAGTCTTCAAAGAACCAAAAGATATAATCGTTTTACACTGCTGCATAGCAAAAGCAATAAACGTTGGAACTTGGACAAAATCATTGTATTTTGGACCTTTTCAATCATAACAACACATATTTAAAATATGTCAGGTCTCAAAAAAACAAAACATAATCATTTTATGATATTACATCAGAATATCAAAAGCACTGTAACCTGGACAAGAAACTAAATATATCTAGTCCACCATCCATCATGGACAAACATGTTTTGCTCAAGAAAAGCATCTTCAACAACTAGTAAAAACCAATGTGATGCTTACACAAAGACAAATGAAATTAACATAAGAAAGTAAACTGAAAAAGCATTGAAAAGAAGCAAATTGAAAAGCAGAACGAAAAACAGCACTTCAGCAAGAACACTGGATGTACACACTTCAGCAAGAACACTGGATGTACATGATAACTTATTTGCCTAAAAGCTTTAAACCGAAAATCAAAAACAATACACCACACCTTGTACCATGCATAATAACTTCAAGTCATGTGAGTTTTTCTAAAAACAGTTTGAGACCGTTGGCAAAAAAACAACTAAACCAACATCATACATGGACAGGAATCAGAGCAGGCAGAGAGAAACAATCCACTTGTAATAACAAAAATTAATAATGAAAAACAACAGCAGACATGAGCACACCACAAGCACCTCAAGAGCTCTTGAGGTGTCCCATGAAGCTAACCTGATATTGTTACAAGTAAAGTCAAAACGTTTCAAAGAGGCAGCTACAGTGAAGTGGGAACAGCTAACAAGCTGTACGTGCTCACCTGCCTGAAAATGATGAAAATGGGTGGTAATAACAAGCCATAAAGTGCATAGTAATTTGCAACAATGCTAGTAAATATGTTGGGGTATTGACACTTTTCCTTTAAACAACAGTTGGTTGCATTTCCTGAAAATCTGCAACACCATATTCTTAGGGAAGCAACTTACGCAACTGTACTTTTGTAAATCTTCATGTGCAATTCTGCTGCTACAAAAATCAGTTCTGGCCAGCAACATTACTGCCACTGTGCAAACAATGACCAAGTTCCAACAAAGATGTCCAAACAACAGAACAAAAGGCTATCACAACATGCTTATACATTTGCAACAAAAGATTTCCAACAAAAACACATAACCTTGAAATAAACTCAACAGAACAAGTATTTCTGTGCAAAACAGCAAAGGTGGTGTTTTGAGTTTATTAGATTGTAGTTCACGTATCACACAAGCACTAATTAATGTTGTAGAAAATGTTCATTTGCTTTATGTATTCTGTAACAACACAGTCCCATCAAACTTCAGTCTTGAATTGCATTTCCTTAATGCTATATAAATGGTCATATTAAAATGTGCTTTCTCCACACCACACAAAAATTATGCTATACTTTCATTCAACAAATACAACACACTGCAAGCACTAATGCTTTGATGTCATCAAGGTAAATGCAAGTATATTTTACATATTTCAACTGAAATGTTATAAAGTGAATGCATCTTGCATTGTTTCTAATTACAAAATGTAAAACAAACTTCATTAAAGAATAAGAACTACGTCATATCATCTAATTCACTAAAACTTTTTTTAGCATTTTTGTTTTGCTTGTTGGCCCAAAACCAATATTTCTTTTGGTATAAGCACAACTAAAAAATGTAAGCTTCCATTTCTGCGTTTAATGACTTGTGTTTTAGCTGGAAATTTAATAAGCAAAAAAGAAATAACAGTTCTGCTGATCACAAACCATGTATTCACCCTCAAACATCATTAAACAAAAGTCATAATTTTAATATATCTTGCAAATGATAAGAGCAACATCGCTTGTTTCCTCAAGCAAAACATGAAAATCATAAGCTTGTCTAAATTAATCTTAAACTAAGAGACATGGTTGAAATATTTCAACCGCCAACTGTTTCAATTGAAATCAAGATGCAATTTAAAAAGTTTGAGCCAGTGTTGCAGCATGACCACTAAACAATGCTATGCCTAAGCTTTTGGCTTCCTTTGCATGCCAAAACAACCGTTTAGAGCCCATGATTGTTTTCAAAAATTCAGCACAATTTGCTTCATTTCTGAGTATTTACGTCAAAATAGGTTTAATAGAAAGGTTCAACAAGGGTGAAAGACAATACATGGAAACAAAGGGGGTTACTTCAAAAGAAGAAAGTAATGTTACAAACACACAGGTGTAGGTATCAAATTACAAGTGGCACTGCTTCAGTTGGTAATATGAAACCTGCTACAAAGCTTTTCACAACTTTCGACATGATATTTCACACCTCTCACACAAAGAGTCTATTATTGTTCAAAGTATTACTTAACAGTAGTAAGTTGTGCAACTTTCCACATGAAACAATGCAACGACAAGAGTAACCCATTATCATCATATCTGCTTTTTTCAGAAGTTTTTACAAATCTGGTTAAAGAAATTAACTGCATTCACCCAAGGTACTTTTAGAAAACCGGCAAATAGTAACTATTCCCCAGCAAAATTTGTTCTAAAAAAATCACAGGTGCTTCAAATCTGACATTCTTTCAGTAAAACAAACGCAAAAACAAAAACATGGTGATCAACTCAGTATCCAATCACTGCAGAATACCATCAAAAACTACATTCAAGCTCCATGCTAAAAATCATTGTACAAAAACTAGGCTTCTTCTTGATTGATTGATGCCCCACAATTTTCTTAACAAAATTTGCTTACCAAACGCTTTGCAAGGGTTGCTGTGAAATCAATCATGATTTAGAGTGGAGGCGAAGCAAGCCTTAACAACACCACCGTAGTTACTCCCAACTATAACACTTCTAAGATTACGACATTAAAAACTCAGCATATGTAAGACTTTGCAATTACTAATCAACAAAAAGACTTTTTTATGTTTATATTGCCAAACAAAAAATCATGTTAAACAGAGGTAAATGGAACACAATTTCCAAAACACCAGCTGTTCAAACAAATGCCCAGTTACAAGCAACAACATGGCATCACTTCAATAACCACATGAAAACTACATCATTGGCCTTGATGTACAATTTTGGTACATGGTACAAAAATGATAAAAATTTTAGAAGATGAACACCAGTCTGCTTGGGCAAAAGCTGTGAAAACAGCCATCAAATTTAACAATGGTTAGAACATAACAGACACCTCAGAAACTGCAAAAATTTGACTCTAAGTCAATCATATTAACTTGAAGCATATTTTTACAACTATCCTTTTTACATATCAATGTTTTTTACTCTAAAATTGGTTGAAACCCAAATGCTACATAAGCTGAAACAAGTAATGTACATACATCTGCAAGTTCACACTTTTGCTACTGGTTTATGTATCTGTATGGAATTTATGTTTCCAGTGTAGATACTGGGCTATGTACAATGGATATGTCTTATTTTAGATTTCAGCTGTAATCTCTTTCTTTCAAAAATTTGTACATTTACGTATAAAAACTATAAAGAAAAATACAGTAGTTGATTTTACAACTGAAGCACTTGTTTGGGCTTCAAAACAGCAAGGTGTTTCAGGAAAATGGCATAAATATGATAAACTCTCAATAACTGCCTGGTACCCAGTCTGTTTTTTTCAGTGAACATCCCCAGTACTGAAAGTGTTAATGTTCTCCATGAAACTTTCTTTACAAAACATCACTGATCAATGTCAGCTCCCAGTTAAATTCCAAAAAACTTGTTGGATTGCTTTCACTCTGGACAAGTATGACCGCTACAAGATGTCTTCAAAATATTAGCAATTTTATACAAGACATCTATTTTTGTCAATCAAAAGGAGTCCTTTCATAGCTTAGAATCAGATACCAAGATCTTGCAGGGTATAAGTATATTGCATCTGCTAGGTAGGCATCATCAGCTCTCATTTAAAGAGAAATTAATGGAAATGACTTGTATTTCACAACAAAATGAAATCAACCCAAAAAATATATGCCATATGGGCATTGAACTATTGAACTTACACTTCTTGTAACAAACCAATTCTTTTCAATGCTTTATCTTGAATGCACTCAATTTCATTTTGGGAAAGATTTCTGCAAAAATTGAAATCAGTTTAAATTAAACTGATTTTCCCATAGACACATACTACTGGTATATATATTCCTTCAATTTGATCACAAATTACAATCTAAAATTTAAAATTGAAATAGTAGTACAGCTTCCAAGTAGTTCTTGCTAAGAACTATGAAGCAAGTATTTCTCTTGGCTAGACATTTTCTCTGGCTTTATTTGATAGTCTTTTCAATGTCTTATCCAACAACCATTTTAGAGCTCTAATGTGTCCTCTGTGAATGAGGGACTTTCAGAAAATTGCCAAAGTTATTATGACCACCAACTTTATAGATAAGCAAGACAAGACGACCAAAGCAAAAACCTCAAAAAATAACATACAATTATGATTGATAAGCACCTATGTATACCCTTGGATGTAATCAATCACTAAATATCCAGGTTTTTCAACATCACAACAAATAATATTAAACAAAATAATTCACCATCTACAGGGTGATCCAAACAAAACAGAACCCACAAATCTTTGAATAAAAATTTTTAATTTTCGTTGTTCCTCTTTCTTTTCCAGATTATAGTAGTAGGCATAGTGCATGAAATATTGCAACAATACTTTTTCCCACCATGTCTTGGTCAACCAAAGAGAAGGCATTTTGCATGGAGACCTATTTCACTAACAAATCATATAAAGTAATGCAAGCAAGTTTTCAGAGAAAGTTTCAGTGTCGTCATGCTCCATCAAAAAACAGATATTTTGACTGGATTCAGAAGTTTAGAGAGTATGGGACTATACAAAATCTTAATTCAAAAGGTATGAGGGATACTTATTCTAGTCGGACGTTGAGTGCTATGATGCAAAGAAACACGTAAACATTGACAATTTTGCATGACGTATGCAAGTTTGCCTTCAACGCTGTGGAGGCCATTTGGAGCATATTTTGGAAAGAACATGACTTTTCTGTGAAGGGACTTTAATTTGGGGAATGATGTACACAGACTGAAGTTTAAAACCTGAAAAGTGCTTGAAGTTTACTAGATCTTCGTAGGATTTAATAAAATTTTCATGGGTTCTGTTTTTTGGGTCCCCCTGTGTACATTTTGAACAACCCATCACAAAATATTTTTCTTTATAAAAGAAATGCAATATTTCTACATCAGACGAAACTACAGCCACCACTTGGATAAAATTATTTATCAACACAATTCTTCTATTGCATTAATATCTAACAAACACCAAAGCTCACAAATCGCTGCTACACAATGCAAGAAAACATACATAGTTAACTTACAAATGTGTAAGTTCAGTAAAACCAAGTAGGTCAGTTGCTGAAAACGTTTTCAACCTGTTGCCATAAAAGTTGCTGCAAAAAACAATACATCTGTGTTAATAAGCAAAAAATGCAATCACAGTTCACAATACCACAATGAGAGCTAGGCTTCAACAGCTTGTGCATCCATCACTATATCAAAATAGTAATCTGTGTTCAAATAATGCTACCAAAAAAGTATTACTTATTTTAAGAACATCCTGATGCTATATTAAAAGATTAAACCATAGGCAGCAGCATGTGAGCAACAAAATAATATATACTAAACAAATATATACCTAACAAGCATGGCTCTTTGAAATCTAGCATCACACAGGTTAGTTGGAATAGTTTTGTAAGCACAAATCAACAAAATGTGCTCACTGCCACATTTTTATATCAGTATACTTTGTTTCATTGCCAATGATTTTTTGTCTTTAGCACTTTACTATACCACTCTTTATGTATTTGTTATTTACATGACAGATACTAAGTTACATATTAATACAGAGCTTGCATTTATGGAACACCAGCTGTAACCTTTTTCCCTAAAAATTACATACATTTATGCATTCAATCTATGAAGTTAAATAGTGGATTTAACAATTGAAGCGCTTGTTTGGACTTCAATAATACGTGTTTTATGAAATTTGCATAAACATGGTAAACTCTCAAAAACTGTCTGGTATCCAGTATAGTTTTTAGATAAAAACACCCAGTACTTAAAAGTGCTTATTTTTGGCACTAGCAGAGTAAATATTGTTTAACACAGCATCTTGGGCACCTTGACAAGATACTGAATTTTGGGTGAACTTCTACAGATATGATCATAATTAAATTTCAATGTGAACAACATGATTCAAATTACAAATACACTTTTCTGAAAGCCTGATCAAGAATTACAACATATTTGTGGGTTTCAGAATATAATACCAGTGTGCAACCACCTACCAACAAATGCAAATGCCTCAAAAATTTATACTCAGTTCAGCAGAAAAAGCTGCATAATGTTCACTCAAAAAATTCTGCACCATACAATCAACACCTTATGTGAAATAGAAGCAATGCACCATTACATGCTCCATGTTCAATTTTAATGCACATGAGCAAAATCCAAAATAGTGCAGAAGTGCTCAAGATTTTACTCATGTTTAAGATTAGTATATGCTGCCTTTGCTGCCACTAATGCAATAGTACCACCAAAGGAAGTATATGCAAATATTTTACCTTATGAGGTACTATAATGCAAAACCTGTGTCCTTAAATACAAAAACAAAACTGACCAATACTTAGAATGATGCAACAATTACAAAAATCAGATTCAGAATTACATTGACAAAACATTCGGTGGGAAATCTTGCCGAGTAGGAAACTTGGTTAAACCAGCTGAAGAACAGTCAGCAAAACAACCAGTGGTGGTTGCCACAGTGGTGAAAGATGAAGAACTACTATCTGCACAGGTGCAAGATGTTGGGCACGGAGAGCATGATGCCTGCAACAAATACTAAGCGAATTCAAACTTTTCTAGACATATCATTCTCACAGTAATATACCCCAACTTCAAAAACTTAAAACAAATGCTAACATTGGCAATATTAGAGTGTACATCTCATTATGATGACAGTTTAGTGATATAGAGTGACCACCTCTTAATCAATGATGCCTCAGTCCACAACTAAGCTAGTCTTAATTAAAGAGAGCTCACTGGCAAATCAACAGTCAATAGCAAAGCAATAAAAGCTCAGTAGTGGGGCTGCAACAGCTCAGTGGTAGAATGTCTGTATTTAAATCACAATATTCAGTGATTGATCTAGTGCAGCTTTACCCAACCTTACAGCACCCCACAGAAGAGAAATATAATTAGCGGCACCCAGTGACAAACTCATAGCAATTTGCTTTAAGACTTGATAACATTTGGAAAATGTATTTTTTAATGATGTATTTAAAACGTATTAGCTCGTGTCACCCGAGTATTGCAAATGGCACCCTAGGGTGCCGTAGCACCCTGGTTGGGAAACACTGATCTAGTGATTCACAGTCACTAAAAGAATCACTGCACTGCTCCTTGGATGAAAGCATTGAGCTGAACCATCTAATCAAGACACAAATATCAGATTCTGGCTTGCCATCCTATGCCATTACCAAATAATAAAATAAATTGACATCAAACAATAAAAAACTCTCAAAATAAATACAGTTTTTAATTTTACATATTTCGTTTATCCAGCAATTTTGTTCCCATGTACCACCAGACCTGTACCAACTTGGGACACCAACAAGGTGAAGAGCTTTATGAGAGGCCCAAATCTTTTAAACTCTATGTCCAATAGCTTTAAGTTATCTTTAACACATTTTTCCAGAGGGGGCAAAAAATTTTGCAGAGGGTTGAAGCCCCCCTGGTCACAAGCCTGTGTACCAGTGTCAATTTGGATACAAATATTAAAACAATCATAGCTACACAAAAAAATAGATACATAATCCTTGAATGTAAAGTGGCATTTTGTTCTTCACAAGAACACAGTAACTTTACAAATGTATGCATCAAAGAGTTGTTTCATTTCATATTTTAACCTCATTGGTGAGTACAAAAACTGGCCAGTCGCAACCACGTGTTGCAACCACTCCGCTGGCATTGTGCTATGAAGTACTGATTGTGCGGTAGCATATCATAAAAATAAATACAAAACATCAATAAAAAATCACCCAAACCTGAACATTTGCCACCAAAAGCATGCAGCACAGGTTGAATAAGGTATTCCAATTTGCACAATGCATTATCATGTGTCATTGAAGAAGGAATGGTTCAGTTGAAGAAATGGCATAATGAACAAATAAACAAGTGCACTTTTTGTTTACATAATTATTGCATATGCTACAATAACTACAAGAAAAATTTTTAAAATGTCAAAAATGCAGTATTAAACAATATTCTTATCAGAACATCTCGGGCAGGTGTCCATGCATCAGGCTCTAAGCACAAGCATAGCAGCTTGTGTAGCTAACCATATAAGTTAGATAGAGATAAGGAGGCAGATTATTAACATTTTGGTTGTCGATTTAAATCTTACTCAGCAACTCTCCAAACAACAACTGCAGTCAAACGGCCAATATACAATTTGCCTACTATACAAATTGGCTTGGAAAGCCAACCATGAACCTATACCACCAAAGTTTATTCAGATTTGTTTAATTAACATATCATAACATAATTATCAAACTTATAGCTTAATCTACACATACAAAGTTAATGAAATCTAATATCAGTTTATAAAATACAAAATTAAAACTTTGGAGCTAGATTCACAAACTATTTTTACCCAACAATTTATTTTTATAAAGCATTTGTAGAACACCAGAATACTACAATGATCACTGAAAAACTAAAAGATCTCAAATCTATAACTAACCCGCTTGGATTCGGTCACAACCACAAACAAGATTTTTTATGCAAACTTTTGCACTATGTTGCAAGACCAATGTGTCCATAACATTGTCTCATTGGGAATGAACTGCAATGCTGATACAACCAGCACACGAGGAAGGAAATGCACAACAGGTTAGTAGATCGGGCTGAAACAAACTTTTGTCCAGAAATTATGACTATATAAAATAGGTCGTCATTTGTGTACTGCATGCTAGGCTATGCAGCCATGGCTTTCTTTCTACCTTGCTCATGTTTAGGAAATTCCAAGTGCCATTCTTAGCCAACCACCGCAGGCCAGTTATTCTGCAATTTATATTATAAATCCTTTTCATATAAGAATGCTGTTGGATTATTTCTGACTGTAGCAGTTCTTATTTTTCCTTAAGTTTGATGCAGATTACAAGATATTTTGGTTTTAGATTGCTGAGAAAAATATGTTACCCTCTAGGGAACGTTTCCTAAATTGGGGTTTGCCATGAAGATGACCACTAGAAATCTGGGGCAACTACACGAGGATTACATGAACTGAAGGTATGACAAAAAAGCTGAACTTATATCAACCAACTAAACGTGACACTTCAGGAAGAAGATACGAACATGTTTCTAGGTCAAAACAAAGTAATAGCATTTTCAAAGAAACTGGAAATATAAAAAACTAGAATAAATAATAATACTGTAGATATGTTTCCTGCTCTACGTGAATGCATTGCCATCAAAGCCTTAATTAATACTGTACATAGTTTGATTTTCCCTGACATGACGTTTAACAACATTCTGAGAATTGCTTTCTGGACTGGGTTTCCTTTTTCGTTGAAACATTTCAGTCATTTGTCCTGCATTGTAATCGTTTTGAAACGTACCATAACAGTATACACCAGCCTACGTTTTCAGATATATGACCAAATTGGATCAATTTTTTTCGGTCATTTCAAAATAAGCTTGGTCTATGACCAAAGGATGACTGAAAAGATAAACCCTGTTTCTGGACATGTATAAATAATCTGGACATACATTTTAAAAGAAACATACAAGATTTTTAATTGGATTTCAAACACTTTTTCTTGTAAAAACTATCTGTTAAGACCGGATAAAAGATCAGCATAATTGTCATCTGATCTATGTTTAAATATTAGTTTCAATCAAACAACTCTTTGATCTTTCTAGTTTTGCTCTCACAAAAAAATAAATTTTATCCCTTTTTGTATTGCCTACATGAATAAAACAGCATTTTTAACTCTTACAATATAAAAACAAACTGCAGGTCTAGATTTACAATTGATTCTGACTTTCTAGTTTGCCTGTCAGAAATAGCTCTGAGAAATGATACAGTAAATTGTGCAATAAGAATCCCACTTATTCCATTGATATTGTCAGTTTTACACATAAAACATTTCTCAGTGTCATATATTTTTCATTTCTGCACTTGTCAGACAGAAAAATTGATGCCACATAAGATTGCGGTCAAAAAGATAACAGATTTACAATAACAATTAGGGCCCATCCACATACCACAGATGTAGCCAAAAAGTTTAGGAAATCTTGCTTTATAGGACAGTCTGTCTCTAGCAGATTCAGTCAATACAAAATCTTGCTAAATTGTTTGTGGTTTTGCTCAATGCAAAACAATACAATGCAAAGTTTTTGGAAGTTACGCATGGAGAGAAATAGGAAAAAGAACATTTGGACAACCTGCTTATTTAACAAAAAATCTGTTGAAATATGAATTATTTATTGTTAATTTATTTTATTTAATGGCAAACCACGGCAGGGCAGAGCCTGGAGTGCCATCTGCCAGGACCAAATAATATGAGTTAGAATTTGAAGCAATAATTAGTATTACACATTAAACAGGTAGATAGTTGATCAGTTTCAATAATCATTAACAGCATTTTTCTAAATTGTTGCAGCTTTACTAGCGACTTCCACTGTTGCAACCATTGCTTTTTCAGAAAGTGAAACACAAGTAATATAAGCACCACCAAGCAAAGACACTGGAGCAGCAGTAGGGCAAGGGGTCAATAATAAGCATAAGGGCAATGAAAACTTAAAGTAATAAAAAAATCATTACCAGTTATGCTTGCTTCTATTTAGCAACAACATTTACCTCAAAAATCCTAACAGAAATTATAGAAAACCCATCTGAATCTTCTGGGTGTGCAAATCGCTGCAATAAATGTTTCAATTTGGCATTTATTGGTAAACCATGAAATTACCTATGATATTGTTGTGAAAAAGCTCTTCCTCCCCCATTGCTCCCCTTTTTGAAAGGGCAGTGGACTGGAAAAAACGCCCCTGCGATTTCTCGGTCTCTAGCATCCTGTCACCAAGAATTGCAACTGATCTTAATCTTTCCAAATTATAATACTGATTTATTGCAGACACATGGTCCATATCGTAGGCACAGTAAAAAACACATGAGCACAAAAAAATGGTTAGCCATAACTCATTAACAGAGGTATTTGCACATGACTACACGGATAAAAGAAAAAAAAGTTTTTAACATCACCCCAATTATTGCATCATACACCCACCACAATACAGCGATCCAGTAGTGTGAAAGAAAAGAAGGCATTCTTACATCAAAACTTTGAGGTAAACAACTAACCGTTAAAAGGAGCAAAAAGCAAAAGATGAGTCTGCTGGGGGTGGATACTGGCGCTGAGATACATGCAACTGTTCCAATCAAGGTTTCAAATGCTTTACCATGCATTTATCATGAGATCAACAGCGAAATAAACTTCATAAGTTTTGAAACAGTCCAATAATCCTGATTTTTAAAGCAGCACGCGGGAGCTTTTTGTTGTTATGCAAAAATATTATTGATAAGACACATACACTGTTCCAATGCAACAACAATCAAATCAGTTGGTCACCGTTATACATGAGTGTTAAATAATTAAGGAAAAACAAAGATTTGTAAAAAGCATCAGACATTTGAAAAGATTGGATGAAGTTACATGAACATGCACAACGTTGTAAGAAGCGATAAAGATTATTTCTCAATAAGGCATAAAAAATTGTGACACAATGGGAATGGCTAACTTGGTGTAGGCGAACACTTGCATTTGTGGGTACATATGTAATGCATAATTTAGTAAGCATTATTGTATATAGCATGCAAGCGCCTCATACTAGCCTAAGCCTGCGTGTATTTACTCCACATGTGGCAAGCATACTGTGCCTCGAAGCTTGTTTGATGCACAATATAGCAATTTCATTTGTCTCTGAATATCACAATCATCCTTCAGTGAAGCATGCATCAACACACCAAGGTATTTGAGTAAGGGGGGTCAGCGGCGTCGGTACCAGCGGCGTCGGTACCACCAGCGTAGGGTTGTACCTCCAGCATAGGGATGTACCACCAACGTAGGGGTTGATTTAGTAAGCAAGTGGTTGTATCTCTAGCATATGGAGTTGATTAATAAGGCAACTGTTTCAATTACAGGGCCTAGCTTTTCAGCGGGCATTTTGAGGGATCGCCTGCCTGGTTCTGCTCCCATCTCCTTGCAATGATTCAAGCTTGTACTTATCATTCATCAATGTT
>JGI24021J15306_10007581_pt1 | contig 13240 bp, 11 predicted proteins | sample Ectturendosymbi1_FD_15306 | JGI IMG/M metagenome (IMG submission 15306) | reverse complement strand
AAAAAATTGCATTAGATGTTTTTTTTTTGTACTTGCAAAAGTTTAAATGCATATTTTTGGAAAACCTTTTTAGGCATTAACATACTTTTTCAGAAAAAACATTGATCTCCCAAATTTTTTGACCCCCAACGCCTATGATTACAAGTGAGTGATTTATGTGAAAACATTTGATTTAAAGAAAAAACGTTTTGAGTACAAAATATTTGCTAACAAAAGAAACAACAAACGCTGTCCACTAAATGTACGACGCATACTTGGCAGAGGAAAGAACACTGCTGAAACGATAAGACGGATTTTTGCTTCGTAACTTTGGTATCATCGTTTTAAGAATATAGTTAAATTTGATCCTGAAATCGGTAAAGCAAAAACAATGCTTGAGCATGACATGGTTTTGACTTCAAGCTCTACTGGCCAGTGCTTGCATGATTGATTCATTTTCAAACATGCAGCTGTCAAACCTTTGTTTGCGACTAGCTTAGTTACTTCCTTTGGAGTGTCAGGTGCGGTCTGAGGCGTCCATCTCCGCTTGCTTGCGCCAGGGGGCCACGCGGCTGCTTTCGTAGCGAATGCTGTGTTGATGACGAGTCAAAAGCGAGCACTGCGCATAAACCTGTCCCTTGAATCCACACATCAACGCCGAGGTTGGACAGGGCACAAGTGCCGCTTCTCGCATGACTTGACCGGGTATTGAAGGTAGCCGCGAAAACGTCGGAAGACCAAACTTACTCAGCAAAAGGCAAAATTCCTTGTGTGAAGCTTCTAGATTCTAGAAGGGTTTATAGTATAAAATGTTTTAAGCCGAGTCACACAACCGCCTTTAAAACTCATGTTAGTGATGACGTTCAGGTATAACACAAGTTTTGTACCGCACATTCGCACAACGAACATCACACAACAGCTAATGGCAGCAATCAAAGTCATTTTTAACGAGACCGAGACGCAAAAGAAACGCGTTGAATCCCAACGGTACAAACTCGTCTGGTCAGCTTTAAAATACAGCCGGTTTGCAGGACTCAACTTCGTTGCGCAATCGGCATTTCTTCTGTAATTCACGAGTCGGTTGTGGAATACGCGACCTGGAACTAGAAGCTGGACTCCGATAGTCTTTGATGGGGGTGAACTGGCGACTGAACCTCGATGGGAGGCTCGTCTTCCAGACCGGTAAAGTCGTCACCATCAACACCGAATCCAAAGCTGGGCTTTGCCGGACCGTTCGTGTCGCTGCTCACACTGATCTGACGGGTTTTACCTTCAACGTCGAAGGAACTGGACTCTTCTGTTATGCACTCGCTCAACAAAGGAAACGTGGCACCCCTGCGAATGTCAGGGGGGGCATGGAGGCTGTGTTTCTTGCTAGATTCTCCACACGAATCCGACCGATGCCGGTTTCTGGTCTTCCGCTTTTTCTTCGGGAAATGATAAACCAGCTGCTTTTTGATTTGCAACTTCACGCTTGAACCAGGAAAGCTGAAAGTGCGAGGGCGATTTGGGCCTGAATTTCCGATAGGGCCAGGCAACTCCCCAATGTCAAGGTCGCTGCTTTCGCCCGAAGACGCAGTCGACTCTTCTTCATCGGGGTAATCGGGCGCCGTCGACAGAGCATTGTCCGGTTCTCTGCTGGTCGATAAATCCTGCAAACCACGCATGTTTAATGACACACTCAACTTGAGAAAGAATGTAATTAGTGCACCAACCCAAAGCGCTATAATCACTGTGAACTAGCTTCCCGAAGAATAATCCGGAAAAATGACGAAGTAATTTCGCTGAACACTTCGCGTAGGACGCAATGAACGGGCAAGCGTATGTTCAACGTGAAGGTTCGTAGTTTCCGGTAAGAATATACTGCTGCTTTGAAACCCAAAAAAACTAATAACTGCACGAGGTAATGACTTGCCTAGAGGTTTCAAAATGACTTACATAAATCAAGCATTGCGTTATTTTGGGCTGAATTGATTTGAAGCTACCTTTCTGTATCGGTAACTGTTCGTGAATTAAAACTTGCGACTGGATCGGAATCAAAATGTGAACAAACCAGCATCAGAATCTGCTACAATGTTCATGATCAACGGACGGGTCCCTGTAGCATTTTCAGCTAGCTTCGTATTCGGACCTGTAAGCTGGCATCTCGCGGAGACAAAACATTGTTAATGTGTGCAACCGCCTTCTCGAAGGTGTCAAGCATCTAACGAACTTGTTCGTATAATCTCGAACAGACCGAGGACGTTTCTCAAATTCGATTTCTTAAGTCAATGACAGTACAACTTTAAAATAAAATATACAAATAGATGAAAAATAAAACCTATTTTGTAGTTGACAAGACCATGTCCCTTTAGTGTTTGCAACGATACTTCAAGTCTTTAAAAAAACAAACTTCACGGTTGAATCTTGACTCATCTTCGATAATCAAATGGACTCAGATCGTTGTCTGATTTGAGCAATGGTCAGTATGAGCCAATTCACTAAACCTCACTGTAAAGAACTATTCCATACTGCATTTCTTAACAAACGGGTTGATTTCTGATGTAGATCTTGTTGATGACAGAAAGGACAACCTCCGCTACGATTATTATTTTTATTTAATAAATATCGTCAAAACAAACATAACTTTACGCATAAAAATATAGTATCTTAACTAACAGAATAGTTCTCTCTATCGTAACAACCCATACATCAGTAAGTAAGAAATATCTAAACTGTAACGCACCACGTCTTTTGTACATTTCTTAATACAGATTTAACGCAGCTCATCGATATCGTACGGCGTGTCATTTATTCTCGATGTGTGCATTCCATCATACGTGGTGGTAAAGCGCAGGACTCGAACGTTCATCGGCAATGGCGAAGTTTAACAGGCTTGGGAATGTGTTGAGGACGCACAGGTGAAATTCACGGAAACGTTTGCATCACATCTGTATCTTCGGCTTCCTCGACCGCTGCACTTGCAAGACTGATTCGACATTGTTGTGGAGGGTCACGCGCCACAGCCAAGACAACAAAAAATACTTTTTAGCACAGCGTGTGAAAAACAAAACAAATGCTTTGGTGGAAGTCATTGCGGGCTTAAGTTAATGAGCTCGAGCGAAGAATGCGTGTAATTATATAACTTCAAGCGGCAGTCGAGACAATGATTTGTGACCGCGAAGAACACATGGCTGAATGCACAAGAACCAAAATAATGAACCACACGTACACTAGTTTCGGACCAACCACGACGACGAAGTTTGCGGCAACAAAATACAATCTCGAAAACAAAGCATCGAAAGTAAATAATCACTTCGCGGAAGACGGGCGTAGGTGGTACCGAAAAAGTGCGTTTGATATCTACAAATATGAAGTTATCTGATGAAGCAGGGGTTCTTGTCTTTTATCAATACGTCAAAGCATCATCAATACGTTGACGCCAAGACACGGATGAAAACTTGACGTGATCATATCTTGTTGGTCAAAAAATGAATTACTGCGCAAATCTAATGTTGTGTCCAATGGCAGTCACGTTATGGAAAACCGCGTCATGGAAGTTATCAACAGGTTGTACGACACACAAGTCAATATATTTGACATCACTCGACAAGGAAGACGTGACGTTACACCAATGTGAGCTGTGACGGACACTGGGCAGAGTATGCGGGACACGAGTGGCTCGTGTTCAGCGGCAAACTTTCCAACCAGCCTACCAAGGCCCTAGAACTTGTAATCCTTTCTGTGCTTTGTCGTCAGCAACACGGCAAACGATAGATTGCTCTTTGAAACGAATGGCGTTGCGACCAGTGTTCCCTCTAAAAAAATTCTACACTGAGCAAATGTTTGTTTTGTTGCGCACTAAGCGCATGCAACTGCGCAACCATGCAGACACACAAACAGTGAAGCGTTCCAAGCGTTAGGAGGGCTATGCGATATATATATATGTATACCGTATTGAATTGTAATGTTGGAAATGCGCGAGATTGAGGGAGCACTGCGCAAATTGTCCGGTGGTACTGCGCATTTGCGCAGCTTAGAGGAAACACTGGTTGCCACATTTCCCGCGAACGTTTTCATTATCTTGCTGGATGCGAGTGCAGCGTTAACCTTCGCAAGCAAATAAGGGTGAGCGGCTGTTGAGGTTGGTCGACTTCTTCCTCCCCAGATTCACAATTCCGAACAGGAGAAGATGTGAACTCACATTTCATAGGAGACAACAACTTCGCCCAAATGAAAGGATGAGAGTGACACAGTTTTTTACGAGGTGTAAGCGGAATGCTGATAAGAAATACATTTCATTTAACGCTGCGTTGTCCGTTCGGCAGACAACAGTTAGCGCGTAGAACGTATTGCCGCAAGCGCCATTGCCTAAGTTACGACAAATAAATAAATAAATAACACACAGCAACTGATGCATGAACTTATTGATGGTTGAACACGGAATGGAGGTAAACATGCAAAGAACAGTAAGAATCAGATCGCGCCCTGAGTAAGGAGAGTGTCTGAAGTCGGTGGCAGAAAGGTGGCATGGGAAAACCGTCCATGAAGTCAAAGTTCAGACGACGTCACTGCAGAGTCTCGACCATTGACCGATGCTGGAATGCTGCTTTCAGCGTTGACCACTCGCAGACCTGCGTTAAGGAAAACGACAGCTCAATATTGAGATCGGAGAAGTTGCGTCATAACGCAATCGTCTCGCTCACCTCTTCGTTGCATTTGAAGATACTGCGAAGGTCACGTGACGGCAAGATGGTGGACGACGGCTGCGTTCGAAAAGGAAACAAAAAGCACACAGTTAGCGAGGACCGTGGAAGTAGGGCACACTGATTACGTAACACATGGTTTAACATGGACTGGGAAGTAAGTAGTCAACAGAATCAAATCGCCAGCGATAGTCAAAAAGCTTAGGCTAGTTTCGCAGCCACGCCACAATTGATTGGCATTTTCCGCTTCAGAATACATCAACAATTTAGCGAGTATTAACCGACCACATCAGTGTGCCCCAACTTCCAATACAGTCCATGCCAAACTGCAAGTTTTGTGTTTTCACAGTCAAACACCAAGCGCGAAAATTCAGCGCGCGCTCGAAGCGGAAAATACTGCACTTGGAATGCACATGATCAACGGCAAACGAAATGAAAACGCGACAGAAAGTAAACTTAAGTGCAACTTGCCCTGCGTCGCTACTCTGAGCTCTTTCTGATCTGCTGCTGCGCATCTGGCTTATCTGGGTCACTGTAGCACTCTTTCGAAAAATGCGCGTCCGCACCGGAGGAGCGAATGTAGAGCTCCGACAAATTCATGAGCGACGCGCTGTTGCCTGGAAACGACGTAACTTGATCGCTGTCAAGGACCACCCGAGCGACGCAGGAACGCTTGTGCATCAGACTGAGGAGCTGACTTGCTTTCACCCGGCAATAAACGTCGTTGGTCCAAGCTACCCCCGCAGATGGATGGGCAGAGCATGGCGAGCATATCGGACAGCACTTCTGCTCTAAGTCGGTTCTGTGTACTGGTGCTGGTGCCGCCGATAAGGGTGGCATGGCGAGCATATCGGACAGCACTTCTGCTCTAAGTCGGTTCTGTGCACTGGTGCTGGTGCCGCCGATGAGGGCGGCGGCTGGTTCTGAAGTTTACAAAACCAGCTAAACAGTGATCAAGACTACCACAAGCGGAGATCTCAGTGGTAACAAGCTTACACTAACTGCTGTTTCACTGCAAAATCACCGACGCAAGCTTTTACGCAAGTCTACCGGAACACTGCATCAGCAAAATTTTCGGGTTGGCAAACAAAAGAACTTGATGAACAAAGCTCACCCTACATTTCTACGCAATGCGTGGTGCGGGGCGTAGATAAAAGGCAAAAAATATTTGCTTTCATGGTTTTTCTAGCTCGCATTGACCCAATGAGGTCAGTACAAAAATGAACAGATTAAGCCTTTGGATCACTTACATTATTCTGGACCAGTGGTCTCAAACACGTGACCCTGCGTTTTCTGCTTCGCGATCCGCCGGACTTTTGTGGCACTCGACAATCTAAATCTGAATTGATAGTTTTTTGGTTTTATATTTGCAATTTGTCAGTCCTTCAACTCCCGTGTTGCTACATTGAAACGTGTAATTTGAATCCCTTGTAATTCACACTAACATGCTCAAATGGAAATTCAAGAGCAGGTAAGGCCAACGTCTTACTGGCTGTGTTAGGCATGCGTGCGTTGCAGTAGTTCTTGAAAACCCGCCATTCAGGGCGTTTAAATCAAAGAGCGCCTTGTGGAATCTCGCGCCAGGAGAAGTCCTGGACAGGGTTCCCACGCAATTATTTATATAAATTTCCAAACTTAACTTTTCCGATATAATCAGTAACATAGGCTACGTACGTCGGAAAAAGCAAGCACCAACTAATGTAAGAAACATCTTGAAAGATCCAGTTTGATTTCTGTGCAGATCTAGCTATTAAATCCAGACCCAGCTACAGAAATTTAAGTGTCAGAATAAAATATTATCAGAGTGTATTTCCTTTTCCATACTAAAAGACCAAAACAATTTTCCCATGCTTTTCCAGACTCCGTGGGAATCCTGCCTAGGGATTAAATCATGTTTTAGCTGGAAAATTACGTCACTTCACAGTTTTCCATTCGTAAGAAGCTGAACCACCTTCCATAAAAAGTATAGTAAGGTTGGTGCATTTTTAACTTTGCCTAACGAAGATTATCGCCCTTTCCACGAGTCTGTTCTATTATCATTGAGAAAAGAGTTCATGCTGCTTTACCCCATCACTTCTTGATATTAGCGCCACTCTTAAGACTCTCAAATAGATTGGATGTCACCTGTTGAGTTTGTGCCTGTTTGAGATGTTGGTTTTACCACATTCTATACTACAGGCAGGTTTTTTTAAGGAAAATGTTAGGTACCTGATATGAACCTGAAGGGACCCGATTTCTGATTCTAGGGACCCGATTTTCTTTTATTCTAGGGACCCGATAATGATTTTCTCTGATTCTAGTGACCAGATTTTCAATTCTAAGGACCAGAATCTGGTTCCTAAAACACCTTTAAAAAACCTGCTGTAGGCATCTCTGTCTTATTAGGCGTCACAAGCCGCATGCTTCTGCTATGCGAAATATGCGAATTATGGTTATGTTTGCGAGTGTGTACTTTCGCGATGGTTTTTCTCTTTAAAAAACTTGACACCAAACCAATTTGCACTGCATCAAAGATTCACAGGCGCACACTGGATATCTACTCCAAGGCTGGCGAATACAGGCGGCAACACACGATGGAAGGTCGGAACAGTCTTCCGACTCCGATACCATCAAATGCTTTCCAACAACACTGATGCGTAAAACCGAGCAGCGTATTTTTTTAGAGAAACAGTCCACTTCTTTGCCCCCTCATTTCGCGTCATTGCCCAGTCGGCCCATTCGTTTCGTTGAGACCACAGTTCTAGATTAAGATTTCTTTCACACTTCACTGATGATACGTCAGCGCGAGTTGCCTGTTAGCTAAACATTGAAANAGCTGAATAGTTGCAGCATTGTAGTGGTGTTTGGAAGCTGGGATGGTCGGGNTCATGAACTCAAAAACTTTTTCCAGCCAACGCACGCCGACAATATCTTGAACGCGTACCACTGNAAAGGTTTCGTGCACGCGTAANAAGCATTAGACAAACCATGCAGCCGCGGGTGCGGTTTCGCAGAAGGTCTGCGGAGCTTAAAACTGCACTATATTCAAAGCAACAAGAACAGAGATTCAGCGACTCACTTCTGGTTTCGGTCGGTGCGTGTCAACAGCTTCCGGGCCCAGTGGGAACTTCTCCATTTTGCAGCCATACGCTACAGGAGTCAGCTTGACAACGGTGTGCAGGGGACATTTGAGATATGGCAAACGATCTGTGTCAAGAAAAACAGTGAAACCCGAGGCTTCGCCAATGTCCCTGGAGAACAGTTAAGTCTGTCATATGAATCACGGCTTTGTTTTTACTATACGTTCGTTTTCAACTAATCGTAGTTTTTGCAGCGCTCTATTTCGACCAATCGGTATCTTCTATGAAAAGTGTACCAAAAATTAACAACCAAGCTTTTACATTACAGGTTCACTTTCCTCATACTCGCTTTGTATTGCCTTTGGAGTGTCACGAGAAATCTGCAGCACCCATTTCCTTTTGCTTGTACCGGGGACCACGCGGTTGCTCACGTGGTGGGTGCTGCGCTGGTAACAATCAATGGCAGCACTACGAGTGAAGCGTTCCCTTGCACCCACCCAGTAACGCCGAGCATGAAGGTGGACAGGTCGCAAGCATCGTTTTCAAGACTTCGGCAAAACGCGTCCAGAAACCAGTCTACCAGCTCCAATAGCGCATGCTCAAGCAACTCTACCACCTAGCCGGTAACTTTTACCTCCAGATAACAAAAAAAGCAAGAGGAACTTACCAGAGTTTTCGTCAAGGTAGTACGCCAGGACACATCGCATGACCGCCTGATGGCAAATCACCAAGATATTTTCTGACCTTTCCATTTCCTGCAAGTAAACAAAACTTTGCTCAAACCCGACGCAGGACCATGATATCACATCGCTTTCCTGACACTCGTGTTTCTGGTAAAAACCTGTTTACGTGAGTTTTGCAAACGCAAACCAAACCAGTACTGCTGATGAGGTGCAAAATCACATAGGGAAGGCAACACTCCATAGCTCTATCAGCCAATCCAACAACTTGATCTAGTCAACGGGTACGCTCAACCACCAAAAAGACGAGAGGCCTTAAGATACGCACCTAGCGCCAGTAGATCGTGGGTGTTGGTGCTAGATCCTATCGGTAGGTTTTGGCTTGGACTAAAACAACTTAGCAGGGCTGAGTTTTCACTGGGAACAAAAACACGGCCACCACGCATTTGCAAGTGCAGTACAACATACATTGCTGAGTATGTATGCAAGGCTACACCTTATGACGCGTGGGAATTCCTTTGATTTGACACTCATAAACCTTATATGACAACGCGTTTTTAAATCTTGGAAATAACCGGGTTTCTTCAATCTATGCAAACAAGCAGTGTTGTAAAGGGTTCATTTTACAGAATCTTTTATTATAGACAACGACTAATAATTTTTATTTTTGATTGCCGGATGCTGGCTATATCAAAAAAAGTAGGTTAACATCATACAGAGGCGCTTGATTGAAGTCACATCCGAAATCATAACTTACTACCCAACCACACATTTATTCGTTGTCAATTTTTGCTGATTCTCACGCAAATTCTTCGTTCAGCAAAACTCGTGCGCAGTTCAACCTACACCAACTCGTAGACCAAAAAAACACAGGTGAATCATCTTCTCGAAATTGAACCTTACACAGTACAATTTCACCTAGTTGTTGCCTAAGCGACATACCGAGCGAGTATTTCTTGAGACAGTTAGAAGACACACTGCACAGAAGCAGTGTATCAGTAAAGAGGTTAAAGAATATGTAGTCACGAATCCAGATCCAGACGTATAAAGTCGGGAAACAGCGCAACCACGCACGAGCTCTCTGCGTTGGCCGCAGCGGCAAGTAGGATTTTGCTGTTGCGCGAGCACTAGTCGGTTAAACTACGGAAACGGTTGAAGAACTTCCTGCATTGATAAAACCACCAACGCTTGAAACTTAGCATGAAAAATGATTCACGAACAGCGCGTCACGAAGTTACCTGACTCAGACGTCATCGCAGCTGAGACAAAGCCTTTTATCTACTAAACGGCAACCGTTTGCTGTGTAAGGTTTCAAATCATTCATTTTGCCAACAGCGTAAGTATTTTTATGCGAGTCAGGGCCGGTATACCTTCTGTGTGAATAAAAAAAATTGATATGATAAAACTTGGCGCTACTGCGTGCTACTGGAAATTGCTTGGCGTGCGAAAGTGGGGCACGCGTGCCATAGGTTGACGACCCCTAACAATCGACTTACGTTTACAAAAACTTGCTGCTGAGTAGGATAAAATAGGACCCTGACCATAAAATGAGGAGGAAGACAACTAGAGTAAGCAGCATCACGTTTTTCGACAAAAGAGAAACTTCACCGAACTGTCCGCGGTGGTAAACAACTTTTCTGTAAGCTGAACTGAGAATTCTTCAGAATGAGCAAAACAACGATGGAGCAGTGCCATTTAAATTGTACAGACGCATCTCTACTTCAATAATACCGTCGTTGATTGTAGTTATGTGGCTAATCACAAAAATGCCGAGGTCGAACGCAATTTACTAAAACATTTCAAACTTGTGTGAATTTGAAAACTCAGCAGTTGGTTGGTCTATTATTTTTTTTATCTATCGCTTGCTCCAGGCCGAGTACGTAAAATTCGTCTTTTATTCAGTGTTTCTATGTACAAGCAGAAAAAAAACAATGTTTTTTTTCTCTCTTTCACATCGAACAGCAACGCGTTGTCTGCAAACAACTGTATTTTACACTTCAAAGCACTCTTTAACGAACACCGTGTAGCAAAATATTGTATCAGCAATTCTCACTGGTACAGCCTTCATTTCAAGTCAGAGGAGACAACATGTAAATCGATCTTTCATCGTGCGCTACGGACATCGCGCTTGCATTTCAAACAAGCTATTTTCAGAACACAAGGTCATGCAGCAAGCTCAGTAGCTTTCACATGTTTTTCAACCATCCTACCCAACATTTGCGGTTTCGCAAGTAAAGGATATGACAAGCAGTCATTCCGCGTACTTGACTTTTGTTTTTTAATGTACGAATTGACCTATTTTCGAACAGACCTTTGGCCTACTTCCGCGTTCAGTCCATTCGTTCCTCACTATAAAGACCAACGCACTAGAATTTGCTAGTGCACTCATGAGTCATTCATGACATCAAACCACGCTTTCACAGTTCAGCGAGCAATATGGCTCCATGATCCGCGGCATGTCACGATCACAGTGCTTGAGCAGTCTTGTTCAATTTTATCAACGCGCAAAAATTTGTCATGATCAGAGCGACAGCTTCAACAAGTGAATGAAAAGTACCGTATGCTTGCACAAGTTTCCTTCAGCAAAAAAACTCACCATCATCACCGGTTCAAGTCTTGTGACCAGGTCGCAGTAGGACTGCAAAAAATAACGCAATTTTATGACATTGCTGGTTGCAGCACACGCAGGCAGAAGCCTTTTTTCGATGCAACTCACTTCGCCCATCGGATATCGGTAGAAATATTTATCCTGGTCGCGTAGAGCAAATTCTTCAGGAAAGTTTTCCTGAATCTCGGCGTAGGTCATGCCTTCACAGACACCCTGCAAAGATTGAAAGGTTGTAATTCGATTTCTGCGCGAGCGGGCGTAATACATTCCGCAGATTGTGGTTGTAAGCAATTCGTATTTGTGAATAAATTCCAGGGTGCCTTCTTGAAACGCTGGTTCAAAAGACAACGGAAAGTGCTCAAAATCAAGCACACACTTCTACGTCCGCAGAATGCAATAAGCAGCATGTGAGCCAAGTTGGTCGAGCCAACGGAAATCATAAGCTTGAAAGCTTAAAACAGTCACACACACGAAGCACGCGCGATAATAATCAAGCAATATGTTTACTGTACGCGGCAGTTGCTGCGCTAACGTTGTGGTAGGGCCATTGCTTTGCTACGTTCTGCTGGTTACACACTTTCGAAACGGACTTTGCCCTGACGCTTTTGATTACTGGACTCGTTTCCTGATATCCACTTTTATTGGATAATACTCATTATTTCTCTGCGTGCTGCTATTGATTATGCGTTGCTGTTTAATAATTTAGCGCTGGGGTTCCCACCGGGGCGTCGCGACGCCGTGGTGCGTCGTTTTGACATTGCAAGGGCGTCGCAAGCTTGTATCCGACTTAGATCCATTTTTAACGGATTGTCATCCGTTATTTGATGCGATGCGCTAGCTTGCTTGTTGATGCGATTCATTAGTTTACACTGAATGAACATTTTTGTGCGGTGCGTCGTTTGATTATATGCAAAGGATTAGTGCGTCGGGAGTTGATTCAAGCGACTATGCGCAAATAGTCGTAATTTGGCAGCGGTCGCATGCGTGACGTCTTGCTGTTGTGAGATGAAACCCGATTACAATTTGTACAGCGTCATCACCGTCACGAGTAGCTCATATAGTCCGTAGGTCAACAGCCGAGCAACGCACAGTGATGTTCAATACTGCACGCATTTAGCTGGAGAACTCTTTATAAACTAATATGCACTGAAAACTAATGAAACTGTATGCGAAACGACGCTTCTTAAGCTAACGTCTCGATCACGGTTTTATAAACAAATGTAGCAACCACGGAGATACAACAGAACTTCAGATCAGACGCCGTGAGCTAAACGGCCAATTAACATGATTGAGGACAAAATCGAAACTCTTTTACCATTTGCAGATAAACATAAGTTCGGCAGGAAACATTGTTTTTTCTCCTTTTATACAGTACAGTATCTTTTTTGTAGAATGACGACATCCACCATGACACGCAAAAAATTGTTTCAAAATCTAATATTTTAGTTTTTCCAGTCCAGCTTATCGTCGTATTCCAAAACAAGTCGTGTCAAATGTAATTTTTCAAACGTATGTTCATGACGTTCCATTTATTCCCCCTTTCTGGTGTTGACGCTGTTTGAGTGAACGCGTTGGCGGTTGCGGCAGGGAATAAACTAGAATACGCTCTATACAACTACTTTTGAATGAGTCTTTGCCTGAGGCTTAAAGTATTTTAAATATTCGTGCAGCTGTGTTTCGCAGTTTAGTTTGATTGCGTCATAGCAAAACCCTGCGCTATCTTCCTAGGTACAGCTTACACAGTTAAGACTTGAACGACTTGACTTAGACGAAAAGCTAGAAGGTACACAGCACAAGGGGTGAAAAACAGATAAGGTCTTCCATAAGAGCTATCTGGATTTTGACGGTAATATTAACCTTAATATCGACAATTTCACTCAAAAACACACATAGCTAAAAATTTTCTTAAACTCTTTTGTAGCGAGACATTGAAAATAACAGGTAGGTATGTTTACAAAATGAAAATTTGCGATGCAGCTTGGTAGTAATCCAAATAATCGAAATCCTAACAGTTATTAGGAAATGAATTTAAAATCAGACCTTTTTGTAAGTAAAACCCACGCTGTTACCGCTTATGCTTAGTATACGAAGTCAGTATTCCTGAAGAACCCAGGACTCCACGTCAAAAACTTTGAGAACCGGGGTACGATATATTCGTACTTTGATTTCAGCCTAAAACAGCAGTTTTCGGTTGCCTTACCAACGCCCTAGCTCCTCCGTCAATTGCGC
>JGI24021J15306_10007580_pt1 | contig 13241 bp, 8 predicted proteins | sample Ectturendosymbi1_FD_15306 | JGI IMG/M metagenome (IMG submission 15306) | reverse complement strand
ATCAGAGAAAATTATCATCGGGTTCCTAAAATCAGAGAAAATCGGGTCCCTAGAATCAGAGAAATCGGGTCCCTACAGATCCATACCGGGTACTTAACATTTTCCTTAAAAAAAACTCTGATAATAGTATCAATGACTGTTCGTTCAGCCTAAGGAATTTTACATGAAATAGAAGTACTGATTTTTGCAAATAGATCAAAGAGGCCACAAAGTGCTCGAATACCTTGCGTGCAGTTGAAAAGTATGTAAACTTTTATGTGGAATGGGAGCGAAACAAGGAAACCAAAAGTTTTTCACGGCAGTTTTCAGTATTTCGCCAATGAAGTTCCGTGAAGTTGACAAAGAATAATTTGCGTAGGATGAAGTTCATGGGAGAGAAAAGTATCTAGCTAATAATTTTCAAACGAAAAGAGCGAATTGATAGAAAATGAACAAAAAGCTGCTGCACTTGGCTACGGCATTGTTACAATTAATAAAAGATTGCATGCGCTAGTAGCAGTGATTTTATATACATTAATTGTTAATTTCAAAGGAAAGTTGGATAGTGTTTTGAAGCCGCTGTGAACAGTCGATTTACTACAAACCTTGATGTACATTTAGTAAAGCTGACGTTGGTATTTGCCATTTTAAATAGTACGTCGCTACCAGTTGTAAAATTAGTAGTGAAAAATTTACTGTGATCGTGGTATGTTCGAACAACTGAACAGAGCTGAGAACGCTTCCAGTGACACTGGAAGGATCTGCAGTAGACCAGGACAAGGTCTATTTCGGCGATCCCCATCCATGCGGTGAAACAAGACTTTGCTTTCTGCACAATGAAAATGGCACTTTGGCGCCCCCAAATGCTGCATCCCGAGTCCGTATCTCATCTGACGCCACGGATTAAGAGCAACTCCACCAAGCCCGAAGTCCACATTTACAAAAGGACATTATAAAGTGACATTTTCAGTTTTCAATATCCTTTTTTTATCATGTGCGTGTTATTCTTTCGTCAACCTTCTCAGCGCTGCCCCGAATTTTTTTGACACAAACCTCGTGTGTAGCAGGCCACGGTAGAAACAAATAAAAATGAAACAAGCAGCTGTGCTTTATAATGTTATTGGAAGACATCAATTCCAATGTTCTGGGAAAACACGAATGTCAATTTTTGTTGTTTTTTGCACATTGGCAGAATTTTATGGTACTGAAGTGCCAGTACCTCAGTACTTGCCCAAATTATGCAGTTAGACCGGTCGCGTCGTTTGCAGTGTAGGCCTACCTTTTGCGGAAAAAATGCATGGGAACCACGGGAAAGCGTTGCTGCGGGCACATTTGTCTAGGAGCGGCTTTGCTTTGAATCCACTGCATGAGCAGACAGGCAAACAATCATTACACTCGTGAAGGAGAGGTCATGTGCTGCGCTATCAAAAAGCAGGGGTGCTACAGGAGACTAGAAATGTAACGGGGGAACACACTTGCGTCGCACCCCGTAGATATGATGAAATCGATGGTGCAAAGGTGCTACCGTTGACTGCATCGCCTTGAACTACTGAGGCAAGTACAAGAGAAAGATGGTAATTAGGGCATTAAACTAACAGGAAATCAACCAGCAGCAATAGAGCTCACCCAACGAGATCACTCTTAGGTTGCACTATCATTATATAGGGATAAGTGAATTACGATATTTCACTTGTGCTGACTATCACAGTGACTTGTTACTTACGGGCACCATCTAGTGGTGACCATTTATTTACACGTGTCGCCATCTCCAGGCCGCCACAAAGGTGAGGTGAAATCAAAGCTAAGAAAAAAGGTTCTAATCCAAAACAAAAAAACTGGTTTGAAAAAACAAACTTGTTTTAGATCAGCCAAAACTGATGAACCGTTCACCGAAAGGTTTAACTCTCAGGCATAATTGGATTTGAACTTTTTCCCTGAACAGTAGTTTCAATGCACATTTTGATGTCATATCTTTCAAAATAGAACTGGTTTTGTAAATATTTACCGCAATTTAATTTTTGAAGTGTTGATTAGAGGAAAGGCAAAACTTTAGATGCAAAATATACCCTACGAAGTTTGAAATTTTTGACCTTCAAGAAATCCCAAATACGGCCCCGGTTACCTGCATAATGCTTCTTGTTTCAACAAACTTAAGATTGCTTACAGTAAGCGACGAGAACCTGACACTTAACTTTACTCGAGAATAGAACAACTTAAAACTTCGAAAAGTCGTTCTAAACGTAAACTACTCTACTAAATTCACTTGACATATACTTTTATGTTTTTACTGTCATAGATAATAAGCAAGGCTTTGCAGCTTTTTCCTAGAGTCATTGACTTCTGCCACAGAAAATCAAACATTCTCTGAACCTGCCCTATAGAATACACATTCTCACCGAAATTAGTCGCTGGTGTTTACAGCGCACAACTTAACAATTATTACAGGTATTGTGGAACAGCACCAACATCAGCAGAAGACATTTGCGGAGATGAAGAATTCAAGCGTTACTTGATCTGAAATCCTTAAAATGCTATGAGTCAGGAAACGAAGGGTGTAATGCAACCCTAAATTTGATTATGTCTTCCTGGGACATCCGTTATTTCCGGACCAAACCATTTTTGACTTCCCGACGTCCATTTTTAATCATTTTCACAACGAAATCGTATCTGCGCAGCGAAACATACACAGCATACAAATTTTATGCACTGTACCCCCAAGGAGTTTTTTTATGGGGGAATCTTTGTTTGTGGATAGAAAACGTCATGCGCGTTGTAGATTCGTCTTTTCTTCATATCAAGTCATGGTGCAGGAAGACTGTTCACACATAAGTTTTCGGTGGTCATATTTGGCCAAACACGTTTTGCACTTAAAATTGCACTGAAATGTTAATGCAGTAAGGTGCCCAACATTTGTTACACATCAAGTGACCATAGGTAGTGTAGTACCCATATTTTCTACATATAGGCTGTCAGGGACATCTTTGTAAAGTAACTTTGGAACCATTCCACTGTCTCTGAAAATCAGGAAAACTCATGGAAACACCAGGGAGTCATAGTCCCGACAACCCTGGGTGTCGGATTTTTTTGTCTGACTCCGGATGTCCAATTGGATCATTTTTTATATCACACTCCTAAATTGGGATTTCCTGTTGAAATGGTACAATTTCTTTTGAAACTTTTGTTGAAACAGAGATTTCATGCTGTGCACCACGATTTCCATTGGTTTTAACAGCCCAATTTCATTCCCTTTATGTTAAGGAGTCGGAAATTTTACCTCCGACTCCGCAACATTGGGAAACACTGGTTTCTAACATTTTTCTAAGTACAGCACATAAAATCAACAAACAAAGAAACCCCAAAAAAGGGGTGGTGGACCACCCTGGATTCCTGAGCAGGGATGGGAAATTCTCTGGAAACAAGAGTATCAACGCCAGGCGGAAAACTTGGCAAAGTATTGGATGCAGTGACTCTTATTCCAGGGGTCGATCCAGCCAGTAAAGTTGGGGGGGATTTCAGTAATATTTGTTAGTCAAGTCTCATAACGGCTTCGCTACTGCACGAGAGATTAAGTACACTTCACAAAACACCTGTGACAAAACAATGGACGGCAAAACGGCCGTATGCCGCGAATGCTGTTTTTCGAATTGTACAAAATCATGGTGTATACGCTTACTTTCCGTAGATCTTAGGGGGGAAATCGCCAGGCTTGTCCATGGGAATGTTATTCCTATGGGAATCCCATGGGAAACGTCCAATGCGATGGGACAGGCATAACTTGCTATGGGATGGGACAGATAAATATGTCCCATGGACAACCCTGGGAATCGCCCCGATCGTGTCTGTCTTACCCGCATCTGTAACCTTCGATCAATTGTTTCTTGCGTCCAAGATCAACGGAACAACAATTCACACTGGAAAATTAGCATGCCTCGTTACTGAAAGTAGGCGGTGACAAAAATGAGCGAAAGATGTTCATACATTTTATTGTGCAAAGCATGAAAGAAAATTCCGCAGTACGATTTGGCAAGCAGGCGCCGCAAATTCACAGCAACCGTATCAAGAGAACAAGTTGCAAAAATGCCAGCCCTTCAACTTATTAGGAAAAAAATAACCAAATATACGCAGAATTACAGCGATTTCTCAATTACCTGGTTCCTAAAAGCAGCAAGTCCTCAGGGCTCAGGCAAAACAAAGCATTGCAGAATAAGTTCACTTTCTTGACCGACACGTAAAACTTTGGCATTACAGACACTTACAAATATTTAAGATGGCTCAGAACCTAGTGATATCGCTTTGGTGCAGTCCTGATCAACCAAAACGCACCACCTCGTTTTGTTATTTTTATTCTTATCAGGTCCAAGCAACTTATCCAAGTCAAAATCGTGTTTAACGCGATAGATGATTCTTTATATAAAACAGACCTATGTTTGAGTTCGATTTAAACGCCTTGGTGTATTCAGAACACTGATAACTCATACGCAACCACAAGTACGCTTTTCACAAAACATTTTTTCAAGCTGTTATTGAACAAAGCCGTTCTTTTCTTCTGTGATTTCCGCGTAGTAATCAGCATGGAAGACAGTTATGACGCGTTTTGATCAATGACGTGTTGTAATGAATGAAGTCCTTTAGATACGCTGTTTATTTGAGAAGCAGTGCAAATACGGGTTTTACAGTGGGTATCGACGCATGATTTTGTAGGGTATAAAACTGATGCATCAATTAGCATATGCATAGCCGGTCCCCCTCAATGTTTAGAATATCTAGTCATTTTGTGCTTTGAGAGGCGATATTCCGAACCAAATACTGTTGCTAGTAACCTAAAATCAAAACTTTTGCCCCATCCCCAATTTCTGGGCTGGCTACGCCACTGGCACTAAGCTATGTTGCGCCAAGAGCAAACTCTAAGTCCAGTGCCACAGAAGCGTAGTATTATATTAATTGGTAACATGTTAACCTTATTGCTGATCGTTGAATTAAAAGCTTCAAGAGGCCAATGGCAAATGTTCTCATATGTTGCGCCGGGAACGCATTCCAAGTTGATACCTGGGCAGGTCACCACTGCAAAGAGCACTAAGCGCCTCTATGTGGGTGAAAAGGTGTATTCAAGAATATTGAGGATGTGTTGTATCGAGAATGCATTCCAAGTTAATATCTTGGTAGGACACGACTGTAAAGTGCAAGGTGTACCTCTGCCTGGTGTATTCCAACAATGTAGAGTATGAACTAACTGGCCATGGCAGTACCTTTGTGCAAGAAGTGCAAAACTGTCGCTCACAAGAAACATTACACGGTAAGCACAGGATGGAATGAACAATGCTTACGAATGAAAACAATGAAGGAAACGTAATCTATTTGCGTAGGAAATTTTAAAACTGCAAAGCATACACGACATCGTAAAGCATGGTGCCCAAAAATTCTTCACAACTTTGGTTTATTCAGCCTTGCTCTTAGCTCGCTTGTTCCATCTCCAGGCGAAAAGGCCGATCCTCGCTGCGAGGGCAACCTCAGCCAAGCTGAGGTTCAGTGATGCGATGAACAGGTTTCGATCAGCGTTTTGAAGCTGTTGCAGTTTGTCGACTAACGCCGATAAGCCGAAGATGAGGACAGGGTAGATCGTGAACGTGTAGCGACAGTATTCTTCGTAGACAAAGTTTTCCAGCGCAAACCACACGATGATCACAACCGTTAATAGCGTAAGAGCGATTGACGAGCCGTCGACCACCGACACGATACCTGCAAAGAGGAAGTTTGCAATGCGTGTTATTTGCAGTGTGCAGGTTGCTTCGAACGTAGACAACGGAAACGGAAGCGCGTTGCCAGTGCTTTTAAGAGAATGGAGATTGTTCTCCGAACTTTTTCTCCACCCGGTACGCAACCAAGCGCATTCAAGAAGTAACATGGGCATTGATCAAGTTTATTGTTATTTGCGATCATCTCTCTGCGAAGCATAACTTTGCGCTCCAACATGACTTCCTAATTTCGATACGCTTTTGTTTTTCCACCACTCATTAAACTTTCACATAGCAAAAAAGCACGCACTGAAATAAGAAAAAGGTCACATGGGAGCGAACTATGCAGAAACATCCATTCAAGCCTGTTCCCAACCGTTTTAACCTTATTGCCAGCTTCGCTTAATCTGTGCTGGGAATCGCACCAGCATTACTGAAGAGTTACTGACGGACCAAATATTTTCATGCAATCCTTTTGTGAGCGTTTTCACAAAAAAAACGAACATCTTTAGCTAATTTCAAAAACACAACCCAGCGGTTTAAAGTCAAATGCCGATTACTAGTTTTGCGCAAAACATTGACCGCGTGCGCAACCACAGCAAACGCAAATTGGTATCTAAGCTGATTGATAATTGCAACAACTATCCTTCTGAACTGATTTCTTAATCACATTAGATTAGTTGAAATACCAGTAGACTTTCGTTACGTTATATACATTTACAATGCGCATATCAGTGTTTCAGGAGCAGCAAACATCAGGTACTAGGATGAAACGATGTACGCTTTAAAGATATATTGAAACAAATGGCATTTCACCATGCACAGAGCGATGGCTTCACCACATGAAATTGTTGAAAATATTTGAAAAATGTGAAAGTGCGCATGGAGCGACATAGTCTAGCTTGGGAACCCCTAACCATTAACAAAATATATTTTTATAAGAAACTTTGGGCACGTCCGTGCATCTAAGAAGTCCACCACTCACCTCGCATGACAGGTGGGGAAACGCCGAAACTGCTTTTGTAAATCAAAACATCCGCAAAATTGATCAGAGTCGCAATTGTCAACCACGTGGCAAGAGTGCACAGACTGTTCTGCACGACGGTTCGCACCAGCCAAAGCATTGCTGTGAATAACCAACTCTATTACTCCGAGCACGTGAGTGCGCACTGACAGTGTTTTTTATACAGGCGAGTAGACACGCAAAATAAAAGGTCAACCTTCCCGACATGCCACACAATTTTGCATTTCACACAATACGGCGACGTGAATTAGCAAGGTTGCTTGTCGCGCAACACGCACAGAATGCAGTTCGTTTAAGGAAGTCTGTACAGAAACAGTTTCAAAAATTGTACAGAACATCACACTTTCCCTGTACAGTTATATGCGGATAAAGAAAGAAGACGTAAATAGTGGAGAGCTCTACTCGGAAAATGATGCACGCAGAACACTACAGTCTTGCGCGAAGGCTGTTGTCACTTTTTCTTGACTCTTTCTCCCTAAGTCACAACTCTTTGAAAACTGACTAACTGACTTTCATCATTTCTTTCCAAAATGCCAGACTTTCTTCGAAATGCTTTGAATTGACACCACTTTTTGTGAGTGACTCGGCTGAAGAAAAACATACTGCAGGCAGTAGACATGGAACGCTCAACAAAGAATTGCAAGCACTCTTTTAACTATGATCAGTTATGTTTAAAGTACCGGTACCTTTATGCAATGAGATAAGTGCTACAACCAGGGTTGTGGAGTCGGAGTTGCAAGGAGTCGGAGGTTTTTGGGTGGGGTCGGATTCATAACAACACCAGGAATCGGAGTCGGGTTTTTTGTTCGACTCCAGAAGTCCTATTGGATCATTTTTTGCATAACCCTCCTAAATGGGGAAAACCTGTTGAAATGGTACAATTTCTTATGAAACTTTTTGAAACAGAGAGTTCTTGCTGTGTACCACGGTTTCCATAGAGTGCTAGTTGCTACAAACTTCTTGACAGTCAGATTTCATTCACTTGATGTTAAAGAGTCGGAGTCGGAAATTTTGGAAAGGTCGGAGTCGGAAATTTGGGAAAGGTCGGAGTCGGAGTCGAAAATTTTACCTCATTCACTTTATGTTAAAGAGTCGGAGTCGGAAATTTTGGAAAGGTCGGAGTCGGGAACTTTGCAAAGGTCGGAGTTGGAGTCGGACATTTTACCTCCGACTCCGCAGTTGACCCTGGCTACAACCAGTGTTGCCACGAGGGTCAGTGGCGTTAACATCAGACTGTTGCCTTTTTCAACATCAGATTACATCAGATTTTTACATTGCAGTTTAGTATAGGCTACATTCTTCTACAAACAATGCCTCACCAAGTGCGATAACCCACATTGAATATGAAACAGAGAGAAGTGTCATTTTTAAATGGAAAAGTCGATTATTTAAGCGCAATGTATATGTTATTCCTGTTCCCAACGCTATGAAGAGAGCTTATTCAGTTTGGAACAATCCCAATCACGGATGTCGGGGTGAGAAATTGACTAAAGACACTTAAAAACTATGAATGTAACTACTATTCATCCTAAAAAGTATAGAAAATTTGGGAAAAAAACAACAGCTCAGACAACATCAGATTTGTTGCCAAAACATCTGACATCAGAAATTTTTCTCAAAACATCAGATCTGATGTAAAACATCAGAAGTGGCAACACTGGCTACAACAGTGAAAGAGATACGTAACATCCGTTTTTATCAGCGCTGGAAATAATGATGCAACGCGTTCCACAACAGAAGACTGTATTGAGCACTATCAGCATTTATCATTTTTATAGTGCATGGCAAAAAGAACGATAATAACATTGACAATGTTTGTTGTTCAGCTGGAAAAGAATAATAACGATTAGACGTAGTTCATGTCACCACAAACCAATTTCTGCATTACCTCTGTTGTTGACTTCCAGATTAGCCAAGTTATCGTGTATGACTTTGTAAGAAATTCTGATGCAGGAATACAAGGAAAAAGTGGCCAATACAAGCAAAAAAAAGCTCAATTCCAACAACTCCCAATCAAAAGCAAACAACCATAGAGTGGCACTGGTGTACGTTATGATATAATCCAGAAGAAATGCCTGGGAACAGTTTTATGTAAATAAGAAAAATCAGTATCCAGCACAAAACACCCTTGTTTCATGAATACATAGTGTTTTTTTCCAGAAAGCATGTATTTTTTCCAACAACACATGTGTATGAAATAGACATTTTTATGTACCGCAATGTCTCATAAAACATTTAAGTTAACCACGAATCGACATGTTTTGGGGCACAGGGAAGAGTTACAAAACATACAGGAGTGTCATTTTACCTTAGGCACCAAGGTAGGCTTGACCTTGACCATGCTGATATATTCAGGTAAACATAGAGAAGCAGCAATATAGCAGATTCCCAACAAGTTCAAGAAAAATATGATTGGCCAAATAATCATAAATGCATAAGGTTGAGGAGTTACTTGTTGAAAATACTTTTTGTCAACATCTCCAGTTTCGCTGTAGAACACACCTGCCACACAAAAGAATTCACACAAATTTTGTTTGTTAGTTACACACACTAATATAGGAGATACAGCAAGAACCAATCCTTATCTATGGTAATGGTTTGTTCATGCACTTTTGTGACTCAAATCACGAGACAACACAAATGCGACATGAGGAAAAAGAATAACATCAAAATACAATGAGAATACAAAACATCAAGAACTTCAGCTTTGGCAAATTGATGTGTTCTATCATATTTGAATCACACAAGGGTTAGCAAAGGACTGTACGGATCAACTGCTCAGTCAGACCTGTTAATAGCACTCACTAATTTTTAATTGAAGACATGTCACAACTACAGTACTAAAAGAAAAGTACCAAAATGCATTGAATCAATGTCAGATAAGATAAGCACACATATGTATAACGCTATTCAATATTTATTGTGATAACTCTATTATTAATCCATGTTTTCATAGTACACTTGAATAATGCGTTATAATTATAACTTCTTCTTAATACAGCAGCCCAATTGATGGAAGAAACGATGATGACTTCTACCACAAAAAGAAACCAGAGATGGGCATCATGACTGTTTTAGCATTTTTATGTACAGCGCAAACGCTCAAATTTTGCTCTCATCTTGATACTGTAATCAACACATCGCTGCCAAGTATTTACACAGGAATGGAATACATTTCAGATTACTAGCACTAAGTTAAAGATTACAAGCAACACCAAGCTTAAAACTCTAACTAATAGCATCGTGTGTGCTTGTTGCTGAAGCTGCAAAAAGCACATCAGCAAACTTATTGCACTTGCAGACCACTGTAACAGCCAACAAACACACAGTCCAGCCACAGCTTGTTGATGCATGATATTCCTAAACTCTTGTTTAACAGCTCTTGTGTTTGGGAGCAAACCAATAAAAATCATCTTTACCCAACTTTCAACAATTTCAACCATTGCTTTACAAACTTTTTTGCTCAGTTTTTAAATTCCTTTTCTGTCATAAAGGGCATTTTAGGAAACTTCTTAGAAGTCTAATCTTTTGATAAATGGCAAATCATTTCCTAAGAACCATAATGAGCTATTACTTTTGCCCTAACAAGCCATGGTCTGTTAATCCATCACTGTTATACACACTTTTCATGAAATATAAAAGCTTGTTGCAGAACTCTGCAAACACTGTTCATTACATGCAACCACTAACCTAAACTAAAGGTGATGAAAAAGCATGTTTCATGTTCTTGTTTTATTCTGTAAATGTAATCCATAGGAAGAGTAGGTTAAGTCATCAAGAATCATTCTAAGTTACTAACCTTGTATCCCACCAGGATTCACGTATGAAAAGAAAACAGCTGACATGAAAGCTGCAACAGCAACTAAGGTCAAGAAATACGGAAGCTTATCCATCACTAGTCGTATTACCTCCAATACTAAGAAAATGGAGCTTGACGCATAAAATAGGTGCCCTGAAAAAAACGGACATCTGTCAATAACGGATCTTGGTTGCAGATATAAAATGACATAACTGGAGTCGTGAAAACGAAAATTGTACGGTGTGCAATGCATCACAACACATAATTGGTAATAAAAATAATATTTCTTGCTAGGTCTAGTCTTAAGTCTAAGCCTATTTTAGGGCATAATCACTCTCATGTCAAGGAAATTCTACTCTTGGCAATAACCTACTGTGGGACCCTATATATGTTTCAACAGTTGTGAAAATAGAAAAATTTAAAACATATTTTCTTGGCAATACGAGTTTGGGGCAAGCTGATATAATTTGCAATGACGAAATATTTTAAATTATTGTTGTGTGACAAAGCTTCTTTCTGCTCTACAGTAGATATATCACACATCAGTTAATGATATCTGCACTTAAGGATGATATCCATTCCTTACATTCACATTCCTGTACCATAAAATCCTACAGTACTGTAGAGTAGTTGTGTTTATAGACCAAGTATGACTGAACCTACTCATTCANTGTCCCAAAATAGGGATGCGCAACCTTCACGCTAATGCCCATCACAATAAATTTATTNTTATGATTTACAGACACCAGTAAGTACACCATATTTCTTGCATTGATTGTTTCTGTTCAACGTTCTGCTTCATACACTCTAGCCTGCTTCAACATGTAAGTTTGGCTGTCTTTCTATAAATGTATCCTTTGTATCCTTATACAGTAGACAGGGATTTTATAAATGCACAGCTGCCATAACTTATGTTTTAAATTACATGCGCATGGCCGCATAAACATTTGTCAGAAGTTAGACGCCGCATAAAACCAACTGCCACACCAGTCCATAATTCAGACTNTAGTGTTGCCACTGGGATCAGTCTCTTTAACACCACATTGTTGTCTTTTTGAACATTAGNTAACATGCATGATATTTGTATGTTAGTTTCATTTAAGCTGAACGCTTCTGGTTGGATACCAGNAGACCTACAGTATAAAACTAAATGGAACTAGACCACTTTTCACATCAAGACATGTTTTGCTAGTTCTTTTTTTGGGGATCTTAAAAAAAATCTCTACTATAACTTCACATCAAGTCTTTTCATCAACGTTAGCATAGAGTAACACAAGAGCAGCTTTTCATTTCTCATGTTCACAACCTTTCATTGATAATGGTTTAATGTTTCATATGACTCAGCCAACAAGCAGAAGCACCATAAAAGCCATCGCATGAAGTAAACCAACCATCAGAGCAAATAAAAACACAATGGCACAGTAGCTGATCAGTGTAAACAAAGAGGGGCGCTGTGTCATATAGGATTGGTGAAAGACCATGGCAGTCACCTAGTCAACCAACCCCGTTTACCACTTTTTGAAAAGTGTTGAAAAACAACAGTTGGAGATCAAATAAGCATACATAATGAAAAAAAACTAAAAACGAACGAAGGCAGAGCATGGTGAAGAAAATGTACAGGTTAACGCACATGCCTATGCAGGGACAGATTTAGGGAGCACGGGGCCCTAGGCCATCTTAGTTTTGGGGGCCCCAAGCAGGTGTGACCTATTTGGCCGTTTGTCTGAAAAGCGTGAACGTATGCCCCTCTTATGTGTAGCGCTCCCTCAAAAATCTATCTTTTGTTGTGCCAACTATGGTTCTACATTTGCCTTAAATGTTCAACAGAAATTAAAGCCTTTCCTACATTCTTCTCAAGAACAAACGGCAGTGCGATTTTTTCTTGGAATTTACAGCTCTTTCGTGTAGTTCAGAAGTTCTTTTCGTTAAATATCCGCGATTTCCAGCGTTTTTTGTAGGTTTGGTTTTCGGATGTATACATTTTCATGTAGGACCGTGTTACTGCTCTCGAAAATATCGTCTAGCTGTCGATCTGATTACCTGNATGTANACGCCTTTTTTNTAGTAACCGTAACCACATATTTTATTTAACAAACAAGCACAATCCATTCAGTGGACACAGAGCTTGTTTATGCCGTTTTGACGTTGTCATTTTCCAAGCAATACAAAATATAGTGTTTTAACCCTCTATACCAGGGATTCTCAAACTTTTTTGTTCTGCGGCCCCATTTTGAAAAAAGGCTTTTCTATGCGGCCCCCTTGATGGATACCCTAGATGTTAATGATGAATTGAACGTCTGATTACAAACATCACGCTGCATTTTTGTCAATGGCGAAATCCTACAAACACACACAATCCGCTAAAGTAACCAGGGCCGGCCTTAAGCCGATGCAACCAATGCAGCTGCATTGGGCCTCGCGCCTCTGGGGCCCCGCGCTGTGGTGTTTGGGTAGATCAGTGGTTCTTAACCTTTCTACCCACTCATACCCCCGGAGCTTTCGTCAAATTTTCTCGTACCCCTTGTCTGAAATCAAATAGTAATTGATACTAAGTTGTAGAAAATTAGCATGGTTGCCTGATCACATGAGACAAATACAGCTTGAAAGTTGATTAGTGAAGGCAGTGATCTTTTCCCTAGCTTTGATCATGTTCATTGCCGTTCCCTGGATGGAGGTGTTAAGTCGTTGAGGTGGCTGAATATATCTG
>JGI24021J15306_10007578_pt1 | contig 13243 bp, 6 predicted proteins | sample Ectturendosymbi1_FD_15306 | JGI IMG/M metagenome (IMG submission 15306) | reverse complement strand
TAGTCAAAGTGTTAAATCGTGTCGTGTTTTGTAGTAATTCTTACAATACTCGAGCTATTTACTTATCACTTTACTTATCACTTTATCACTTTACTTATCACTTTACTTATCACTTTACTTATCACTTTACTTATCACTTTACTTATCACTTTATCACTTTACTTATCACTTTACTTATCACTAAGCATCTTGACTCCACTTACAATTAGCATTGAGGTGGCTTGACTTGTCTCGAAAACTCAACCTTTTTAGGCACTTGGTTTGGCTAACATTAACTCAGTGGTTCTTAACCTTACAAACCCGCCGAACACCTACGTTATTCTCAAAGCTTGTTTCGAACCCCAATTTGTTGTACCAATGACAAAAAGAAACAAAAATAGCAGCAAGAAAGCAAGGAATGAAAATGGGTTACTGATTAGGTAGGTTAATGAAACATTCAACCAAGACTTCAAACTTAACAAACAATACATAATCTCGAAGATTCGTGGCTTTTTTTCAGAAAGAGCAATTCCATGTCCTTTTTACAAGGAAGTTTCTTCCGTGTTGTGATTTAACATCCACCCGTACAGAAAACGCATGCTCGCATAAATATGCTATCACGAAAGACGAGAGAATATGGGTAAATTTAGTGATGCGCGGATACCCATTTGGTGTGACACCAAAAAGTATGAAGATATGTTGTGCTGAAGGTATGCTTTTGTAACTCGCTTTCCTGAAGCTCTATGTTGTCGTCTGTGTGTTGATTGTTAATAGATAGCCAACAAACTTCAGAAGGGTAGAGAAGGACTTACAATCGCGAGTCGTTTTTTGATACGGCTGCATAAAAATGCAATGACTGAGAGCGCACCCTCACACGTGATTAACACTTTGAACAACAATTTTGAGAGCGTAAGCGTGTATTGGCGGCAACAGTTTTGATACGAGTGCGCAATGATGCGTGAAAGTGATGTGTGGAGCATCACTCTTAGCTTACTTATCTATGATGAGAGTTATAACTTGCTAACAGCAAAAAATGGAAATTATTGCACAATATTACGTACTTACGATTTATGAAAAGTGGCGGGACGTGGACGATGATGTCCCTGTTACATTTGACATAACCTATAACATTTAGATAACTTCAACTTTATTTTTCCTTGCCATAAGCTGATGAAAGGAATAACTCTAGCGATGATAGTTCTCCGTGCAGCGCAGTATGTGCAGTGAAGATACCCTTCAAACAAAATTATAATGGAATTGTTGCATCACATGAATGAAGCGATTTAATAGTACAGTGAAGAGTGTCGTGATTAGCTTGCCGTGATCTTAGCCGCGGTTTTAGTCAAGCTCCCTCCAAAATCTCCTTTCCCGTACCTTGACTTGTTTAGGACATAGGCAGTGTCGCGATAGTATATGGAACTGAAGACTGTTCTATTTTGACAAAGGCTAGCCTATACATTAGTTATATAATACAATTATAACCAAAAACCTGAATTTTGTAACTCAGAGGACCTCTGTCGAAACCCTGAAACGGCTCCGTCGAACCCAGGCTAAGAACCACAGCATTAACTTTTGAGCTTAGTTTAAATTTCTGAATTCGTGCTGTGACGAGACAAAGCAGTGATGATCTGCGACTCATGAAGACATTTCCTTGCTTAGTCAGTCTTGGTCAATGATCAGTCAAACAATCGACCGAACTCTTGGTCAAAACATGAATGAACTCGATTCAAAGTTATATGATTCGAAAATGAGACCTTGACATAAAAGATATTTTGAATCTATGCATCGTATCCAAAGCGGTTCCCTACTGACAGTGACAATTTGTGGAACGTGGATGTACTTTCACAGTAATGAAACGTTTACTAACAATATCAGAGACGGTTGCACAGCAATGTTCCCTCTGAGGTGCGCAAATATGCAGTACAACCAGACCATTTGCGCCATAAATCCCATTCTCGCGCACTTGCTTGCAACATTCCAAATTTAGAAGTAAATAATCACGAACATTTTTTGGGCAGAAGCACAAAGCTTCAGAGTGAGAACGATTCTAATACAATTCCCGATTCTCCTTTACGTGTATTTTGTTGGCATTTTGATAAGATTTGTACTTACTCTAAAAATTCACAAAGTTTGTATTTCATTTAGAACTCTGCTATAAATCAGCGTTAAACCAATCATGCTCACTAAAACAAACATTTGCTCAATGAAAAATGTTCTTGGGGTGAACACTGTTTCAGAGTAATGTAACAGTGTCAAAGACTATTTTTGCCAATAGGGAAAGCTGTTTTCGTCATTTTTCTGTTATTTTTTGTTATTTTGCTCTGTGATTCATCTTTTCCATTTNAATGCCAAACTGTTAGTGACGCTGGGGTTTTGATTTGCATTCGCATTACGCCTTTGTACATGGAAAACTTGGGGNAATGAATGCGGTGCGTAACAGCCAAGAAATAANCAGAAACGTCGCAGATAAAAGCTCTTCGCTTTGATGTGAATTTAGGTAGAAGCGCACCAGGACCAAAACAAAGGTGCACCATTAACCTGCNTCAGNGAACTCCGTAAATCAACTCATAACATTTTTGAATGTTTGTGAAATATCAGTAAAACTTTCAAAACTTAAAAATAATTTTACCTGCGAGAAAATTAATCAAGAACGTTGTATGACCAAACGTTGTATTAAAATGCTTTTTCTATTTTAATCGCTGCGGCCTTTCTCCGGAAAGTGAGGTTTTGGTAGCAGTACAAAATCAACGCGACAGCATTCATCTTGCCTAACAAAACCACTGGTAGAAAACAAGGGTAAAGTCAGTGGCGGATCCAGGGGGGAGCAATTTGGGGCAACTTCCAAATGCTTGTGGAGCCGCAAACGTCTGTGGCGCCCTTTTGCCACAAATGCGGCCCTTTTGGTGCCCATGGAAGTAGAAAGAGAGATAATAAAATACTCTAAATTAAACAATGTTTTTCTCTTGGTTAAACGTCAGGATTTACGTGACGTGCTTAACCCAAACTTTTATCGAATTGCGTGTACAATGCTATTGTTTCGTAATACTGTAGTACCAGTGTTTCGTTATTTCTTTGCCACTTGAGAACTGCCCAACCTTACGTTATGTAATCACAAATGCAGTTGCTTTCGCTTCACGCGGTTCTCGACTGGACTGTGCGAAATTGGTCTGCTTCTTTACAAGTTTATTTCTTTAATGCCTGATGACAGCCTCGAAAGGAAACGCAGCAGTGAAAATAGGAATGTAATATGGAAAACTTATTAATGACTCAAGATTTTACAAGTCTCCAAAATGAAAACGAAAAAACAGTTTCAGGGCTGCTGTCAGTGCAGTTCGTGGGTTCGCAGTGTGTCTGCATCGTAGGTTTGCAATATAAAGGTGAGTGGATGAGTTTCTCGACGGAACTAAGCACCTGATTGAACCATAATGCAGTGTGTAAATAGCTATAGATGTATACGTTAGCAAACAACTTACCGCTGTGTGACAAAAATGCATTGAACGCGCTCGATTAGCTTAATGGATGAAGACCTACCGTAACAATGCAATTGTACAACTCCTCGTTTGACAGCCCCCCCAAACGCCTGGTTTGGATCCGTCCCTAGTTAGAGTACTGCAAGACTTCGGGACCAGAACAGATAGACGAACACAAATGCGTAAACTACGCTTAGTAGCAAAAGATATTAGGGAAACAGATTAACAAGGAGTTGATAAAATGGATGGATGTAGCAGCACGAAATGACACACACATAGTAGAGAAGGAAAGGGAGAAAATGGAAAAATATCAAGATCTGAAATTATAAATACAGAGAATGTGGAACATCAAAGCCTGGGTAGAACCATAAATAGTAATGGGAACTCTAGCAGCAACTAACAGTAGAAGAACACCCCGATGATATCCCCGGAAAAACAAGGTACCCAACTTGGAAAAATAGCGTTTCTTGGCAGTTTCCACATCCTACGAAAGGCGATCTATTCTCCCGGAGTCCGGGTAAGACTCCGATATAAAAAAGAACAAAGGTTGAGACAAATGCAAGACATAATGAATAATACAAAAAACTAAAGCACAGGATGAGTGTAAATAAAGTTAAAAATACAAGAAATGCTGCTGAAAAATAACCTAAATAACGCTTTTTGGCAAAATGTGGCGAACTGTAATTCATCGTTTGGTAGCAACAATTACCCTACGCTTTGGGTGTGGATTTTTAAAACCAGCATTTGTGCAGGTGCACCTAACGCCCATGTTAGCTTGATTGGAGTGGACAGAGCAGCATATTTCTTGTACAACGGCAGTAGATTGCAAAGAAACTCGATGTTTGAAAAGATGCAGAGCTTCGATCAAGGTTGTGTACTTCATGGAGGAAGAAACGGGAAAGACGTTTTTACGGTAAAGCAAATTTTAAAGACAAGTTGGTTAATTTCTTCAACGTTTTTTTGTAAAATGTGGTAATTAGGGCAACCAATTTTTTGACCTAACAACTTAAAATTTTGACTTAATAATTTATGCATTTTGACTTTATTTTGACCTATAAATTTTCTGCGTTTGCAACTGCAAATAATTCAGCTTTAGGTGTTGAGGTTAATCCATAAGTGTATTCATGCACTCTAAGCTTCGAAATTTAAAAAAATTAATGGTTTAACTTCGGGGATGATATATTGATAAGCACATTAATAACTACAGCAGAGTCAAACCTGAGAACATCATTAAGCTGAAATACTGAATGCATAATGGATTGAGTATTTACCAAAACAAGTACCGTATGACCACATTTCTCGCCTACCACGCCTATCTTACATAATTTGATCGTCCAGTAGTGGGTAAAACAACATTGTTATGTCAGAAATCGCAATAAACCCACTATTATTACAGAATTGCAGCTAAACTTGCAAAAGCATGTCAATGTCTGCTGTTGTAGTTTGAATGAAATATTGATATTTAAGAGAAAAAACTGTGCTTCAAAAAAAGTTTGACCTAACAATAAATTTTGACCTAATGATAAATTTGGCTTTTTTGACCTAATAACTTGGAATCCCTCATGGTATGAGGGTGAAATTTGGTTTGTGGACGTTTCGAAAACTTTAAAAACGGCAGAAAATTTTTGACTTTATTGACTTTTGTTTGCCCTCGTGATAATCATAGTTAAATCCACAATAGTGACAATATTAGTAAACATCCAACACAAAACACTGTCTGGTTTGATGATTTTCATGGATGTCTATTCAGGTATCTATACAGTATGTAAAAGAAAACATGTCTTTTAATTAGCTTGGCATAGTTAGCTTTGAACATTCTCTTTGTAGTACCTATGTGGTTCGACGCTTCCACCAGGCAGTTGCGATCATAAAGTTTGTTCGATTCGAAACTATATGCTGTCTCAATATCTTGATGGATGGAAGTTACACTTCATTGCTCCTTCATTACATCAGTTGTGGTTTGAGGAGAATTCACTAAAGTTATTCAAGAAACCCAACTATTTCCAAGCGGATGTTTCGCAATACGATCATTTTGCAACTTGCTTCCAAGCGTTTTCAAGGACGCGCCCCTGTTTGGTTGCCCGAGTTACGACATAACTGTCGGTGTTTATTATTTGAATCAACTTGGTTCTATTCACCATGGAGCATTTTGCTAAATTAACTGAACCCATTATTTTAATTCTAAACTTGCGAAAGCTTCCAAAACTGCGCTCATTCCAAGTGACTCTTCTGCAAAGACTGGGGACCTTAAACGCCGTTTTGTTTCTGACGAGACATGCCGACCTGCTGAATGTGGTGAGACTTGGCTTTCACCAAATCATAGGCCTGGGAACCTCTCTTATTTATGTGAGGAAGAGATATCCGAGAAAAATTCAATACTTCAGTTGAAAACCAAATATAATGGTGAATCCCTTTTCTTCCTCTGAATATGACGAATGTTTTGAAATCACCAAGGAATAAAATTTCAAGACTTTTTCAGTGTTTATCCATTTATCTATGTTCATTTCCAAGTATAAAATTTTTCTTTCAACCGCTCTGTATTTTAAGCTTCTGTCAAGAGGCGGACTTTCTGTAAATTTTCTTTTTTTTAAGTTAAAGTAGGTTTTTGTAACACCTTGCGAAATTTATGTTAAGGTGTTTAATTTTAGTTCCAACAAAATGCAGCTATTACTTTAGCACAGGGGTTTCCAAACTACGGCTCGTAGGCCGAATCCGGCCCGCAAAGGCATGTCGCACGGGCGCAAAGACATTTTGTCAATAATGAAAAATAATATATTTACAAAAAATTTGTTGATTTGGTAGAATGTAACATATCCCGAAACAATCACATTACGTAAGATGTCTGGCCTTTCAGCTGTTGTGTAATGCCTTACGTTGCCCTATGACGAAAAAGTGTGGAGACCCCTGGTTTAGCGCATGCTTCAGACGAAACTTCTGCATACTTGCCAAAAGTTAGTTGTTGTTGCAAATTGTTCTGTTTGTGATTTGATGTGGGCATAATTAAAAAAGTTTCATGATATTTTCTTTTTTTGAAGATCTTTGTGCGGAAAAGCAAATCATATCCATATTTTTAATAATTCCAGGGAGCTGGCTTGATCTTGGCTACAACAACTGAACAACCTATCGAGGTGCGTTCACTAGATTGCAACCAGCAGCAAGGTGCTTCAAGGAAAAAACGAAATGCAGGAGTCAGTTCCAAGCTAAATGAGACAGGTGCACATAAAATAAAAAAAAACTCGACTGGGTCGCTTGCTGCAAAACCACTTTAGTGTATGTGTATCCAGCTTAATTTCATTCGCTTTTCTCAAAGCGTTTCTATAGGATGCTTCTAAACCTGGTGTGTGTCAAGAATCCTAGAAGTATGTAGTGTTCCAGCAGCGCGAAAATGGGCCCATTTGGCGAGAAAAGATGGCCGTCATGTGCACTACGTGTGCATAATGGTAAGACGTGAAATGTGCCTTCAAACATGATGGTTTCATATCGAGCCATTCCCAATCACTTTGAACAAAACTATCATTGAGGTTTTTGAAGACCGCTTTCTATTATAAAATCGAACACTAAGTCCACGTGGAATTCAAGGTAAGTTCTCTTCTTCGTCGAACTAACTGGGGAACATAGGAGTTAGCTTTACTGACTGCGCTATACTTAACACTCCTTTGATTACGTGCTTGCAAATAAAAATGCGGCAAAACAAGTTTGCTAGGTGCAGCTGGACCTTGATATAGGTTCAGTCAATGTCAGACAAGCCAAAACAGACCGAAAAAGTTCTGGAAATTTAAGCTGAAAGCATTTGAGCTTTGAAAAATGTTAAACAACATTTTTTGCCAACACCAATAAAAACCCAAAAAATATGCCAAAAACTATTACGCACGTGATAGACAGAATTTTCTCGTGTCAAACCACCTTTGAAAAGGCTACATTTCTGAAGTTTGGCCAACCTAACAACCCTGGCCAAAAGGCCAGGGTCACTAATCACGAGCAGTTCGCTATAACTCTAATTGTGATATCATTCTTAAAACGTAACGTAACAAACCAGAGAATCTGGCTACAATTTATTTATGCCATTGCACTAGTCATTAACTGCAGTAATGTGCCTTTTCATCATCAGCAAGTGGTTCTAATTATTTATTGTGATCATAATTGTTTCAAAATATGATGAAAAACTTTTGTGTTTTAAAATGGTAGGAAAGTCTGAGTTTTGGTAATTTTAATGTTTGCAAAAATGTTCTCTTAAATGTGCTTCATCAAATGAATCCCCATTGCAAGTGATATTTAGCATCAACAGGCAGATTTATCCCCAGTTGAGAACTCCTGCTTTAATGCTGTAATGATCATCCTTTTAAAGCCCAGCATGGATCACTGCCTGCTGATCTAAGACCCTGTTGCCAGTTAATTAAGTCGCCTCCAGCAACCATAGCAAGCTTCAGAAACAAATGTTTGAGAATAAATTAATCGCTGGTGCGAAATGTAGTATTTGCATCCACGGGTTTGGTCTTGTTGCCAGGGGCGTAACTAGAGGTTTGAGCTAGGGTGTGCAAAACGTAGCTGAGAGAGGCCACTGGCCATCGTAGGGGGGCCCACTAGCCAACACACTCATTAAAAAGTTAAGAAATAGTAGTGAATCCGAATATCGTGGATGTCTATACCAGCTACAAAAACGAAAACACCTCAAAAAAAACAAAAAAACAACAACCTACTGAAAAGCAAAGGAATACTAAATACCAATATTTCAGCTGAAGGGGGCCCAATTTTTACATTTAGCTTGCCAGAGGGAGCTGTTCGCCCACTTGCCCCCGTCAGTTACGCCAGTGTTTGTTGCGTACAGCTGGTTAAAAAACTGAAGCGGATAGATTGAAACACGACTTCAGTACTGTTGCAACACTTTGCATGATGACCTCGGAACCCTCATAAAATTCCAATTATGTTACATCTGCCGTTGCAATTTGGTCTACGAAAATTTTACTACGTTCTGCTTATCGTGATGATCACTTCAAGCACCTTAAATATCTTCTTATTCGGCATTACCCAGCTCATTTATAGGGCATGCTGAGACTGATGTCTTCAGAGAAATAACCGTAATACGTATAAATAATGAGAAAAAAGCACTTCAGACAAAAGTTCTATGTTTCCTAAGTTAACTAACAGGCCTACTGCACTTTTATTGACGTAAAATGCTGCCGTGTTCAATCCAACAACCGATCATTTTACCTTACAGAAGCTTGTTTGGATGACTGCGATAGACAAGCAAGACTCAAAAGCCAAGCTGATGAAGACTGTGAGACTCGCGCTACAAGAGCCCGAGACAACCGTGAAGATCAGTGTCCAGGATGCTGGAAAAAATTTTTTGACGCATGTGTAATTGCCACGCAGGAACGGTAAATGCGTTTGTAGTCGCACTTACGAGTATAGTGCAAAGTAAAAGTTATTATAATCCTTACCCCTTTGGATCATTGGTTAAATTAGCTTGTTTGCCATTTTTGAAAAGAGAAAACTGTAATTACTTGTCACAAGCATATGGCTGTAGCGTTGCTGACAAATACAACGTGTAGTGTTTAATATATTTTATGCGTATAGCTCTGTCGTTAATCACACATTACCAAAGCAAAAACAATTTTTGTAATTTATACAAATCATGGACAACGTTGTTTGCTGTAATCATGTCGAGTCAAGCCAGCGTTTCGTTTCTTAAATTTTAACGGATATTTATTCAATTATAAATTTCAGCTAAAGTAATCAATCACTGAAAACGGTGACGCAGTCGAATTAATCAACAAATTTTTAAACAAGCAAATACATTTCATGTAAGTTTACAAATAGAGCCTGTATTGAATAAGATTCGAGGGCTAAGGATGCGCACACTTGCGTGAAATAGAGTTTCTATTAAAAATATTGCCGATTGATTAGTTTACTGTTTGCAGTCAGGGTGCATTCATTAGAGAAGTATGGTGAAGATAAATATTTATCGAACAAAATAGTTTAGTAAAAAAGTAAATACCCTAAACGCAGCAGGACAACATTTCAAGATCTTTTCATTTTTCAGTTTTCATGTGTATTTTTACAATTTATTATCAGCAGGGTTTTTTTTAAGGAAAATGTTAGGTACCCGGTATGGACCTGTAGGGACCGACCCGATTTTTCTAATTCTAGGGACCCGATTTTCTCTGATTCTGGTTCTGGGTACCCGATGATAATCTTCTCTGATTCTAGGGACCCGAATCGGGTCCCTAAAACATCTTTAAAAAAACTGTTATCAGTATAATTATCAGGATAAACTTTCAATTAATTTTAACGTTGCCTTTCACAAGAATTGTTTTACATGCATCTTTGTCTAGATCAGGTATGTCAAACCGCGGCCCACATGCGGCTCAGTTGAAGGTTTCGTTGTTGTGTATGTACAATATAATGACAACCAGTCAATTGGGCGGAGGTCCACAGTTTGCTTACCACTAGTTTACCCTAGACTGAGTTCTATTTTGTAGTTCCAGTGGCACTTCAAATTCTGTGACATCAAAGTTATGAAGTAATTACAGGTGCCAAAAAGTCGTTATCATTGCTTTTAGGATTCGAATGTTTTCAGTAGCTTACGTTAAATTTTAGTTGGCTGAGAACAACGCAAGTCATTCAAGGTGCGGCCCTCATTAAGAGAGTGACTTAACGTTTGGTCCAGCAAGGCGTTTCGGTGGGACATAGCATGGTCTAGCCCAGTGTTTCCCAACCCGAGTCCGCGGTCTCAAATAAGTCCACGGAAGGCTCTGAATTAGTCCGCAAGCACTAGGAACAAACAAATTTGCTATAATGCCTACAAACACTAATAATTTTATTATCTTTATAAAATCGGTGTTTTTGTTCATAGAGCGATTAAATGCACCTAAAGGACGCTAATTCCTAAACTGGTCGAAGCCAGGTAAAGTACGGATGCGTGTGGCATGACACGCCCTCAAACGAACAAGCACTGCAATGCTCGAGACCTCAGTCACAAAGTCATATGCGATTGTAGTTTTCAAAGAATATGAACGAACATAAACAATCTGACTGCATCAAAGCACGCAACCATACGTTGTTAGACTTTGAATCTTTCGAGAAACAGGTGCACATTTTTTCTTAATAAGGCCTCAAATCTAGGAATGTTACATTGAACCTGATGCCTACTAACACTCGCTCTGCAGGGCAGGTTGTATAGAGCTCTGCATCGAAAATTGTAGGCCACACACAATCTCTGCAGTCTGCATGGTGACTTCCTGAAATAGCACCATAATTTTGATGCATACATGGGCGTACAAAAAAAAGAGAAAAAGTACATTTTTAACTGCATTTAAACATCGGAAAAAAGAGGCTCGCAGCTTGTTTGCTGCACCATATTGATATCGCAGTTGTCTCTGAATGTCTTTGTCATCTGAGGGTTCAATATCCAGTGCAATCCCCACATATTTGTAGTGGTTAACAGATTTTACATTTTGACCACCTAGCGTCAGTAGTAGTCTATTTGTGATACTTGTTTGTTACCTGTTTGGTGTTGCCTCCAACATATAATATGCATTTATAGCTCTGTAATGCCTGCAGAATGTCTACAAAATACGTACAAAAAGCACCTTGTTTTGATGAAAGTCAATGTAAGTATGCAGATAAAATTGATCAGGAGACGCCAACTTCATCCGCTTCGCAGTTTAAAGAACCAGGTTTATATAGGAAGGTTACCAACGAGAATATGTTCCCTTCAAATTTTAAAAGGCGAAAGTGGGATGATGATTATATACAGTATGGGTTCTTTCTTCCCAGAAATGGAGAATCTAGCCATTAGTCGTCTGCCCAATGCATGTTTTGCTATTTTAAATATAGCACGCAGTATTTGGCTCATTCAAACCTGCGGAGTCATTTACAAAATATACACGACATTCATCAGAACAAGTCCATGTAATTTTTTCAAGAAACGGCACCAATATTTGTGCAAACGGTAAGATTCCCTCCACTCGTGAATCGTAAGTGATTCTGCTGGTAAAAAAATTATTCTCTTGTCCTCTTCAAATAGTGCTTGCACTGCTGAAACGAAATAAAATTTTGTGAAGCTGAGTTTGTATTCAAACCATGTTTGTGAGGATCGTAGCCAGTTTGCTGCATGGTGAAATCATGCTGTGGATAAAGTAGAGCAAATACCGTGGTCGAACAATGAACATTCGATGTGCAATGATTGTATTGTCACATCGGCCATACATTCACAATAAAGTTAATGGAATGCAGTAATCTATGTCAGGAGTGAACGAAATCGAAAAAGGTTAAGAAGCACTGGTCTAGATCAATAGCTCCAATTGTGGGGTTGACGAACATGCGAGGCATGAACCTTTTGCTTATTAATGTCACAATTCACCCTTTAGACACAGAAACGTTTACATGTGTTTCACTGAACAGTATTTTAAAACAGTATTTTAGATTAGATCATCTTTCAAAGTATTTTGAGATGTGCTATTCGAGATGAATATCCTCATCATTTAAGCTTTTCGCTAATTGTTTATGAAGCATTTGTGTTGCTTGACTGTTGCTTTTGTGTTGTAATGTGTTTCTTCTCCTACTGTAAATTGTTGGTTACGGGGTCCGTATGCTTTAAATAATCTTTGAAATAGCCTGTTATCAGCAAAAGGTAGAAAACTATTGACTTAGATGCAACAACAGAACACAGCACATATTTGTTTCTTAAAGTGTACATTACGTAGATTTACAGCTTTTTTAAGCCTTATATCAATACTCACATAATATTTGACCAATTGATCGAACGTTATTTGACAAAAAAAGATTTTTAGATGACAAGCCTCCAAAAGGAAATCTTTCTTTTGGTATACCTGACTGGTCGTTTGCATTTTTGTCAGTTTCTGCGCGTTGCATCCTTTGTGACAAATACCACTTTGATCTAATTCTGTGGACGATGCTCTGTACTGAAGGTCCTTGATGATTACAAATAGTGCTTTGTGTCACAGCAATCGTCCTTAATTTGGAAGGACCGGTAACAAAGTTTAAAATGTGTTCCGNAAGTTNTGCAAATGTTTTCCTCAGTTTAACTTCGAAAGTTTGATTTAGGATCCTTTCCTATGCAGTTTTCTGCAAATGAGTGCCATGACNAGGCCTATCCACCTTCTAGAGATGTAATCACCCATGGGTCAGAAGTTAACACGTTTTACCCGTGGTACAGAAAACCTTGGCGCAACACTACCTAATCTTTCAACAGACGACGGTCACAGATTCGAGGTGGCGCTGGACGGAGTTCAGGAGATCGAGCGGCTGCGCAGGAGAGCGCCATCATTGCTCGTCAGCGAAGTGACTTCAGCGAAAGTTTAATATTCGATACATTCCAACTGTGAGTGACATAAATGAATGTTTTGGCCACTTTGAAATATAATCTCATTTTGAAGTTTGCTGATTTTTTGTTGTATATTTGTTTCGTTCCCATGGATAAAAAAGCAAAGAGACGTAATTTGATTGTAGTGATTAAGCTTTTCTAGGCAATGTTTAAAACTTCATTGGAGTTAACGATGGTATCCCTTTCATTTATGAGACAAACAACTTTTGTATATATGTTTAGCGTTTTCAAGACAGTACCTTTTGTTATTAAGTGTCAAAAGCAACGAGTTTAATTTCATATCAACTGCTTGATGTATTTTTTGAATTGTATAGAAACAATGATGGGGGACACGTGACCAGAAATATACAAGCCCGCGATAGCATTACAACTTTTGACATTGATGCAGTGAGCATGGAGCAAGCAGAGGGTATGTAGTAACGTAGCATGTAGACCTAACTGGCTGCAG
>JGI24021J15306_10007577_pt1 | contig 13244 bp, 10 predicted proteins | sample Ectturendosymbi1_FD_15306 | JGI IMG/M metagenome (IMG submission 15306) | reverse complement strand
AAAAAGAATGCTCTCACAGAAAGAGCGCGTTGAAAGCGAAGTGCTTGCTTGGAGATGAGCACCGTTTTGTAAAGAGAATAACGCTGTCATAGAAAAAGCACATCGAAAGGAACTGCTCGGTTAGACATTGTTACCTGAAAATAACGTTGGCAACACACATCACTTTAGTAGCATTATCACAGTAAGCCCTACTGCTTGGAGAATAAATGCATGCAGAGATAGCTACAGTATCTCTGCGCAGATATAACTAAATGTGCGCAGAGATAGCTATCTCTGCACAGAGATAGTTAGATGCGCACAGAGATAGCTATCTCTGCGTAGAGATAGCTAAATATGCGCAGAGATAGCAGTTTTTGTGCTAAATCTGTCAGATACAATATTTTTACGAACGGCGCCCCATACATAATGTACTTCGTATTACTAGTTTCGTGGGAATCCCATGGGATGTGATAGCCACAAGTTTCCACCAGAGGTTGATATGGGACAGAAAGAAGTGTCCTAGGCACAAGCCTCATAATTTGGCTGCATTTCACCAGACTATAATGAATACGTACATAACGCAATTATAGAAATGTTTGTGACCGACTCGCCGGACAGACAAGTTTATTTGTGTTATTTTATTTGTTTATTTGTGTTGTGTTACTGAGCTCCTGTTGACACGGCAGGAGTTTTTGCCATAATGCTGAGTCAGTCGGTCATAGTTTTTCCCAACCGGTGAAAGGAACGATAAAGCAAACGGTGTGGCCGGCCGCATGGGCGGATCCAGGGAGGGGACGATCGCACCCCCTAAAACCTAGGAAAGTAACTGTCTTCACCATGAGTTTGTACAATTCGGAAAACAGCAATTGCGATATAAGGCTATTTTGTCGCCCATTGTTTTGTCACAGGTGTTTTGTGAAGTATACTTCACCTCTCTTACAGTAGCGAAGCCGTTACGAGACTTGACTAACAAATATTGCTGAAATCGCACACCCTAAAGTTACTGGCTGGATCCGCCCCTGCCACGGGCAGATCCAGGGGAGTCATTAGGGCGATCGCCCCCCCTGAAACCTACGAAAGTAACTGTATTCACCATTATTTTGTACAATTATAAAAACAGCATTTGCGGTATAAGGTTATCTTGTCGTCTATTGTTTTATCACAGCAGTGCTCTGAAGTACACTTCATTTCTGTTACAGTAGCGAAGCTGTCATGAGACTTGACTACCAAATATTACTGAAATCGCCCCCCCCCTAACCTTACTAGCTGGATCCACCCGTCCCTAGGCCCTGACCGGTCGCTATGTTTGGAAACACTAGAAGATTCCCAAGTGCTTGCGAACGCAAACTGCATTGTTTAAAGCAACATGAGAGTTGTTTTTGTGTGGTGAAACTATCGCTATTATCGATAATTAATCTGAGACACACAGCTTGCGTATTTCTCCAAAGAAGATGCTTTGTTCGAAGTAGATTCACTCATCTTGTCATTAAGAAAAACAAACAAAAATATATTACAATATTTTCAGCCCTTGATACATGAACAAATTAAAGTGTTTACCTCCTTCGAATGAGACATGTTCTGCGAGAAAGAAAAACGTCGTTTGATCCGTTCAAGATATTCATGCAGCACGTGGACGCAATAAGTGTTTCCTTCAACATGTAAGCATTGAAGCAACGCTGTAGTTACAAATGTTTTCACAAATATTCCAGAAATAAGCTAAGCTATTTGTGGTTTGTGCTGCAAGCAAACCTGGGAGCTTAATGTTCAAACAGATTCTGCACTTGAAACACGTATCGCAAAAAACAAGTTAAAACGTTTGTCTGTAAAAACCTATCTAAAGCTTCCATTGGAGGCAGTAATGAGTTATGAACAGTTTGGCAACAAAAACTGCCATTTACGTATAAAGCGCTATCGCTGAAGTAGAAGGACCATTTGCTTCATCACCTGCACAATTCATTCGATGATGGATCACTGGCTGGAAGTTTGACAAAGTGTCAATAGACAGAATGCTTGGCCAGCCTGATTGATTGAACAGAAAGACATTGCTTTTCTATAAAATCCCCACCAAAAAACTGAAAAATACTAGTTTGAAAGCTTTTTATGCCACAGAGAAAGGTAGTTGCAGAAAACTTTATCAGATGCTTCTTTGCACACCAGTAGGTTGAAAAACGACCCGGCTAGTATTCAAGAGTAAAACTTGCTGGGACATGACTATTTGAAACGATCGCTAACAACCATTTTTTGCAGTATGTTTCTATTTACTTTTGAAAGCTTTGCTGTGTATGAATTGCCAATATCAATTAATGTTGAAAATCACCATATTACCCTTATTATTTAACCCTGCGATGCCTCCACAGCGTCGTGTTTCGCTTACGGCTTTCGTTTTTGGTTTCTTATGCGTTTTCTACGAAGTTTTTGTCCTTTCCGCTGAAAATAATGCGACATTCATCAGTGTCTTCTCTTCAAGCAGCCATGGTAAATATGGCAGATTTCCTACGATTTTTTGCCGAAAGAAGCTGGAGAGAGGTTCATAAATCAATGCTAAAGCTTCTTTGAAAAAGGGCAATAATTCGAAGCCAGATAAATGTGCAAGCAGTTTTTACGTGAAAGAACAAAAGGTTTAATTAAATTACACGGTTCAGTGAGTGAAACGCTCGTGCGGTACATCATGCTTTGTGTAAAAACATTCCACCCGGTTGCTAGCGGAAACAAACAACAGTTCGCGATTCATTTTAAAAATCTAAAAATCAACTTCTGTGGTGTCAAACTGACATACACAGTGGGCTAAAATTTAAATCTGGGACAAACAATGATATTTATTGATCTGTATGAAAATGTTCGTTGTTATTTCTTCATCCAGATATAAACAACGAACATCTTCATAAGGATCCAGACGGGTTTTACTTATACACTGAATGTACAACAAGCAAAGCTTAATCCTGTTCAGTATGTATAGATCAGCTATGTCCAACCCAAATGGCTTATTGAGCCAAACACTATGTCACTATCTTAACCAGGGCCGCACATTGCATGACATAGTAATGAGGGCCGCTCTTTATCGCCTCTTTTACCACTGCAGTTAGGATTCGATCGCTTTCAGTACAGCAGGTGAAGCTAAATCTAGTTTGAAAGATCAAAGTAAGCCATTCAAAGTGGCACTGAGGATCACCTGAATCAAAAATGTCAAATTCAAGATTGTCAAAAAAGGACAAATTATCAATATCTAGGATACTTTTACTACAGCGAAAACCTAAACTGGGCCGCACAAAGCCTTCGACTGGACCGCATGCGGCCCGCGGGTTGGACATAGCTGGTATAGATAAACATTGCATACATACAAAATCGAATTGAAAAAAACACGTCAATCGGGATCTGAAGTTTTAGTGTTACATGCGCTACTGTATAATAACGGCAGGTCATCTCTAGCAATTATTTGGTATAGCTTCGCGGACCAAATATTATCACACTGCGGGCGAAATTTGGCCAGCAGGCCAGGGTATACGACCCCTATATGCCTTGCGGTTTTGGAAGATTTTTGTTCACTGATCACTGAAATATGCCATATTATGTGAGCTTCTGGGGTTTCTTCTATGTAATAAAATTATTGGAGTTCAACACAGGACTTGTTTGAATAATGCTGGCGTGCAAATTAATCCCCATGCACTTCACAATGTTGTTTCGAAGGCTTTGACTTGTGTAAAATATGACGGATATGACTACAGTCATTGCCTTGACTAATGTTCTGTGATAATAACGTTGCCTGCAAACCTATGCACCGCAAGATACGTACTGTAGAAGTATAGAAAAACACCTGCAGTGAAGCTCTATTCTAAAAATAACTCTTTGCTGTTAGTCTGCCTTCGAATCGTGGTATAAGTCTGGAAATCTGATTTTATTCCGAGGAGTGACCAAAGCAGAAAGATCTGATCTGGTGGTGAACTTTCGCGAGGCCACTTACCGCTGTTGTAAAGTCCATTGGCTTTTTGCTGCAGCAAAAGTAAATAGTTTGTGATTGACACAAGAATACTAATGTGGTATAAAGAAAGAATCCATTTCAATGGGCAAATCTGACATTATCTGTTAAAATTGAAGAGTTCTAACACCGACAGTGAAATCAAAACTGCACATTCACTCAAGGCAACCAGCAAACAATCAGATCAACTGCTTTCTGCCTTAGATGTGCAGGTTCTAGTCCCAGGGGTCTGCAACAGTTTTAGTGTTTCCATTGCTAAAGAATGAATTTTTTATGATCGCAATTTTCTCTTTTTGCTTACAGAGTCTAGGCTAAACTATTTAACGTGCGGTTTGCATTACATGCATCATCAACCCTGAGTATCACAGCAACGTGTTGTTGCCGTAGCGCTGAACAAAATAAGATTGCCATGTTTCTTTATGCAGATAGTCACCTTCCCAAAACCTAAGTATGATGAAGGCATTGATTCTACTGCAGCAACATCGGCCATGCCATTTCACAATTCTCTCAAACAGGGATTGCCATAAGCGGGGTTGAGATAGGGCTGCCATATTTTCATCAGTAAATTGGACAATTTACAACTGTCACTTACTTGACTGTATTATCTACAAGTGGCGTAGCCAGCCCAAAAATTTTGGGGGACAAAAAATTTAGGGGGGTCAAAGTGTATGATTTTAGGCGATTAAAGCTATTTTGTTTGGAAAAACGCCTCCAAAAGCACAAAATGACTATATTTTCCAACAATTTGGGGGGGCATGGCCCCTTTGGCCCCCCCTAGCTACGACTATGTTATCTACACTTGACAAGTCAAATAACAAATATTGATAAGTTTTAAGCATTGAAATAAGACGTCCAATGTGTACGATTTTTCAGTCAACTCACACCTGTTGAGTCTCTGCGGACTCAACATTTACTTGTCCTATTTAGCCCATGGACATTTTGCAGTTTCCTTGAATTTCTTAAACAATGTAGAATCACCTTATGATGAAACAGCTTGCATGAAAGATGTTTTGAATTGTACACCAGCTTTAATGGACTGGAAACTGAGTCAAATAAAAGCTTCCTCTTTCTTCCACGACATGTGGCTGCATCAAGGAAAAAATACGTTCCGCATTAAAGTAATGAGTCATAACGCTGAGCAAATCTGTACAATCTTTAACAATTCGCTGAAGCATTCAATGGTATTGCAAGTTGCAAAATATTTTGCCCATCTTTCATGTGCCATCATTTTACAATAAATTTCGTTTGTTTGATACTCTTTTTGCACGAACTAACACGAACTTTGGTGTTGGTCAAACAGTTTAGCTTCACCACTGGCAACATTTTTCTCAAGCAGATACTCTTGACATGGTTCAACGATTGCCAATTTAGTTGTTTCGAATTAAATTCAGCAAATAAAGTAGTCCATTTATCCAGATGCAGCAAAAATGTATATACAATACCGATACATCTAACATGAATAAATCACGGTCACGATCCTTGCCTTCCTCTCTGAGTGCTTTTAGCGCTGATTTAACTTGATTTGATATGTACTGTACATTTGATTCTCTCTTAAATAGTTGACTTTAACAGTGGTGAGACACGATACAACCTCTACTTTTGACTTCTCAGTATTCTGAACTTGCTCATTAAAAACAGTCACAAATGATTGCAAATGTCTTATATATGTCTTAGATAGAGTTTGATCAGAAAAAAAAAATCGTTTCAGAACAACAGTTGGTTTGACGATGGACATGAAGTATGACTGTAAAACTAGGTATATTTTAAGCATCCTTGGCAAGTTAGGAAAAAGTGTTAGCCACTTGGTTACGCTGTGAGAAAGAAATTTTTAGTACTCAATTATCTATAATGTCGAAATAGTCTATTCCAGCTATGTCCGACCGACGTGCCTTTCTGGGCCAAAATGTCACTATCTTTATGAGGCCCTCACACTGAATGACTTACTTTCATTTTATCAAACCAAAGTTTAGTTTTAAAGCCACTGAAAAAGTTCGAATAGTAGGCTACCTGCAGTGACATAACGAAGCGCGATTACCCTCGTTGAATCCGAAACAGAGCGAAATATCGCTATTAAATGGAGAAGTCGTTTATAATTTACGTAAAATGTTAGTCTCAACGCAGTGAAGAGTACTTCTTTAGTTTGAAACGATAACCAAACACACATTTTGGTGAGAAATTGATGAAAGGAACTTAAAAACAATGAATCTAACTTATTTTCGTCCTAAAATGAGAGGAAATGTGGAAAACAAAAACAATAACCCAGTCAACATAAGATTTGTGGACAAAACATCAGACATCAGAAATTTATCTGAGAACATCACATCTGATGTCATATTAATATATCAGAAGTGGCAACACTGGTATCATGATTTCGAACTTCTGATGCAGTCTCGAGGTAGCGGCAGCCGAACTGCGCCTTTGTTTCGTCATAAAGGGTAACGTGTTGTGGAAACGCACTTTCCTTCCGATGGTTACTATCGTTGGTGGACATCATAAATATATGAAGCCATTCTTGCTATTTACACCACTCACCACATGTTATTGCATGGTCCGCCAGAAAAGGTTTTTAATCAGTCGATTCATAGAACGAAAGGGCAGAAAGCGAGATTGCAGTGTTTAGCTAGCGCGATGCCGAAATCTGTAATGCCATTAGGAGTTACTAAAAGCGCAAAGCTTCTGAGAAAAAGCGCAAGGATCTGGCAGTGTTAGCTAAACGGCGCGACTGAATCGCTTTTTCTAGCAAAACTTTCAAGCAGCAACGCTAAAGCAGTGGCGTTAACTTAAGCACCTGAAAATGAAGGTGAAAATCAAGACATTAGCTTGCAAACAACGTTCACACTCAGCCTGGCTGGCCATATGGACATGTTCTTTTTCCGGTGTTTTTGTTTGTAATCTCTGGTTTCCGCTTATTGTTCGGGTGAATGTTGTTTCTTGCCGAATCACTCTCTAGCTAGTGAAATAATATTTTTTCTTAGTAAAAATACACTCCAGTATTTACTTCTCCCAGCTAACTGCATATGCATTTGAGTAACCACATTCTCGACTACGGGAAAAAACAAACGGAAACCTTGCGAGTCAGCGAAAACATAACTTTTACAAACGATGACGTCATGAATTACGTAATACTGGCCCTCCATTAATAATTGCCACGGGCCCCCTCCCCTTTAATCCGGCTCTGCTCTGCGGACACCCGTGAAAGTAGTCCACCATATCTCTTGAAAAACAAAATGTCCTTGAAAAATTATCAAGTGATCTGGCAACCCTAATTTAACCCCACTAATAACGGCTGAATTTCAAAGTGTTAATACCGTTTCACATATTTCGAGATTTGATTGCTGATTTGAAGAAAAAAACATAAATCCAACTAGACCAGGTTATTAAAAAACAGTTGTGATACTGTTCCACAGAAGTGGGAGCGAGCGGGCTGAGTCTTCGTGGACAGCGTGGCTTGTCTACGGGTTTGCATTTGCCACAACAGGATCAGAACCATATAACTATCAGGCACTGTAGCCAGGCGCGTACCCAATCCCTGCCCAGGGGAGGATTAAGGTTGTGTGGGGCCCCTGGCTGAAACTTAGAAAGCCCTTTCTATATATATAAAACGGTCGTTAATAGGGAAAAAATAAATGAACGGACTGAAGTATTTGTATTATTGAAACACAATAAGCTTGAGCAAAAAAGCGAATCGTTAACTCATGTGACGTCACAATATGAACGAAATTCATTGATTTCAAGTCTCTATTTCTTGCTGGAGGCTTGAAACCATATCGATAAATGTTTACAAAGCACCGGTAGAATGTTGTGAATATACTAAACAGTGGCACCCCGTCGACAACCACCTCGCTATCACGACCACTTTAACGCTGTCTTTCCCTATGCTACTGCATTACCTTTCGTTTCACTAACGCGACCACCCCGGTATCCAGACCGCGGCCAAAGTCCAGCTGTTACAAAACTGCTAATCGAACACCGCGTAACACGACGACCATATTCTATCGGCATCCTTGCGTTGGAAAACTGGTAACCTGTCAGCAGCATTTGTTCAGCTGCATTACGTTGTCCTGAACAGGGTTGCCAGATTTTTTTCGTAGCTTATGGCCAAAATCCTGATACAAAATCGCCAAAATGGTTGTTTTTTGAAAACGTTACGGCCAAAATCACAGAATGTTTTAACTAAGGTAATTTCCATATTCATAGGTGTCTCAAATTGTTCGGAGGCAGTATAGTTTTTGCCGAAAAAATGTGGTTTTGCCAAAGAAGCAAGTTTTTATCCTAAAACAGCAATTTCTGCCGTATACTTAAAATTGCCTGTTACAACTTGTCTTTCTGTTTCTTAATATAACTTACAACCATATATTAAAAACTATTGCAGATACATGCTTCCATTCTGACCCATTTCTGGATTAAACAATTTGAAATTAACTTTCTAATTCAACGACAAGGCTAGAATTCTCTTTATCTTGTGCTCCAAATATATCAACAAAAGATTAAAGGCATGAACTGAACTACATTGATGATCATAATGAGTTAACCACATGATCAAAACCATCAGTACGTTTACATATGAACGAAACGGCAGGAACACTTGAGAACAAGCATTGACTCATGATAGGTCCGACTGAAACACTTGCACAAAATCTACAAGGTTGCCAGGACTAAATAATTACTACACACATTGAACATTGCAAGGTTGAAGTTACTGCAGAGTGTTACTGTAAAAGTGATGAGAAACTTCTAAAAGTAATATCTTAACAAAAATGCAAAATACGTCTATAACATTATCAGTCACACAACCGAGTGCAGCAGTACAAGCGCAGCAGATACCAATGCTAACCAAAAGATTATCACTGACTGAAACATCTGTACAAAATCTACTGACTGCAAGGGCTAAATCATTACTACACACTTCAAATCAATAAAAGGTTGAAGTGCCACGGTGTTACTGTAACGAGTGACATGAATACCGTCCAAAAATATAAAAAGACAAAATATTTAATGAAAACTTTATTTACAGTGACAAACCGAAAAAATGGCCAAAAAATGGCCAAATTTTACAAAATGGCCAAATGCGTTTTTTCATGGCCAGCGCAGTTAAAAAATGGCCAAATTTTTCGAAATTGGCCATGACATGGCCAATCTGGCAACCCTGGTTCTGAAGCATCGTGGATACAGGGATGCAGGCGTGAGAGCAAGCGCAGTAAATGCCAATGTGACGTAACAAACTTATACTGTAAACTCTGCTGGAATTTGTACTGCCGATATCGACTTTTTCTGTTGTGTGATTTTATAGTACAGTAACGATAGGTTCACGCAGCACGTAAGACAAAGCTAAATAACTTTCAATCGAGGAAAGACTTGTAGAAATGAAGTGATCACGATAATAGCCTACATGAAACCTTCAGGAATGCAAGTGTGACGCGACCACCCCAGTCCCGTTAACACTACCAATTGAGCGCCGTCCAGTGGGTGGTCGCGCAAGCGGAGTTCCACTGTATATATATACATCCAAATGACAATTTTGAGGTTGATGAAATTTTCTTCAATAATTATTTTTAGAAAAATCAGGTTTCCATATCATATTCCCGACCAAAATAACACTAACCTAACCTTAAAACCAACCTAACCAAAATTTAACCAAATATTACCTACCATAATAGGCCAGTTTGATATGTCCTAAATTGATATGGTAAAAAACAATAATTGTATTCATTGCAATTCAGTATTTCATTTTTCTGTTCAGAATCAATGACAAGTCAGCAAGCCTATTAGTAAGAACAAGAACATGCACTCACTTATCAATAACTGTCGTGGAAACTCACTTTCACTTATTACCATAGGTGGCGGAACCGGGGGGCCGCATGGGCCTAGGCCCCCACTTTTATTTCTAGGGGGGTCTGTTCCCCCACTTTCTTGCCTAAATATCGTAAGTTTAAGTAACACAATTAGTATTGGGTCCAGTGATGAATTAAATCGTTTAATGAAGATACGCAGCAGAATTTTGGCAGTATTTTGTCGATATTATTTCTAACATATTTTTTGTAATTTGGCAGGATTTCGTAATGATTTGGCAGAATACACCGTGCACAGTCTGTCACCCTGCTATGGATTGATTACCGCATTGGTGTTGTTGAACAGTGTTGCCAGATGGCGTATTACAACACAATTTTTCACAAAAATGGTGTCATTTTACATGCTCGTGTGCATGGGCGTCGCAAGCAATTTGTCCAGGGAGGACCACGAGTGGATTTTACCAAAATTTTCTACGGGGCTCCAACAGTCGTGAAATTTGTTTTTTACCACTCGAAATAAGGAAAACAGCATTTTTTGCTGAAATTTTCAAATTCCTGCCCCTCTTCCGACATCTGTATGCTTGTGTGGAGGAAAAGTTCGTGCCACCCCATTAAAAAATTTGAGTAATATCAAGCGTTTTAACACCATTCCAAATAGTGAAATTTTACTGAAACTTATACGCAAAATGAAATATTTGACAGATCATTTTCAATTGTGTTTTTGTGTTTGTATTGGCAACGCTAAATAGCTATATTTTATTTCTGCATTGGCAGCACAATTGACATCTTTACGGACAACTTGCTAGTTGCTACCTATGCTTTGTCTTGTCTTTGCACTCCGGTATCTAATGCAGTTGTAGAATGAGTATTCAGTCATGATACTTTTGTGTTCAAGATGAAGAAAAGTTGTGGTTTTGAATGTGTTTAAGACAGGTATCAATTCTGTGCCATTTTTGCCTGTTTTTCAAACTGCGTTTATAGTGATTTTAACAGCCCAGTGGCTACTCCGGGCTCCTCGGGCTTAGCCCAAGTTTTCGATTACGATTTATATCGGAGAACGCAAGCTTGCTTGCTTTGTATGTTTGGTCCACCACCCGCGGTCCCACTTCAGTAAGTTCTGAACTCGGGCTCTTTTTTTGGGCCTTGTAACTGTTCATATACTTTCGTTCCATGTCTGGCCTTTCGCATTCCTGTTACAGGTGACCTGAATAAAACAATATCGTTCGTAGTAGGCGTTCTCTCGACTTTTCTCTCGCGCCTTACTCGGGCTCATTCATTAGAGTCCGAGCTGTCCTATGTAGCTAAGTATTGTTTGAAACATAATTCGTGTCGGGCTGGATGTTTTTTGAAGCAATGGATTTGTATGGAACATCGGATTTGAAGTTCAATCCGATGGCCAGTTCCCATTTCGAGAGTAACTTCAAACGAACGATAAATTGTCCAACAACTCGGACAAATACGAATGAGCCTAGTAAGCGGATCACTTACTGGCGCTACAGTGGTGATTCTAGAATGAAAAAAGTGAGAGGCACTGCGGGGCCAAGGAAAAAAGTAGTGAAGCCAACATAAATGTCGCTCGTGCATGGTGATTTTCCACTGTAATGAAGATTGATTTGCTATGATTAAACCTATCAAACCCAACATAGGCTTGCGAATATCGTCAGAACCGTCGCCAGAAAGTCTTCAAATCTTTTAAAATTTTGCTGGCTGAAAGCTTTCTGCTGTAGATGTCAAACAAAAGAACTTGAACGTGAAATTAAGCAAAAAACTGGAGGGGCAAGCAGGGGGCCAGCCAAAAATCTGGAGGGGATATGGCCCACCCAGGCCCCTCCTTAGAACCGCCACTGTGGCGTTATCAATATCATTGCTCTGTGGCATATGCTACTCGACAATGGAGAAGTTATCATGAGAATTTCTCATTTATTGTTACATAACATAACGTCACAGGGCAACGATAATGCCAATCAAAATGAAAGCAAATGGAAATTTCAGTGACGGAAGTGTCGCACGGTTTTATTCAGTCAGTCAGAATAAATTGTGTGATTAGCCCGAGTGACGCTGATGACCTGGGTCGCCCCTGTAACAACCTATTTGAATTTCAGGTGGTTCACCGATACGTTTTCATAGTGGTGTAGTTTTGTGTAAAATAGTGTGATTAAGACCTTCATATGGTGTATATGTAATGACGTCATATTTCAATCCTTGTGACGTCACAGTAACCAATTCAAACCACAAAATTTGCAATAATTTCTTTTCAACGTGCACGTGTGCACCACACTTTGAAAAAGGTTCCGCCACCCATGCTTATTACGTATGATTTTACGTTGATTCATAAGACATAACATCACTGTTTTCATTTTTCTACTGCACTTAGAATATAAAATGGCACTCAACAAAATTCTTAACTAAAAGCACATCTTACGACTTACTAAAGTCTTAAATCGAATGAGTCATTGAGTTTAGTGTGAGCAAACTTAGAGTTACTTGAATGAAATGTAAACAGAACTACGACGTGCTTGATACGGCTTAATTCTTGTCATCAGTTACCGTTTTAAGTAACTCGATATCTGCCGACTTTTCTTTTTATTATTGCGTTTTTTCTGTTTTAAGGCAGTTATCAAGAATTGTACGAAATAATGGCGATTCACATAAAAGTAGTATGTACCAAAATGTCCAAACTTGCATCTTGGTAGTAAATAGTGCTAGAATTGGTATTAAACTACCAGTTGACATTGTGTATTGTGTAAGCCGTAAGGTCTTCAGTCCCATACGCAGCGCGCTAGACTTCAAACATGCATCGCAGTAACAAAGAACACACAAATACAATACATGAAAGTACACGAGGATATACACGTGGCGTATGTACCAACTCTGGCAGTCCTGCCTTATAACACCATGATTTATTATCCTAAGCTAAAATCTATTACTTTCACCATTGTTGAGACTTGACACCACTTAGCAAGTTCACAACTTCCTTCGGCGCTGTCTGCATGACCGATGTTCAAATGATGTGGACACCACATGCGCATCGGAAACCAAAGTAAGACAAGCGGATGGAATACCTTAATTTTTTAGATCTTGGGTACTAACTTGCTAGTGAGTGCCAGACCACACGCCAAAGAATCAACTACTTTTATGTCAATGAAGCAATTTCAATGAGTGAGCACAAAACGCCTACTTATTAGTTCCATTTGGCGATGGTATATTTTTATAGCGTATTGTGTATTGCTCACATATCAAATTTTTTAGCCAACTTAGGGATTGGGGGCCCCATAAATGTTGGGGGCCCCTGGTTGCAGCCCAGTCAGCACCCCCCTTAATCCGCCACTGCCCCTGCCCTAAACTAAGAAGTTATGCTTCAGTTCAGGTTTCAACCTTTCGTTGATTGATTGTCGAATTGTTTACCACAGTAAACCTCGGTTAATCCGGATCTTCGCCAATACCGGATAAAACTGCTGGTACGAATGATTTCTAACGTTTTTCTTTATAAAAATCTTCGGTTT
>JGI24021J15306_10007574_pt1 | contig 13244 bp, 9 predicted proteins | sample Ectturendosymbi1_FD_15306 | JGI IMG/M metagenome (IMG submission 15306) | reverse complement strand
GCAACCGATGCAGCTGCATTGGGCCCCCCGCCTCTGCGGGCCCCGCGCCATGGTGTTTAGGTAGATTGTTCATTTTTTCCAGATACCCCTTGCGCTCGAGAATTTAGTAGAGACGGCTTATAAATCTCATTGTTTAACAAACAATGCTCCTGTTAGAACTAGCAATGAATTTCCTCTATTATCGAACGTTAGCAAATGTGCTCAATTCTCGTGGTAAAGCTGTTCATCTGCACTTTACCATAGTCGTATATCACGGTTGACTGAACACGACGACGTCATAAAACCACTGCTGCTCAGAGGGGCCCCGCGCCTAGGTCTTTCTTTTGGCCCTCACCTGCCAGGGCCGGCCCTGATTGAAATACAACAAACGCTGAAAATATGCACCCGCTGTTCTCTCTAAGAAAAGTTTACACTGAGCAAACGTTTGTTGTAGTGCGCATGCAATTGCTCAACCATGCAGACGCACCACCAATGAAGCATTTCATGCGGTGAAAGGGCTATGCAATATATAGACTTATGTGATGTTAAATTTTGAATGTTGCAAGAGCGCTGGAATGAGATTTCACTGCGCAAATGGTCTGGTGGTACTGCGCATTTACGCCTCTTAGAAGGAACACTGGGTGCACCATCAACCACCACTGCGTTCTTTCATCAGCATCGTCATCAGCAATGTAGAAGCCTTGTGTGGTTGGAAAAAAAATGAAGACTTGTAAAAAGCATCAGGCATTTGACTTGAGCGGATACACCGGTGATATGGGTTAAATGAAGGTGCACATCACTGAAACTGAAATGAAACAAAGTATTTTCATTGCAGTTGAGCACTGATCGAAGGTACATCTGCATATGAGCTTGTTGGTAGCACGTTAAAGCGATTTCCCTTTTCCGTGAATGTCACTGTCATCCTTCAGTGAAGCGTGGAGCAGTAGGCAACACCATATTATGTGACTCGTTAAGCAAACTCAACCGGCGCACAATTCAGAAAAAGCATCTCGTACTGCAGGCTGCTTGTTCATTTTTGGAGAACAAACTACACGAACAGTCTTCAGGCACTTAAAAACAATTTCGTGTTCAGCAGCACAGCCCTTAACAAATATTCAGCAGGCGTTGAAAATCACTGATGCTGGGGCCAAACACGCATATATCATCGACAAATAGTGGGTGATTCACAACCATATTTCCGTAGTGTATCCTTCTCCGGTTGAACACAGCTGAATTGAGACCTCATCAAGGTAAACAGCGATTAGATATGAACTCAGATATTACCTTTGCCTTATCCCGTTCGTTTCAATGAATGTTTCTGAAGAAAGTCCCTTGCATGGTCTGATTTCTACACCAACTCACCAGTACTTTTACTATGCAGATAGATACATACTATATAGCACTAAATTAAATTTTAAACAGCAACTTGTGGTTGGTTCTTTTAAACACGTTAAATGCATCGTACATCCACTATCGTAGCCTAGCCACGGGGGGCATTCGGGGGCAGTGTCTCCCAAAATTTGTCTTGTGCCCTTAGAAAAATTTCTATTGAAATATATAATAAAAACAAAAATATTTAACCCTTAAAAATGCATTTTACCCCCAAACCTCAAAAACTGGCTGCGGGCCTGCGTACTTCCACACAAACGCGTTTACGTATATACGACAACGTGCGTCCAATGACCTCGGTGAGCGTTAGATTGTGACCCTACAATGCGAACGCGGGGGTTGAACCAACCCAGCCGTGCGTGCACAACGTCCGGTTCTTATGTAAACAAATGCTGCAGCGCTTTCAAGGTTGGTGTTCGTGTGACGAAATTTCAGGGTTGGTTATTCAGGGGTTTACATGCTAGTCAGATGAACTGCGACAAACTGAGCGTTTTTGAGATCGGCAGACTTATAAGGTTGTAAGACGCAAGGACACGATCCGAGGAGTTATGCACAATCGCGTGAATGCACGCTAATGCTACATATGCATACGTACTGCGTAACGGAGTTCGCTGTAGTCAAAAATTGTATCAGAACCTCAGATTGTAATTTTCCGTCGGGGTTATTTGGGAATAGCACAAACGTACTCTGAACAATGAAACAAAGAAATACTCAACAGCACCGATTTAAAAACCACGAGCGGCTGTACCATAATCAAAATTGAGACAACAGCAGCAGCTTAAAACAACACCAGCACCAGCACCAAAAAACTTGAATTTCAAGGCGTGGGCATTGCCGAGAAGAACGATTATTTTAAATTATGTGGTGAACTATCAAGTTTACATTTTTATCAATAAAAAAACAAATCAGTAGCATCAAGTATGCCAGGTGCTCGATATCACACTGATCATGAGTGGCATCAATGAATTTTTGCTAAATAACCTAATTTCATTTGAACAAATTTCCAATATTTTTTTGGCAGAAGAACGGAAAGTTTTTATATAAATCTTTTTGTCTGTTTCCGCAGTACGTGTTCGCTCTGGTGATACTCTTCCTAGCTCAAGCCGGAGCTCTTGTGGTTGGTGCTGTCGTTTTAAGCACGCTTGAAGAAACCATGAGAAACATAGCAATGCAGGCGATTCAAGCCTTTGGCCTTGACGACCGAATTACTTCTTTTCTGAATAAGACGCAAACTTTGGTAAGTGCTTATTGTTGAATAGAACAATATTGATCTTCGTGGGTATGCAGTGGCATGTTCAGCGCTTGAACATCAGGCACTTGAATGTTTCTTCTTGTTAAGTTGCAACCTTTGTAGTTGGAAAATTTCGAATGAAACGTGTCTTTAATTCTGGCTTGTTCTCAAATATTGGAGGTTAACAGTCGAACTGAATGTGAGTTTTACACATTTGTTTTCACAATAACGAAGTCCGACCGGATCGAGAAACTAGTTATTCCAAATTAGCATTTTGGTTTACAAGACTTTCTGCCAAATTTGCTGAGTCTGAATGAAGGTAACTATCATTTACTTCCATACCAGTAATTTAATCGGTTACTACATTATGCGCACTAAATCTGTCCACAATGTTACATTTTATTCAAAGGGCTTCATAATGTGGCGCAAGTACAGTGTTGAACATCGATGGATTTTGGCGTGTGCGTTGTGTGCGGTGGCCTCCACATAAATGCGTAGTTTAACCTTTTGCATGTTTAACTTCTCACTGTTGTTAGAATGTGCAAACGCCTAGGTCTGTAAGTGAAGCGAATATCCGAATTCATTAGAATATTTTGTTTTGGAAAGCTTGGCACAGTGCGCGGCTGCTTTGAGACTACTTTTGCAGCAAAATGACCAGCAGGTGTCGCGAGCGCATCGTTTTTTGAGTAGACTGCCGGTACTCAGGGTTGCCAATTTGTCGTTTTTGAAACCAGAGTTTGAAATTCTGGCTTTTTTTAACGCACTTGGCTTGTTTTAAAAATAAAAAAAAGCCAGACAAATCTGGCTTTTTTCTTTCAGAAAGACCTGGCCCTGACAAAGCATTGTCTGAGTTGCATATTCATTACAAATCGCTTCTGACGAGAGTCTATGGCCATTGCAGGGTGCAAAGAATATTGCAAAGATTTTACTGTTGCCCTGAAAATCATCGATGTATTTAATAAGAAACAAATGTACGTCAGTATCATTACAGGGAAGAAAATGCTTCTGAAGGTTAGAATTGTATTACATCGACGTTTCTGACGAGCTTTAAACATCTATTCTGTGTTTGGTAATGCATGTTTTGTATGTGTATGCTTTATGACTGCTATCTGGCTTTTTTGAGATTAGGTCTGATTTTTTTGGTGAAGACAGGTTGGCAACCCTGCCGGTACTTGCCTATGTGACTGTAAAAAGTCGCGTAGTAAAATACCGGAACAGGATTGAAAGAGTTTATAATTTTTAGTCTATATAGTGGTGATAAAGACAGAACGTGGAAACGCTACAGTAGTTTTTTTGCAAAAGTGATGTAGTACCTAGTGGTGGGATTAAAATTTTTTAAGAACAGGTTCTTTCACTCCAGGACTCGCTAAAAAAAAGTACTGATTTTAGTCTTGTTTTTCACTACTAAAGATTAGTAACAGGTCTATGATTGCCAAACTAAGTTATAAATTAAAGGTGTTCTTGGGAAAACAATTGAGAACTCCTGACTTAAGCCAACAACCGGTTCTCGGGATTAAAGAAATTCCATGAGCAGGTTCTTGCGAACCAGTCGAACCCCATCACTGGTAGTATACCCCAATAGTAGGGTGTTATCTATGCTTAGCTTAACGGCAAGGTTTTATGTAGTCGAGTCTACGCATAGTACTGGTAGTTGAGGTTTGACACTAATGAGCATTGAACATGACATCATGCGGTAAATTAACTTCGACGATGTCATCAATGACGTTGCCAACGCCAAAGCTCATAAAGTTCCAGGTCTCCTTTGAACATTACGTGATTCCGTCTCAGTGTGCGTAATTTTCAGTCATCTTGTCAATTCAAAGTCTACAAATATTCCTATGGAACAAGAGCTTTGCGCAGACGGCGCTCCAAAAATCAAATTTCGGCACTCGTTTTAACATATGCCTTTTCTATCTGAAAAGGCTTGTTTGTGTCGTTAATACCGCAAAGCAAGAACTTTGATTTGCCAGGTGACGCATGTCTCAACGCATGAGATCGGCTTATTGACTTCGTTGCTGGGATTTGTATGGTAATAAGACACTATACAATGCAACAAAAAGTCAAGATAAATCTGATAGCGTTGTGGACCGCAATGAAAAGGTTTTTGGTCTACTGGAATGCACGCCACTCTATATCTACAATGGAGTTCTTATTACTTTTTTTTTCAACTGTAACAGAAACGATCCAGTGTTGATGATTGTTTTTTTCTTCAACTCGTAGCCATCCATTGAGGTTTAGCTCTCACATAGTTCCCATTATAGCAAACCTAATGATGTTCGGATAAGATCTGTTTAACAAGAAAATGACTGACTATAGCGAAATGTTGTGATTTTTTTCAGGCAATTTCGGCCAAACTGTGCCAGTGTGTGACACTCTGAATGTCAGTGTTGACCATTTTGTAGTTTTTACAAGTGAAAATTTGGATAATAACCCGCCAAGCGAAACAACACTTGGAGTGCTATTACACAGCCGGGAACGTTCCAGCGCATTTGACGTTTTTAAGCACTACATCAATCTTTTAAAAGTTTTTTTTAAGCATAATATAAAAATATGATCATTTTTTCTTTAAAATGCCTTGAAACTTGTGAGCCTTGAAAACCCTCTGCTGTTAAAGCAAGCCTAAAATGTTAAAACTCCCACTGTTCACCCTGTCTTTCAAGCGAAACATGATGAATATGGTCGGCGGTACAAGGTAGGCTGGGCAGTAGCGCAGCCAAAATGAGGCCGAAGAGGCCATGGCCCCCCGAAACACACTTGCCAAGATTCGAAACTTTCAGTTGCCACTTCTACAGACGGAACCTCGTGAGTGTTTTGCAGTATTCATGTTGTGGACTCGACGACGGGACAGACTACACCGGCACGAATTACGATCGACTTTCGGGCACGCTACAACCTTGGCCAGAAACTTGCTGCACAATCAACAGGCTGACTGGAGATTACTTGGATCGAACGTCATGCCTCGAATCGCCGATTGCAAACCCAATATACACCAATGCTCTCACGGTACTGCTGTTTAGATAGCACAGCAAAAGTTTCCGTGTTTAGCCTGTATTTGTGACGACTTACAGCAGATGATAAATCCGTTCTCTTCAGTTAGTAACCATTTTCTAATTTTAAACGGTTTCCTACTCAGTGGTTCATTCTCAAAACAGTCCTTTCTACCAAATATAGAAGTGCTGTGACAAAGTTTGCGTGAAAAAAATTGCACAAAAGATTCAGCTAGAGCTCTGTCTCGGACAAGGGGTCTTTACACATTAAAATTTGCGATAGTTCACTGTGGTTTTAAAAATGAAAGTTTAGATTTACACATAAAATTATTTTTCATTTGTTACAGGGATGCTTTGGGTTGATTCATCGCCAGATCACCCGCAAGATAAACCAAATATTTGGTCTGCTGCTATCGATAATGGCTTCCGAGCTGTTTGCGATCACTTGCTCGAGCTGCATCATTTGCAACCCGATTAGCCATCACCATCACCATCACGAGCACGGTCATCACCATTCAGCGGCCTTAAGCAAATCACACGAATCCCATGATCATTCAAAGCTTCATGAGGAAAAGTCGCCTGCAGTTAAGAAAGCTTCTCCCGAACATAAATCACTGGAGGAACAGCACAAGAAAAAGCCTCGTCCATCAGAGATCGCCACGACCAAAAAGTCGGATGTTCCGGAAAAAAATGAAAACGCGGTTTCCATGCCTACCGCTGTCAAACGGTCCGACGTAACGTTGAAAAGTGAAAAGGTATCTAAAGAAGCCACGCTGTCAGATGGCAAACCGCGCAGTGCATTGCCAAAAGAGAAAAGGGCTTCTCAAACTTCGAAGGCGTCAAAAAAAGACGCAAAACGCAAAAACTCTGAAAAAAGTCGCCTCTCAAAAGAACGTGAGTCAAAGACTTCTGCATCGAATCCTGTAGCGAAGAACCAAACTCCCAGTCCTTCGTCACCAGAGCAGCCCGTGGCTGAAATTGCACAAGAAGACGAAAAGGCAGTTTAAGAAACGAAGTTGTGAAAGCACCACGCCGTTTACTCTATATATGATTTGCAAAGGTCTTCTTCTCCAAAGCACTATCGTTATATAAATAGCGCAAAAAAACGTACAGCCTAAGAAGCGCGGAATTATCTTCATCTTTGATGTCAACACCCTGTTTTGACTCCCGATATTTTATCTGTTTTTAAAGGGAAACAAACGTTTCTTTTGATCGGGTTACCTACCCATGTTTCAAACCAGCGGCGGTTCTCAATTCACTGTTTACCGCACACCCCTTGCAGGACAAAAAGTCCATTTCGCATTCCTTGCACCGTTTATCCGCATTTTTACACAAGCGCCTGCAAACCTGATAAGTGTTACAGTGGGTTGGAGAACGTGCCAGTATTAGCAGGCTAGGTTCGATGGCAGGTCGGGTCATACCGAAGACTTGAAAAATGGCACTTTCAGCCTTGTGCACGGCGTGATTGTGTGGGTACACAGCGAATAGAGGTGTTTCCATAGACTCGCTACCGAAGCAACATTCACTACGAGTGTGTCCGCGCGCCCCCCGGCGGAAATGGGAGCGGAGATGGCAATCAGGCGGAGATGGGGCTGTAAATCACTTTTGACGCTCCAGAGGGAGTACGAAACGGTATAAGGAAACTGAACATGAATATGACCTTCAGAAATCCTATCATGCGACCCCAACTGAGAACTGCTCCTTTCTTGATTTTGACGGCATGCGTCCAATCAAAGTTCACCTTTGGGAAATAGGGTGGACTGAGCGTGATAGGAAGCAAAACGTGAATCATAGAAGAAGGGAACTGCATGCAGGACTCGCTCAGTAGGGTTCTCTTCAGGAGTTGAGGCAGGAGTTTGTCCTGAAAATAGACTGTCTAAAACACTGATGCCGGGTCTGACCACGGTTTTTCGCGAAAAGTAGATGTGACGTGTCTGGTAACTGACGCACTTGCGTCAGCCCTTTATAATTTTCAAATAAAAACAGCCAACATGTCAAATTTTTCTTGCACGTTCAATTCCGCAACTCTCACCTGTCTGCTATTACTTCTTTATTTTCACCTGACATTCACCAATACTTTCGTGATTCGCCGGATTTTCACAAATTTTGTAATCCTGAGGGGGCGGACATACTTCTCGGACATACTTCCTGTTGTTTACGCCTGTGGGTACCCCCATGGGCGTAATGAGGGAGGCAAGAGGGACACAATTCCCCGGGCGCTGAATCACTATGGGGCGCCCAATCATTGCGGATGGCACCGAAAAGTCCCACAAAAATGTCACAAATACTTTCTTCAATACGCTACATTTGCTTCCGAAAGAACTCAGGTTCGAACATGAGGGCGCCAAATCTTTTTCTTGCCCCGGGCGGCATCCAACCTCGTTACGCCCCTTGGTACCCCTAACCAACGTTTTGAAGAAGTCTGGGTGCTGAAACAAAAATGTGGGGAACAGTATGTGTAGTCAGGCAAAATCATATTGTCGCCATTTCTGTCATCAGTGGAAACATGCAATGTCGACAGTTGTTCTATTACCCGTGCTCATACCGAAATGGTTTGTGGCAACAATGGGCTGCTGTTGACAATGGCAGCTATTCAACAAACGATTTGTTTGCATGGGAGTTTATTTTGAAATATTTTTTCAAATGCAACATACGGTTTTGAAATAGGTTCTGTTCTTTCGTTGCATTTTGGGCCATACGCTATACCAGGCCTGCCCAACCTTTTGAGTATTGCGGGTCACTTTCACATGAGGAAATTTATTGCGGGCCACAAACGCTTTTTGTGACGTAACAAATCCCTTGATTTTGATAAGTTTTATGCGATAACACGAGGTGATTATGAGTCCTATAGTTACACGCAGTGTTGCCAGCTTGTATGGATGTGAACCAAATCTAAAAATTGACATATTTTCGAAGCGTTTGTTATACAAGTTTTTGGGTGGTAGGCCCATAACAGAAACAACAGGTGTAATTTTGGTGTGTTGTGATGGCAAATGCATTTGAGCCTATAAAAAAATGCTAAAAACTTGAAAAGTCTGCTTATGAACTTATTACATCGCGGACCACTTAATACAATCTCGGTGGCTGCGGATTGGGCAGCCTTGCGCTATACCTTAGCCGAGAGTTCGAGACTAACACAAAACAGATTTTCGAGATTAAGTGGGACTAAGATTAAAGTAATATTTTACCAAGACATGTGAAGATAATTTTAAAACCGAAAATATGTTTAATAGGCCTGTCACAAACCTTAACTTGTATCAGAAACGATTGTTTGCTGAGAGCATGAATTACCTGTGTCAAAGAATTTTTGCTTCAAGCAGGCCTGCACAACATTGCGCCCGCAAAAGCCTTTCTTGCAACCCGCGAGAGCTTTCTCATTTCTAGAAAATGTTGCAAAACCTCGACTTCGAATGAATAATTGTCGTTCCAGAATTTCTTCCACACTACAACGAAATCTCTGCATCGAAACTAAAGACTTTTGCAACCCGCGGCAAATTTATGTTGATAAAATTTGACCCTTCGAGCTTTCTGAGTTGTGCAGCGCCTGAAGTAAAGTCACAGCCTAACTAAACTGGGAAATGCTAGTTGTTGACAATTTTTTCCCTTCAAAAAAACCTGCATTGTTGCAAAAATACAATATGGATAAAAATTGTAGACAAACTCTCTTCTACAGAGAACTACAGAAGGATTGCTTACCCAGCAAGCAATTAAATACTCTCAACATGCTCATTATAGTGCAGTATTCTGAAGTCTAGTTAAGAGAAAAGCAGCAACGAATGGTCCACATTGTTTCGATTGTGACAACGCCCTTAACTTGTCCACTTTACTCTCTTAGAATTGATAACCATTTGCACACGACAAGTGAAAGGCAAATGTCAAGCGATGGAACAGTTGTTTTTCCCATCGTCACAAACGGGTGTATGACGTCACCCACTTTCAGACTGACGCTTTGATTTTTAAAACAGTTTGAGTTTGTTGGAAAAGATGTTGCAGACGAAAGTTAAACTAGCATTAACTTTTTCTTCTCACTCCAAATGCTGAGTACGAGGTCTAGCATGCTCCGAAGGTAAAGCTCAAAGAAGATGGTTTTGAAGCAAGAACATGCCCATTAAACGGATGAGACCTGTGTCACACAAGTGCTCGGCCTTGTCAGGTAGGAACTCTACTACTCGTGGTAGAGGTTGGTCTAACGCAGTGGATCTCAATTCGTGGGTCTCGTACTGTCACCACGTATCACCTTGTTCCAGGAAAGCTTAATCTACCAAATATCATTCGATCATAAGTTTGGAAAAATAGAATTGATACAAATGCAACGTAAACAAAATGCCTCCGAGAAATTGTAATGAACATTTTGAAAAACAAGGGGAGTACACAAAAATTCAGGAATTTATTAACAGAAACCGGTGAGGTAAACTATAGTGGTAAATATAACATTTTTGCGAAGAAAAGCAAGAAGTAGGCTTATTCGCCTACTACCTTGAAGGCCTTCGCGTACGACTAGTGGTACCCGTACCACAGTTTGGGAACCACTGGTCTATCGTGTCTGTTTTGCTGTCTATCGCAAGGAAACCCTTCACAGCCAAAAATCAAACGTACGATCTGAGTATATATTTCGCCTATTAGCTAGCCATCATCAGCTCTTATTCAAATAGAATAAAAGTTTTGTTTCACTGTTGTTTTGTATTAATAAGGTAATTTACCGATTCCAAGCATGAAACGAAAAGCAAAAGGCATGCTACTAAGTGTACCTTTTTTCAGTCAAGTTGCACGCCTAATCCTGCTTCCGTGCTAGAAAGTGTGTTCCCTGAGCACTTAACCCTGCTCAGGTAACCTCTGCCCAATTTGGGCAAACGGTTCTTCTATTTCAATTAAAAATTAGTTAACGCTCACGTAGAAAGCTGGTTCTTTCAGTAGCTGCATTTTTTAAACGCTCTTTCGGGCAGTCCAATCGAAATCTGCAAAAGTTTTGTAGTTTTCCATGAGGAACAAAAAATTGCCCAAATTGACCAATGGTTACCTTAGGTGTAACAAAATTCCTACACAAAGATTCCTCCTAAGGTAACCTTGACCAGTTTGGGCAAAAGGAATTGGTGCATGTAGGTTCACTAGTAAGCCACGGCAGCAACGTTTGACCGAAGTCAGCACGGGAGTAGATCGCATGAGTGCAAGCACTGACGCCGCAAATCAATTTAGCGCGAATGGCTCCTGCTCAGCTCGTGGTTTTCATTGAGAAACAGGCAGCAGAATGTATGACGCCTTCTCCGTCAGAGGAAAGAATTTGGAGCTGTAAGTGGCCTGCACCTTGTTGTATGTGCACTTGTGGTACAAGGTCAAAGCATTTTATTGAGGACATGATGAACCTTGTGCTTCTCTTTTCCTAATTGAACTTTCTAGAACTTTGGTTTAGCCAACAAAAGGCTTGTTCTTCGTTGTGCGTACACTTGTGGTGAAAGGTCAAAGCATTTTATTGAGGACATGAGCTTTGAGACCAGACAACGCTGTAGAAGCTGTCCATCACCAAAACAGAACGAGGTCCACGTGCTAACGATGGGGAGCACTTGTTTGCATTGATCTTTTTCAAGTTTTCTGCAAAGATTACTCACACCCCTGGTGATTTCCACCTAGACAGGAGTGGTGGCCACGTGGTCCCTTGGTGAAAATCACCCGACGTTATGGTTGATTGTGAGTTCGGGTGAAAATCAACCGACATTATTGTTAGGGTGAGTTCGAAGTGAAAATCACCCCACGTTATGGTTAGTGCAGGTTTTTTTAGGCGTTTTAGGGACCCGATTCGGGTTATGTGGTCGAGTCACGACTGTCGGTCAAAGTTGTGTCAGGGCCATTTGAAATTTTTGGTATCGAGTATGAGTTGAATCATGACCTTGGTCGAGCCGAGTCAAAGAGTTCTTCGAGTCAATAGATTTTCCTCCTAGAGTCGTTTTTAAGTCAAACAAATTCATACAAGTTCTTCTTCGGAAAAATAGTGTGTAATTATGATGCAGAAAGCAGATACCATTATGTGCTGATAGCAGTGTTTTTTTAAGGTTTTCAAAAGGGTGTCGTGGTAGAGCTTAAGGGTGTCAATACCATTTTCCCTTCTATGTCTGATACTGTTGACTGATTTTCACAAAAACGCAAGCTTCCGTCCAAATATGCTTATTTGAATAGGACATTCACTTTTGGCAAACAAACTACAGATAACTTCATAAAGAGAAAGGTTTAATGGAGGCCTACACACTCATTCATTTTCTCATTTTCATGCCACTTTTCCTTTGGGGAGAGTCGCGAGGGCAATAGCCCTAGGGGCACCAGAATACCTCGCGATCAACAGCAATCTAAAATAGTTCTGCTGGCTCCACACCAAAATTTTAGTATGTTCAGAAATGTCTGGGTGAATTATAAGAATTTTATTCAAATTTGGATAAAATCAAAATCATTTGGGTAAATTTTAACAATCTTAATGAAATTTGGGCAAATTGGGACAACTTCATTCAAATTTGGGTAAAGTTAAAAATGTTTTCGTAAATTGGAAAAATTTGGGTAAATTCCAACAGACTAAATCAACTCTGGCTCCATTAGCTCCATTCAACTTTGGGCCAAGTGGAACATCTTCATTCAATTTTGGTTAACTTCAAACAGCTTCATTCCAATTTGAATAATATACGACCAGTTCATTTAAAATTGCATACATTTAAAAACGTTTGCGCAAATTCCAACAGCCTTGATCATATTTGGGTAAATTGAAACAGCTTCATTCAAACTTGGGTACAATTACAAACATCTGGTCAACTTGCAAGAGTTTCATTCAGATTTGCATATATTATAAATATTTGAGCATATTACAACAGCCCAAATCGAAATTGCACTAACTGAAACAACTTCATTCAAATTTGGGAAGAGTTAGAAACATTTAAAAATTAGGAACATGTAGTGGTAACTCACTTTTCCACCTAACCCTAATTTTTGTAAACCTCAAATTGTTGATGCTGTAAAGTGTACAGCTAAAATGTAGCTGTAACTGCAAAATGTTTTGCGGTAGTAATGTGGGGTAGCTGTGATATGATAGTGTGAAGTTTTCGTGTTTCAAACTTGCTTGATGTTGTGAGATTTGCCAGTGCAATTCTGTTTCCATGAAGTATTCATGAATAGAATTAACTACGTAACTGCAGCTTTAATATGTTGCGTGGTGGTAATGTAACTGTGATTTTATACTGTTCAGGTTTTCGTATTTTCCGTTTGTTTCATGCAGTGAATTGCATATGTTGCATCCTGCAAAATTTTATTGCTTTAATTTAATCCTGTGAAGTGAAGTTTTCAGGAACAGTAGCCTAGCAAATGTACTATTTATTGCACTGCATAATTCATTTATGCTAATGCAGTGCAGGGAAGCACTGCTTTTTTATAAGACATTCTTGTTGAGATTATAAGTCATTTTTCATTGGAAATGTGCATTTGCACACATTCCTTAGTAGTTCATCATATAGGCTGCAGTATTTGCGTGTATCAGTCCCATATTGCTATTTTTTCTTAGCATGCTGTGTTCAACGCACATTTAATTGTCTAAACTGGAGTGGATTTTTGGTTTTCATAATGTGACTTTAGAAGCTGTAAACGTTTAAGTAAGTTGTAGTATTTTAAGTACAACACATTGCAGTGAA
>JGI24021J15306_10007573_pt1 | contig 13246 bp, 6 predicted proteins | sample Ectturendosymbi1_FD_15306 | JGI IMG/M metagenome (IMG submission 15306) | reverse complement strand
CAGGGGCAGGGCGACAATCCTGTATGTTCAACCAGAGATTAAATTTTGCAGCCCTCCCGGCCATTTTCACCACGAGCCGCCACTGAACTGGATTCGTTTCTACTAACACTCGAGATCACCGGAAAACACTCCGAGAAAATTTTGAAAAACGCTACAAACAAAAACCTACTAAAAATAAAAAGAATACCAAAATACAAGCTAACAGAGGGGCGCATTTTTTTTTACATGTCGCCTGTCAGGGGAGATGACGCGCACCCTGTCAGATACGCCACTGCTGATGTCGCACGTTCATTCGGACTTATACTGCAACTTCACCGTTTAATCCATATTGGGAAATGGACAAAACTTTTTCGCCAAGTTACTCTTCAAGTCAAATAACCTATGTGGAAGCGGAAGAATTTTCGCGCTTCCGGTTCCACAGAGAAAGGACCGCTTCCACATCCCTGCACATAACACAAGACATTTCCTGTGGTTGTGGTAACGCAAGCCAACATCTGATGGGTGAAAGGCACACAGTCTAGAACTGCATTTGTTTTATTGGCAGTCACATTCTTGCTGTTGTCCGCCGCCGCGACACACAGTAATCCTGTATCTACGTCAGTGTAATGACGTTCTACAGACGTGTCGTTTGTATGCATCACACGATGTTCGAAAAAATTCACATTTTCGTTAGAATCTTACCACGAAGGCAAGGAAGAAGTTGTTACTTGTTACAAGTAAGAAGTTGTTAAATCGGTTGAAAAAGCAACGAAATCACTGCACTGGAGTTTTTCAACGGCTACTCCAGAAATAACTTAAAAACGGCATTTATGTTTGTTTGCCAAACTCGACGTAACCATCGGCACGATGTTATTTGCGCAGTGCATACCAGTTTAACATGCTTGAAACCTAATTCATCAAATCCTGAACGAAATGCTGAAGCATGTCTCTAGCTACGAACAGAAATAAAAAAAAAAACAGTATTGGGTCAATTCAGAAACGAAAACAAATCAAATGGCGGGTCAAGGTCATCACAAGCAGTTATGTTAGAATGCAGTTCGTGGTTGGCAATGGAAACCAAGTCTGGGTACGAACGAGAAGCGCACACTTCAGGTGAACTGCGATTGCTGTTCGGACATGATTGACAATCAACATCGTGACTAACCGGCTCAAACGGATTCGACGCCACTATATCGTTCAAAAACGTATCATTTGTTTCAAACGCCTTAAAGCTGATCGACCGATCCAGTGATTTTGTTGCATCTTTCAATTCGCTCGAACTCATGTCACTGCAGTTGCTTCTTATCTCAAAGTCAGGAAGCATGTCAGCGAGTTCAGACGTTTCTGAAGATTTGTCAGAAGATTCGCACGAGCCAGCGTGGTTGCCATGCAAAAACGTGGCGCGTGGCAGCGGTGGCGTGCGCAGCTTGCGGGGAATTACATCTCGCTTATTACTTCTGCAAGATTTTTTCTGATAGCCGGCCAATTTAAACGACCGCTTCGGTTTGTAAGCATCGTATAAACAACCCGTTCCTAACAGTTTTGATTTTCTGTTGACGAGCGCTATCGGAAGCTTGTGGAAAGCGACCAACCCGGAGCTTACCCTTGGGTTGCGCGCGTTGTCCGTGCGTGAAGCGCCCGAGTCCTCCTGCGACGGGAATAGGCCGTTGTAGTCGAGCGGTTGCATCGCCGAGCGAGAGATTCTTGATACTCCCCTCGCGACGCCACGCGGCGAATCAGTTTCGGGGCACGTTTCGTTTTTACTGGTTGTAGTGAAAGAGCCTGAGGCAAGCGTGGGCGTTGACGTTGCGTGACTGGCGATGGCGGGCGCCGATGAAGCCAACTGCAAGTCTGCACATGGGCTTTGATCTATCTGACCATGACAAGAGGATGAGTGAAAGTCGCTGTTCGCCTCTTCCTCGGGCTTGAGTGCTGCAGACTCTACTAACTCTTTTCCTAAACTCACATCATCTACAGGTTCAGATGCAGAAAAACAAGGTTTTCGTGGGTCAGCGCATTCGCATGCAGAGCTCCATTCAACTTGCGATAATGGACCAATAACATCCACCTGGTTTGGGGTTTCAGCGAGCTTTTCTGGTTTACTATTGCGACCGCCATGTTCAGAAGACACGCTTCCAACAGGGCTTGCGCAAGAGCGCGTAGTTTCTGATTCCACAAGTCCTGAGCAGGAGGTCGACTTGAAATCGCCACCACCGACGTCTCGACACATTTTGTACTCAGGCTCCGTCACTGCAATATCATCAGCGACATCTTCGTCAACGATTCGCTTCCGCCGCCGCTTTCGTATTCTTATAACAGGCAAACTGCCATCCGAATCCGAATTGCTACTATCAGAAACCTTTTTGGATAAGAACTCATCGGCCACGTCTTTTCTTCTATTGTGCGAGCGACCACAATTGCTTTCGGAGTCAGAACGAACGTCGTCATGACAACGTTCACCAATAACGACGCAGGATGACGATGCAACGACACCGTCAAATTTTGATGACATTGAAGCTACTGACGCATCTTCAAGACAGACAGAAGAACCACTGCCGATTGAAGCAGTGGAGCCACGCTCTTCACCGACAACTGTCGATCCTGACCGATTTAATTGTTGTTGTTCAACGTCGACTTTAGTTGGAGTTTCACCATCGTCACCAATGATGTCTTCAGCATCATCTTCGACAACTATGGTTTCAATCGCATTGGCTTGGTTTAGAATTTCTTCGTCTGAAACAGCAACAGACTTGTCAAAAATGAACACACTTATTCAGGAATGTGCGGATTAACACAATGTAACATTATTATAAACTTCAACAGTTACTATGAGTTACAAATAACGCGTTCTATCAAATGCTGCATGCAATAAGACCATTGCAGATTTTTCCTGATTTATACATTAAAATACAAGCATCACGAAATTGTTAGTGTTTGCAAAATGTTACGTGCTTGGGTTTATTCATATCTCCGAATAGTCCGAAATATAGCGCAGACTCGGAAATATATCCACGGGTAGAAAATTTAAGCGAATATTTAAAAATAACGCATAAAAGTTAAAAACAGATGTTAATTATCACATGCATTTCAGTACGTTAGAAACGAATGATACAATTGTTTCCAAATACATAGCTAAAGAACTTCTCAAAACTGGCAAACATTATTTCAAGTCCTCATCCCAACCGATATTTGAAGAAAATCAAGAACCTTTCTTGTCCTTGCGTGAACGAGCTTACGCTTCGTACAACTTTCAACTCAGTGAAACGAACGTAATTAAACAATGAAAGTCTGATGGCCAAAATTCAAATCAATTACGGCTCCGTTGAAGAGTCAATACGTGCCCCACCGGAATATCGTTGTCTAATCTGTACAAAGCATACAGCCTCACACAACCTTGACGAAGAACATAAATGTCACGACTTACCAGATAACAAAACCTCTTCATTTACAACATCCTGTAAATGCTGAGCAATAAAATTGCTGGGAGGGTAGTCTGAAAAACCGGACGAACAAAGACCTTGCTTTTCCCACATTATCATGTGAATTTGTCTCGAGGGAATCTTCGGGGGTTTGCATTGCCATTCGCAGTGCGGAGATTTAAGGTCGTCGTAACATATCCACCTGTTTGCTGCAATGGAAATTTGCATATGGCCTTATCTTCTTTCGACAATTAGCTTTGGTAGATGTTTTCACTAAGTCATCCCATAAGAGCTCATGATGAATACTCAATAGGCGAAATACATGACTCTAACAAAATCAGTGTCTGATCCTTGGCTGTGAAAGCATTCCTTTCGAGAGATAGCTAAGCAAATAATTTTCGAATGTGTTTTGAGTTTTTTCACACAAAACTGCTATTTAGAATACGCGGCACAGCTTGACTTCTGACTTGCAACATGGCGTATGTGACGCCGCGGTCACATAGCCCCAATAGGAAGTCATCTTGTTATAGTAGGCACAGTGCAGCCAGCAATAAAGGCCAAGCTACACTGAGGAGTTGCCAGTAGCCGCACACGATTCTTTGCTTTGTTGCGTCAGGTAATTCTACGCTCGTGTACCACTCGGCACGGCAACTCCTGGCTGCAATAAAACAAACAATTAATTGTGCGCGGCTGCTCCTGGCAACTCCTCAGTGTAGATTGGCCTAAAGAGTGAACCTGGTCGAACTTGGGAATCTCGATTGCTGCTTACTGCTGTAGCATCGCGCTCCCTGCGCTCGAGTTCGCGTCCCCGTAAGAAACCGTAACAAGTAACATTTTCCCAGAGCAATTAGTAAATTAATAATGTTCTGCGTTAGCGCCGATTGTCATTATTGTTTTTACGTCGTTAGTATGAACTTTCAAAAGCATTCTATCAAACGCACAACAAATAAAGAAATATCGAAAATGGCTGAAAGCTACAGCAGCACGGTGTCGCGCCATGAGATTGGAAATTTACGAATAATCCAAAACTACAACGTAATCTCTAAGCACAAATATCAATCAGACTCCTGCAAGGACAGCAGGACACGTGGTTATTCTTTAAAAATTGCGTGCATTGTACAGGGACAGTATGGATGTTTTGAAGTCACAGCTACGATAAATTTGTTTCTTTATTGAAAGTCCCAGGAGGTGTGACGTAACAACCGTAGTCATGCACAAGTGACAGCTTTCAAATTGCAAGCGGTGCTGTGTTGCACTTTTCAGTAGCAATATGTTTATTACCCTAAGACTGTGTTGAATCTGAACAAATCCGAAAAGTGCTACAGCTTACGTTTAAGTTCCTAAATTAATCCAATGAAAGCAATGTACCAAGTAATTTTACAGTTCGGGTGAAAACTGCGCACTTATGATGAGCAATTGCAAATGAAAACAAGCACTTCGAAACAGAATGCAAACGACTGTTATCCCACAGGGCTGAGCAACACTCGGATCGTAAATCAGCATTAAGATCAATTACATGATACAGTGTGGTTAACAGAAAGACGGTTTCCTCGGTATCAGTTGTGCTCAGGAGTAGGTGAAAAGGTTCCCTCCCTAAAAAATTGTTTGTTTCTTAGTTTTCAAGTAACATTAAAGTCTACCTCGTGTAGTTAATCACCGGCTTGCGAACCTATCGGATAGATTCGTAGAACCGCTCATGCCTAGGCAAGAGTCAGTTCACAGGCGGCTGTTGGCTTAAACCTTAACGCAGAAGCGAACTACTGTGTACAAACGCACCTCAGCGTCAGCGACGGCAAATGTTTCTTCTACAAGATAAAAACAGATATGAGCTTGCACAGTCCCAGTTTTGAAAACTTATGAAACAACTCCAAACTTTGGTGGTTTCTAAGTAAGCAGGTGAAACTTGGACTATCTGACAGCCTGAATTGATGGTTAATTTTTTGGCTGCAGTACAATACAAAACATACGCTTCGGATTCATTTCATATTAGCCAACAATTTATGCAACATACCTGCATAATCTCGTATCCAGACAACGAAGTGATCAACTGGCTCTGTCACATATTGAATAACTGCGCAGACTGAGAAGAGGTGTCCTTCCACGGCAAAATCCAATACACTGAATCGATTGTGTGGTAAGCCTTGCTGGAAGTGAATCATCAAGCACGGGGGAATCCTGTCAAGGGAATTCAACTATTTCAAAGCTACGTAACTTGGGTCTAAAATTATGCGCGCACAACACAGAAAGGTAATGCAATTCAATCCAGTGTCAAACTGAAATTGTGTATTTCTGCCAAAATCACACACCGATGAGCCTTTCGCGTGAACAACCATTACAGCACAAACCAAATTAGACTATGCTATTGGTATCTATGCCTCAGACGATGAGTGACCGGCACATAGGACATATCTGCGCATCAAAAACTGAAGCTTGTTTGCTGATCATGGTTCAACGAATGCAGTGTCTGATGAGGAAAATCAAATGAGTAGGTTTGCACAAGCGCAATACAGGAAGAATGAGACATCTGGTCGTTTGAAAAATCATCTGAATCGAATGCACTTTCAGAAATTACCCAAGTTTGCAAGTAAACATGTTCAATTTTTTAAGGTTCGAGAAGTTGACCAATACAACACATGGTGTCATTTGCTTGTTGCTAATGGTAAGTAATGAGACAGTTCTCCATTTTGACCGGAAATATGCTCCTCAAAACATTGCAATGAATGGTTTAACTACTAACGAGTTTCATTTGCTAGGGTTTTTCTTATTAGTTCTGTCTACGGTAGTCAAGATAATGGTACTGCAGGGATTTCCAAGAGTTGAACGCACACGCCGTAATGAAGAGGCTAAGGTGTGTGGATATTTTTAGAAATAGTTTGCACTGTTACGTATAGAAACACTGTTATGCTGGCACATTCTGCTTTGAAGCTCTGTTGACCACTGCAATATTTAATGCAGAAATGTGCGCATAAGGCGCGGATCGCAATTTTTATATGTTTAACAACGTCTTCAATGGGTCAAATATACTAACGGTCAGTGACTTCTGTCTCCAAACAACGTGAATATGCGAGTTGATCTCGGGGCCATAGTTTGCGAGTTGTCGACAGTTTTTTTCAAAGCAGAGTTGATTTAGCACATCTTGTCGACAGTTATGTACCAGAGAGACCAGTGCTATGAAATAGCAGAAGCTTCAGCTATGTTGCTTCGCAGTCTCACAAACTTTTCCCGAAGAAACCTGTCATGAGTTCGATTCCAATGTGTTGATACAGACCTAGATTACATTCATAAGCATTGCGGGATCGATCTGTGTCCCATGCCTTCATCTCCATTGACCCATGCATGATTGTTATATGCAGGCTTGTTCAGAAAACGGATTTGATTGTGGGTTTCGTAGTTCTCACATAACAACCGAAAAAACGGATCTTATAGGGTGACTGAAAAAAACGCAAGCCACAATCTTGGAATTAAATTTTTAATTTAAATTATTATTCTTTTCTTTCAGGTTGTAGTAGTAGACTTAGTGTATGAAATATTGCAACAATATTTTTTTCCACCGAAGAGAAGGCATTTTGCGTGGAGGCCTATTTCGCTAGCAACTGATGCAAAGTAGTGCAAGCACGTTTTCGGAGAAGGTTTCAGTGTCGTCATGCTTCATCAGAAAGCAGAATTTTTGACCGGATTCAAAAGTTTAGGACTATGGGAATGTGCAAACTCTTAATCTAACCAAAAGGTCTGAGGGATACTTATTCTGGTCGGACGGTGAGTGCTAGGACGCAAAGAAATATTGATGCTGTACGTGATTCGGTCACGACGTGTGCAAGTTTGCCTCCAACATCGTGGAGACCATTTGGAGCGTGTTTTGGAAAGAACATGACTTTTATGCGAAGGGACTTCAATGACTGAAACTTTGGGAGTGATTGTACATAGGCTGAAGTTTAAAACCTGCAAAGCGCGTCAAGTTTATTGGATTTTTGTAGGATTTAACAAAATTTTCACGGGTTCTATTTCTTTGGTTTGCTCTGTAAATCAGCTTTAACGGATCAGTTACGATAAACTGTGGTCAACAGAAGACGCAGTTTCCTCGGTATCAATTGTGCTCAGCAGTAGGCATGAAAAAACTGCAGGATGATGTTGCTTCTTATGATTTGCTTCCATACAACCTAATGCAGTGGTTCCCAACCGGTGGGTTGCGACCCAGAGTGGGTCGCGGACGAGTGGCTGCGGGGTCGCGAACAGCATCTTCAATAGTTTGCTGAAGTCTCGAATTTTTGCAACTGCGCATATCAACGTTGTGGTATGTCAACAAAACCAAAACATGGATATATTTTTATGAAGTTCACATTACCTCCGTTGTATGTCCTGTCTGGTTTCTAATATCCAGGGGTGGAAGGGGTGGCCAACCCGCGGCTCGGCTCTTTCCCGGTTTCAAGTCGCAAAAATTTTGTAGCAGTTGGTCACCTTGACAGTCGGGGTGCGACTTACACAAGCATTGCGTGAAAGCGTGCTTGTTGGTTTGTGCAAGAACATATACACACGAGCGCATTTACGCGACACACGCGTTAGTTACCGTGTTGCGTGGAAGCACGCTTTGTGGTCTGCGCAAGGACATACACAGGCGATCACATTCACGCGGATGTGTAAATTTCTGTTATTATCAAGTTGGTGTGTAATGTTTACAGTAAATCTAGCTGAGCACCGAGCAAAGGTATGTGCGTCAGTGAGGAAGAGACGTGGCAATATTCACGTGTGCCCATGTGTATGATGTAGCTCTTTGCGGAAACACAGCAAGAAACGTGGCTCCTGATGTCTGACTGGTTGGCCACCCCTGTATACAGTTTCAATCGTCCTCATTGTAGAAACAAGCCAGAAAAAGCAAGCGCTGCCCAGCGATGCTGAGATTACGTCAGCCTTGTAAACATCTGTCCTGTTGTGAATACTTGCCAGCTTAAGTTCCAACAAAGCACATATTTTTATCGTTATATTTCCGCATTAAATTCGCTATTTTTCATTCATTATGGTTGAAGCTGATGGTTCAAGCACGCAGACTTAACGGATGATGGGATCTTACCAGCAGACCTAACAAATGAAAGTAACTTTCTAACATAGTGTAATTTGCAGTTCTTCTTCATCTTTTGAGCGAGTTCTTCAAGCCACTGCTTGGCCGCGCAAGATCTCGGAGCAGGTGTTGAGCAGCCATTCGATTGTCTCATCGTCCAGAACCGTCAGGCCACGCAGAGGTCGATGGATTGCACATTGGAGGACAACATGGTCGACGGTTTGTTCTTCTGCGCCACACTCACAGGCCGCAGATTTGCAGTTAATACGCTTCAAAACAAAGGGTTGAATCCTAAAGAAGATAATGCTCTTGCATTGCATTTTCCGCTATCGAAACACGTACACGACGTTAACAATCGTGCATTCATTTTCTGAATGAAATGATTGTTATTCATGCCTGAGTGTATTTGCAACTGCGAAACGACTCCTCAGCACGTGACTTGTTCTCTGAAAAATCCCTGATGCAGTTCTAGGGTGCTATGCAGCAATCATATCCAAACCCAACTATTCTCCTCTTTTGTTGTCTGCTTCCATTCGTTTCCACCTACTTCTGTGAGCAGGGGTGGATATTAGGGAAGGCGAACATGATAGGTCATCTTGGGCCCCGCTTTTTGCAGAGCTGCCGCAGGCACCATTTGAGATTTCGCATTAGTTTTTGCTTGATTTTTTCAGTCATAGACCGAATATTTTTTTAAATGACAAAAAACCACGTCAATTCATTCAAAATGTCCGAAAAACATTTCAGCGGAAAAGAAACCCAGGTTTTTGCATTGTTCTGTTAAAAAGCCTATAAACCACTCTAGAGCCACATTTAATAACATCTGAAGAAAATCATACGTTTTTCAAAATAAAGCAACAATTACGTGCAAATGTGCTGAAGACGCTCCCTGAACAACTGTTTTGGGGCACATTTCTGAGAGTTTGCCTCAGGCTTCTAAATTCTAATATCCACCCCGTCTATTTTCAGCCCTTGTCCACAACAAACAAAAGTCAAGGAATAGACTGGACATTGAAAATGACTTGAGATTAGTTCTCACCAACACGTCCCCAAAATTTTCAAGAACATAGTTGCACAGATGCAAGCTCAGTCGTCCAGTTGATTAGCATATGTGTTGTTGGTCCTACATAAGAATGTAAATACAGTGAAACTAACAAGTGAAATGATAGTGTTTTTATCTTGTTGGTTGTTATTTCGGCCCTTTAAGAGTTGCAGGTAATGGCTGGGGCCGAGCGCTGATGTAATATTTTCGAATGGGATCGTGAGAATAAAAAGGTTGGGAACCATTTATCTAATACGTAGCATTTCCTTTTTCACCTGCTTTAGGAAAAGCAAATTGTCATGTTTTAGTTTTAGTCCCATAACTATCAAAAAAGACAAATAAGCCTATATAAGATGGAAATACAGTACAAGAGTAGCTACTAGCAAACTTTAGGTTGGCGTGCAACAGTCAGCAAGTGGATTTACAAACATTGGTGAGACAAGAAACTTTTATGACACTTGATGTTCAGGTTTAGTTTCATCATACATGTTTCTGTACTCTCTTTCAAGTGTCACGAGTGCTCATTGGCGCCCAAATCTACTTGCTTGCGCTGTGCCCACAAGGCTACTGTCGTAGTGCATTGGTGTCAGCACCGCGTGTGAGCCATCTCCTTGCACAAATCGATTAGCACCGCACAAAATCCAGGACAGACTGCAGATATTGTTTTTCAAGTCTTCCGAATGATTCGACTGGAAATGGTACCCATCCTACCAGTTTTAGTGTTGTTTTCTCAACTCGATGCGCACTAATCTAATCCATGTAACTTTCCAACAAACATGACCCACACATTTGCTTTACGATGTACCTTAGCCTGCCTTGCGTGAAACCATCGTTCAATTTAGAAGTAACTGCCACTTCTGACTTTAACTGGTACTTTCCAACATGCAAGTGTTAAGACATGCAAACAAGCAATTTATGAGAAGCCAATCAGGCAAGCTAACACGAATTCACATTGCTAGGTAAGTCAGCATGTAAACAAACCTATCACATCTAAGTACATTATCAACTACATTACAAAGTCCACTAAAGAAAACAATGTGGCTGTCTCTTTGTATACTACAGATGATGGAGTTCAGTTTGTTGTGAGCATCTGGAGGACCAACTTGTTTTCTCAAAATGCAGTCGATACTTTTGTTTTCAAGGACAGCTTCACCAATACCCCTGAGCCTCTTACAGCCTAAGACTCTTGTATACATATAATTGCTAACAATTTCCAGTGGATTTTACCACACCACAGAAAATACGAATTGGTGCTAAAATCTTGCTTGACCACAACAATACCTAGATGCGTGCTTTATTTATGAGCAACAGCTGTGTAAAAACTTCGGTAAATTCTTCAAGAGCCTGAACCTTAATAGCTCAAATGACACAAAACCAGAACAGTATCTGCAAATAAACAATTCGATTTCCTTACTTCTCCATGATCATACTCCTCTGTTGGTTTGTGGCATTACATTTGTAACATGTTCTACTGATTGCTGCGTTCAAAGGATGAAAGTTTGATACATTTGACAAAAAAGATATGATTTCTGTCTTCACTCTTTGAGCTTGAGTGAAGTGACATTTCGTGCACTGAAATTCCCACCTGAAAACGTTAACACTCAATATGCATACAGTGTAAGACATAAAACCAGCATTTTTTCTGCAAATTTTGATGCACACCAAGCAAAACAAAGTTGGTGTCTTTGTCTATTACGAATTGTGTTATAAAAATCAGTAAGTACTATTTCATGAAAAGCAACAAATCAGTACCTGATGGTTACCATGAAAAGACTGGACAAGGTTGAATTCATTTTCAAAAGATGTGAAAACATTTCAACAGCACTTTGATTTTCACCTGTGAACAAATAATAACAGTATTCAATGATATCAAGTAATGTGCAAGAAGTAGTAAATCCATGACACACCTGGCTTAAATTGATACTTTTCCACCAACAGTTGCATCACTTGGTCTCTCTTGGTGTTGAGTGTAGACAACGCAGATGCATTATCACCAGGACTACTGCGGCAATTTTCTGCTTGGCATTTATCATACACATCACATAAGCTGTGAAAAAATGTGATGAATCAGGCACTCACAAAACGTTTCTCAAATTTGCCTATATTTCACAAAACCTGAAGAACTACATACGGCTAAAACTGCAGCAGTCATATATTAACAGAAAGTATCTTCACCATATGAAATCAAAACAAGTACTCAACTGGTTCAACCAGTTTGATATGTAGTTGAGTTATACCTGTAGGTAATTAAGCATGAATCATAATAAATATCAAGTCAAGTGCATCTAAAAGGCATATACAAGTTGATGAAGCCACACCGCTTGATGGATTGACGGAGCACTATGGCTATACCTTAGTCAGGTGCCTTGCGGAGTAATATGTAAGTGTTTCTACAACACACACACCTTAATGTTATGTTGTGTGTAGGACCCCAAAATGACACCTATTAAGAGACATGCCCACGATTATGAGGCAGGAGTTTAACAGTTCAATGCGCAAGTGCAAGGGTAAAATATTACCAATTTCATGTATTTTTGGCCATAACTTTCGAACCAGAAATCCTAGTAAGCTGATCAAAGGCTGAAAAGACTCAGATTATGGCCTAGTTTCAAATAAAAACTTGAGCGAGGGAATACTTCATCTAGCGGTTGGGCCTAGGGCCAGGTAACTTGAGTTCAAACCCTCAGAAGACTTGGCAAGTCTACAATGAAAAAAATGTTTGGTTTTGGGTTTCTTATGCATGATGTCATTAGTGAGGTAGGTTTTTGGCTATTTGGGCTCATGTTACCTGGCATAGGGCCCAACCACTAAACGAAAGTATTTCACTCAAGATTTCATTGGATACTAGACTAGAATCAGAGCCTTTTGAACCTTTGATCTGCTTTCTAGCATTTCTGGTTCAAAAGTTATATCAACTAAAAATAACAAATTAATTATCTAATTAGTGGATTAATTAATCATATTGTTGTTTTTAGGTCATAACTTTTGAAACCGAAACCTCAGCAATTCATCCAAAGTATCAAAAGACTCAAACTTCAATTTAGTTTCTAAAACTTGAGTTTTCAGCAGTTTGGGTCCAGGTCCAGATGAAGTGAGCCAAAAAGGCCAAAACTACTCCACTTATGACTAGAGATCGACCGATGGGGCCAATACTGATAGATTGGCCATTCACGGGCCGATAGCCAATATTTTACAAATGTTTGTTTTCTGCTTCATTACTAACAACATAATGTATTCTATGCCTTACCTTTTTTCAAAAACTTCAAAAATCAGGATTTATGAGCACAAATTTATCAAATTGCAGGAATTTCAATATTTTGCTATGATTTTTAATTAATCTGATTAACTTGATAGCACAGTACAGTTCCATCTACAAAAGATTAAAAATAGCAACTGCATAGGTTTGATGCGCAAGGTGCAAGGTCAGCTGACAAGCAAATGCAATGTTTTCTGCTTGTTACTAGAACTATGCGGCTTGCGCTGGCAAGAATGTAAACGAACAGTAAGTCATCCAGTCATCTGCAACCTAGCCTAAACAAACTTACTCATATTAGGCAGCACTAGGCCAGGTTTTTTAAGGAACGTCACGTCAAGGAACGTCACAAAGAGGACATGTTTTGGAAATTTTGGCCATCTTTGGCCAGTCCTAGGCCCAAACGCATTGACCCATTCTTTTGGCTCAAAGTTTTGTTGAAAACTAGGTGAAAATCCGCGTCTATAGAGCCCTTGATTGACTTGCTAGCATATCTGTGGCCA
>JGI24021J15306_10007569_pt1 | contig 13249 bp, 6 predicted proteins | sample Ectturendosymbi1_FD_15306 | JGI IMG/M metagenome (IMG submission 15306) | reverse complement strand
TTTCCTGTCGTTCAGGCTGTGAACGTTCAACGCTGTTTTCGACGTTATTCTGCACGAAACCATTTTACGTTACGTCAGGGGCGGATCGAGCTAGTAAGGTTCCGGGGGGCGATTTCAGCAATATTTGGTAGACAAGCCTCATACTATTGCGAAAGATGTTTTCAGAATTGTACAAAATTTTGGTGAATAAAGTTACTTTCGTAGGTTTTACGGGGGGGCGATCGCCCAAGTCGCTTCCCCCTGGATCCGCCCTTGCGTTACGTTGTTCCAAATTTGCATACAGGTGTACTGAAAAGTTTGTTATTGTCTGAATATAATCAAGGGAGCAATCAAACTTAGATCGTTACTGGAAAGATACTGTCGGACAAAGTATTTGGGATCTTTAAATCGCATTACTTTGACTGGGCAACTTCAAGAAGTCAGGTCGCTTAGCCGAGACACTGACTTGCGCTCCTGCAACAACTAGATTGACCCCTCAACTAGCAGGGATCCCAGTAGTTTACAATGCTCCCTAACTTTTGCTGCCATGTTTTTATCCTTTTTCCTTTACGGCTGTAATGTTAATAATATTACCACTTGGTAAATTGAAGTCTACATTTAGTTAGTACTATGATTGTGAGTTAAAATGTTTTTTTCTTGATTTCCTGACTTCCCAGTATCGTGAGTTCCTGCCAGGAATCTTTGAGATAAGTAAACACGAAAATTTGCAAGTTCGTTCCTTTTTCCTCTCTGAAAACTTTATTCAGAGATGTGTGTATATCTTTTTGCAAACGTCGCCACTACATCAACTAGGAAACCAATCAGTGCAAACTTTAGGGCTTTTGTCACTGATTTCTTTGTATGCGGTAAATATACAGTAGAAGGTGATAAGGCTGTGGTCAAGCTCAGACAAGAATTGAAAATTCAAACCGTAAAATTTAAGGACTTGTGGATCATCATCAGCCAGTGCACATTTTTAAGGCAACTCTTTAGTGACACTTCAACACCACAAGGTAATCCTTCGAAATTTTCGGTTGCCAAAACAAAAACTGACTTTTGTACGGTCGGCGGAACAAGAGGTTAGGAGGGTCTGGGCCCCACCATTATTGAAGAGGGGTCATACATACAAGTGACCGGCTCATTATTTTACTCTGTTTTAACTTCTTGGCATTTTCAAAATGTTGCTGAGTGCCTCATCATATCGACGAGGCAAACTTATCCTGATACAAACATCTCTGTGACAAATTAGTGAATCATCTGTGTGCAGTAAGAAAGCTCTTTTAGATGGTTGTGTATGCAGTAAAACGTAAGAATGTTACGTAGTTCCAAATACATTTTTTGCTCAAGAGGTTGGGCGCAAAGAGTGTATACACACAGAATATTCAAAAGCAGGCAACTCGTATTCATGTACGGTTACATATAAGAACTGATGGGTAACGATAACTTTACAACAAACAGAAGAAAACGCAAATACGTAGTGAGCTCTCTGTACAGGCTGTCATCTGGCCGGCCGTCAAACCATCTGGTCCTATTTACTCCGGAATGCAATTAACAATCGCGACGCTCTCAACAGAGATTGACATGCTTAAAGGTACACGTCCACCAGCAGATGCAAAGTTAAACAACACGTACGTGAAGAAACTATGAGAAATACTTTTGGGCTTGGAAAACCGGCGTTTCTTGAAAATTGGTAGCAATGTTGTTTAGGCACCGCAGGCTTGTTTCATAGAAAAACAGTTATCGTGTAGCGTTAGTGGTATTGACAGAAAATCTTTTGAAAACATCACAATTTATACAAAAAGGTCTTTCCAAGGTTGAACTATCACCGATAACATCATNACACAATCACTCAACCTTGATGTAGGTAGAACGCCTAAACCTTGATGTAGGTAGAACGCCTAGAGCTTGTNGCGATGCCATATTCCAAGGCAACAGATGCTGTCCGACTTATCTGTCACCGCTGCAGGTGCTAATATGAACAGATGGAAAGGAGCAATATGTTTTGCATAACACGTGACACACTTGCCGTAATACTGTGGCTAGTGCCACGACTGATATTTCGTTTAAACGATTTTGTCGTCATCGCGCGTCTTGAGAACTAAACGCATCGCATTTAACTGTGAAATTGTCCCAAAAACTTTGTGAAGTCAAAACATGTCCAGAATGTATATTTTGGCATCCACGGAATTGAAAAAATTTGGCTTTATGACTGACACTGCCCCATTAAGTATTTTTAATTTAGATTTTTTTCAAGCGATTTGAAAAAAATCAAAAAATCTCTTAAGACGTTTTCACGTTTTAAAAGAATATTCAGTAATCACTGTTTAATCCAGACTTGCTTCGTTCTGATAATAATAATTACTTCAGTGTGGTGGCTTCTCAAACTATAGCTGATGAACAAGCGCTTTTCAAACAAAAGAGCAAATTTAAAGCGTTATGTGTTTTGCTTAATTTTTAGTTGGGCTTTTTACAGAAGCTACCGGGCATTCAAATTTTTGCTTCTTTGCGATGTCACCGTAAGATTTTCTTTTAGAGAGCGATTAAGGTTTATAACCTTGGCAGTGGCGTAGAGGTCCGTAACCAGGGGGTCGAAACCACCTGCAAAATTTTTCGCCTCCGCTGGAAAAATGTGTTGGACACAGTTGAAGACTGTTGACCATAGTTTAAAAAATTTGGGCCCCTCTTAGAAAACACTTTGCTCCACCTGGTGTTCCAAACTGGTTACGGGCCTAGTGGCGTAGCTAGAAGTTTGAGCCAGGGGGGAACTTAGCTGAAGGTGGCCCACTGGCCACCGTAAGGGGGGCACTAGCCAAGGCTCAGAAAATAGTTGAGAAATGATAGTGAATCTGGATGTCGTGGACAGAGGCGAATTTTAATTTTCGGGGCCCTAGGCTATTTTAAATTGGGGGCCCTTCTGGGGGGGTTGCGACTATTGATGTCATGCAAATCAGCACTACACGTGCTCGCTACATTCACTGAACAAGTTGTTCCAATCCATAAATTTATTACTTTATTCTCAACTCCCTCGATATCAGCAACGAAAACAGTCACAATGAACCTAAATGAAAAAGACAGCGGTGAAGGTATCTGACCACAGTCACTTTACATATTTATTGAGTACCTCACTGGCCTCGTGTAATCTAAGAAATGGATTCCTCACATTATACGCAAGAATNAGCAATTCTCAACGCCATAAAAAGAAAATGCTCATCGTCATTCACTTCAATCTTTCACGCTAATCTATAGAGATCTTTTGTTAGTGGTATAGCAAAAAACCGTGCGTTGATCCAAAACAAACATACAACATAATTGCTGGAAATTGTCCTTACTTCCAAACTTTTGGGGCCCTCCGAAATCGGGGGCCCTAGGCTTAAGCCTTTTCAGCCTAATGGTAAATCTGCGCCTGGGCGTGGATGTCAATAAAAGCTAAAAAAAAACGAAAAATGCAGAAAACAATAACCTACTGAAAGCCAAAACAATACTAAATATCAAAATATAAGTTAGGGGCTCGATTTTTACAATTGGCTTCCCAGGGGGGGCGGTTCGCACCCTGCCCCCGTCAGTTATGCCACTGCTTATAGGCACTTTTGCTTATTGCCACTACGTAGTCAGCGCCACTCGAACATGCATTGCAGCAACGGAGACTGAGTTGGCAAATTGCCAAAAATGCAATGACCTCCTTAGCAATTACCACTTCCAACCAGCCGCAATTGAAACCACTGGTGTGTATGGTGAGTCCACGTCTCCATTTTTAGCTGCCTTGCCAAGAAATTTGTTGATATTTCTGGTGAACCCAATGAGTGACAGTGTTTCCACCAGCGTTTGTCCCTGGCTGTGGCCAGGGGGAACATTGGCAGCATACTGGCTTGCGTGCCAGTTTGACCTGATTTTAGCTGTCCCCAGCGTATTAACCAGTATTACCGTCCACCACTTGCCTTTGTTCAATGCACAGGCATTGCTTTCCGCATATTTGCGCTTTCTGACACTTTTGTTTTCCCCTGGTGGAGTATTATTTCGCTTCCCTTTTTCGCAATCTTGACTGTCGCATGGCCAATGATGAAACCACAGCGTTGTGATTTGTTTTACTTCGCTTGGCGCTTCTAAGGCACGGTCGAATTATCTTGATGTATTTTCTGTAATATCCAGTTGGGAAAAATCGTGGGTATGCGACTTGACATACAAATAATGCAAAGCCTGTATATGACTACTGTACAGTGATGTACGATCCTACACAGAAATGTTTATTGCCGACAAAGGATTAATGAATGATTTGAAAGGCTTTGGGATAAACGGCAATTTAGATGTTTGTTTATGCAGACTATTTGCCACCCGAGTAAAAAGTTAAATTTTTGTAACGAAGCTTTGTCTTGCACAAATACTTATACACGTTATTGCCGATGACTGCGCAAAGTGACTTTGTTCCAGGAAACTTTCTTGAATGCGATATGACACTATAAAAATTTTCTTGCAATAATTACATCAAGTGGTAGCTGGAAAGAGTGACGGATCTAAACATTTTGTTTGGGGGGACGTTGCAAAAGAGGGCGCCAAATACCGGAGGAAACTGAGTGAAAAACAAAGGAAGCTTTTTGAGGGAGGTTTTCTCGAAAAGGGTACACTCTTCAAAGGAGGGCCATGATTGTTTGGGGGCAACTCCACCAAAGTGGCTTCCTGGATCTGCCACTGGTCGGACACATGTTGATGAAGGCGTAAAAGAACTAAAGGTTGAGTAACACAGAAATGTCGAATATCAAATTTGGTTTTCGTAAATTGAAAATATCAGTATCTATGGAAAAAAATCCTTTCCCAGCAAAGAATCAGTCATTATCATATTTAGTGTACATATTTCTCCACTGAGCAGACATCTTCAACTTTTATTCAAAGAGAATAACTTGAAAAGATCTAGATAAAGAAAGTAGAAAGACCAATTTATGTTTGGCCAACTTGCATTGATTTGAGCCATCTTGCAATAAAAAGTCAGTAACTTGAAGTGTAGCCAATGTGCACGTAAAAAGACTAACTTGCAATCACTGAAAAGATTATGTTAAAAAAGTAGAAACATAAAGTTGCAGTTGTGGGTATATTTGCTGACTGTTGACAAGATTTCTATTGATACATTCGTCAGACTCGATGAAATTATGGTTGAGCTGTTTTTTTTTTCGCTGAGACATTTCGGTCTTTTTTCTCACAGTTGTGTCAAAACTCGCCGTAACAGTGTTCATTAGCCTATATTTTCAGACATTCTGATCGAAATGGCTTAATTGTATTCGGTCATTTCAAAAACATTTCGGTCTATGACCGAAAAAAAACATGGTTGTGGATAGATGTTTTTCTCTTTGAATTGCCAAAACTTGAGCAATGGCTTTCCCAAGCTTAGTTCATAATTAACACTGGTGTTGGCAGTTGAGATTGAACTCGAGGAGATAATCCCTGATATAACAAACAATTGCGTCTGTTAAATTCATATCACGAGATTTGTGCAAATGTTCAAGGTGTGCAAATGAGTATGATTGCACGCAGTGCCCCTTCAAATAATGTCTTTGCACACCGTAAACGGATCGATATGCAAATAAGTAGCGTTAAGCGCTCTGCATTATAAATAAATCACTGTACTAGTGTTTTCACAGGCACGTGGTTAAGGCCATATTTCTGCTGCCAGACAAGCGGTAATGTAACCAGAACAGAACGGTACTACGCATAAAAGCAGTTGCTGTGTTGGCATGTCTTTGCTATCCCAGATCGATACCAGCGCTTCGGTGCGGCAACCCGCGCAACTGCTGCACTGGGTTTATTTAACATTGCAAGACCAAGCTGCTCCATCTCAGCAGACGATGATGCCTGCCGCTTCACACCATTCCACTACCCAGTACCAGGACTCATCACTCCTGAATCCACAAGCCATCAGCGAAGAGGTAGGATCTTTGCACTTGCTTCGTCGTATGGTGCATTTGCATGTTGAGGTCTCGGGCAAGGCCTGCGAGAGCGCCCTGTTGACCAGTGTCAACAAAACCCGAAGTCAACACAGTCCCGTCGCCAGGATTTAACAGCAGGGGGGCCAAAAACCAGGAGGGGACAAAAAGCAGAAGGGGGCCACATTTTTAAAATGCAGTATTGGATGTATGCAGCAACTGGTGGGCCAAACGTGAAATGGGCGGGCGGGCACCACTGGCCACCCCGCTGGCGACGGCCCTGAGTCAACAGCTCAATTCCAAGTTCTCATTTGCCTGTAAAGGCAGGTTGTGAAACTTGCGAGCGGGTTGTTCTGTTGTTTGGTCTTTATTACGTAACAATAAAGTGGCAACGCATCTTCAAAGATTCCCTTCAGGTTCGGTAGTACAGTATAGGCGTTTTTCCGCGTGTGACTGTTGAACGCAGACATCTTTGGCAGGCAACGCAATAAGACAGTGGCTGCTGAAAGCGGTAAACCATGTAGCTTAAAACTGTGTGAAAAGAAGTATGAGTGAAAAAATGCATTACTGCCAACAAAGGGCAATTTTTGTGACTGTTGTCGTGACATAGGAGATTTTATTTGTGGTGCAAAGAGGGTAAAGCGTTTTGTGAACGTCCATTTGCATTGCATCGTCAGCAACCTGAAAAAATAAGTAAAATGTCGACGTTGCCCCCTCCTGAAAAAATTTTGCGGACGCTCATGCTGCCCCCGTAAGTTACGCAAGTGGATGTAGCATTTTACAAAAACATGCGGTTCACCAGATATATGGATCAGCAGGGACTTTGGCCCACCCTGTACATAAAATATGCAGTAGACGTATATATAAAATGAGAGACAAAACGTTCGCTAAAACTATTTCAATAAGATCTCACATGAACCCATGGCAACAATCGACCGAACGCTCCTTTCAGCAAGTAAGCCTTTGTCTTCCGAGATACATTTGGCAAATTTTATGAGGTTAACTTCGTGCGGGATGGGTAACCTATGTTTAGCATTTCAACATTGCCCATCGGAAGAGAAGGTGCAACGAAATGATTTAGCTTAAATCTGACCTCAATATTAGGATTGCGGTGCCACGCAATGCGTGTTTATCTTTGTCTTTTGTCATCTTTATCAAGGCTGGTTGAGCACATCTGCTAAACGAATCGACAGTCCAGGGATGCCAGGTTAGCATTTTTAATGCCAACTTCCAGAAATTTGGCCTTGTTCGAAATGTTTTGGCATGTACGTCAAAGTTTGGCATGTTTTTGGCCTTTTTATTGGTGTTGACGGAAAAAATCGTTGTTTGGTATTTTTTTAAGAACTCTCCGTTGAGCTTAAACTCCTAAATTTTCAGTCTGTTTGGCATTTGTGGAAGCTATATGGAATATTTTCTTAGCGATTTGGCTTATTTGCTCCATGTGAACCTGGAAAGCCTGAAATCTTATCTGTACTAGATATTTTTTGGAATTATGACATATCTAACATGTTGTGTACCAGATTCCAAGTAATTAAAAATTATGGCATAGTGCATGTTTGTATTTTCACAAGATGTTTATATTTTCACAACCTGTTCGTTATTGTTTCTATTTTTATTAAGCATTTTCTATAAGAGGAGATGGTGCCTGTGGAGATCAACAATTAATTATTCATATACTGTAATTATATGCAAGAATCATAGGCTTGGTTCCATAACACATTGCATTTTGCAATCGGGTAATTCAAAACGGACGGCTATCAACCAGTTTCGGTTTGTTTGGTATTGTTTGAAGCTATGTGGCATATTTTGATGAGTGATTTGGCATTTTGGGTCCATCAGGACCTGGCAACACTGACTTACCGATAAGGCAGCACATCGTCTGCAGAAACATTGATTTCGTCAAAATATATTTCATTATATTCCTTCTGTTCGTTTGCAGATGTATTCCCCTATGTTTTGGTTCCCTGAGTATCTGTTCGCACCCACTGGCGGTTCAAAATTGCAACATTCGGCCCCAAACGAAACATTTTCTACCATGTCACCCAGGTAAGTGAAAACGGGACACTAAACTTCATCCGACTTGGTATGCATTGTTTGTGAATGCCTTTAGACTATATGCATATCGTCCTGAGATTTTCGCTGGAATAAACGGTTGTTGTGCTGATCAACAAACTTTTATTTTTGGCCCAAGTGACGGTCTAAGAACTTTATTTTGAGAATCTTTGTATTTGTAGTTGATTACGAGTGACTGATTTAGCTTCGGAAAAAATGTCAAAGGCAGAAATTAGCTACTCATCCCAGTGGTGGATTTATGGTGATACAAATGCAGCACTTGCCTCGGACCCCCTTTTTGAAATACCGTGAGCACGTGACCCCCTTTCTCAAAATGTCAATAAATGTTTGTTTTTTGCTAAAACATGCAGGCGTTCTTACCAATTCTGCTTCGTAGCAATGCTTCAGATTACTCAGGTTTGAAAATATATCACTAATGTGTTACTCTGTGCAAGGTGAAACTCTAAAATAGAGTTGAGAAAAAAAGACATACCCAAGGTACAAGTCTAGTTCTGATACGAACATGATCATTTACACTGGAAAGTACAAAACGGCCATTTGAGCGCATGCTAATTTGCAGAGTGTACTACAAATACTGTATGTTTTTTCCTGTGTGTGGCACAGACGGAAGCCTTGGTTAAGTCAGAACATCACAATCTCAAGGGTGTTAATGCGCAGAAAAATCTACCACACTTTGTAGTAGCACTCCGTGATTGGCAGCACTTCCAAATATGGTATATTATTGTTGTATCTTNTATGTACGAGTAGTTCAGATTTTTTTTTAGGTGTTTTAGGGACCCGATTCGGGTCCCTAGAATTGAAAATCGGGTTCCTAAAATCAGAGAAAATTATCATCGGGTCCAGAGAATCAGAGAAAATCGGGTCCTTAGAATCAGAGAAATCGGGTCCCTACAAGTCCATACCGGGTACGTAACATTTTCCTTAAAAAAAACCTGGTTTAGTTTCAAATAATAGAATATGTAATGCGCTTATCATGCGATATACGCACTGTAAGTCTCATATTTGCTGTGATTTTTCAAGTAGCTTGAGTGCTTACTTCTTGTTAAAGGACCCCTCTCAAAATCTTTGCCTCGGGCCTCCAAATTGCTGGATCCACCACTGGTTCTTCGGCTTCCTGGTTGTTTGGTGCTGGAACTATTTGTAAAATCCTAGTTCAGTTGGGTTATATAGACAGCATACGGGTTTGCTTGAAAGCAGCTTGGTTGTTAATGAATAAAACGCGGAGGAATGACAAAGCCAGTACCGGTTGCTTGTATGAAGCTTTGTAATACCAGCATCACAGTGGAGAGCTGCCAGTGGCTATGGTTATGGCTGTTTAGTGACAACTCGCTTGATTACAAGTTTTCCACTTAGTCATGCATGCGTGTTGCTGCTAGCTTTACAGCGCTATTTGAGCGTTTCAACCAGTGAAAACCATTTTGATGTGATGGTGCTCTGTATACTGATTTTTCATGTAGATTATTTTATACCATTCCAGTTCATGTCTAATCATCTCATGATCATACATGTCTTGAGCTGAAACATGTCGTATTATGCTAGACTTAGACTTCAGGTCCAGGGGCGTACCGAAGGGGACACAATGCCCGGGCGCAGAATCACTGCGGGGCACCGATAAGTCCCAACAATGTCGCAATTACTTTTTTCAGTGCAGTACATTTGGTCCTGAAAGACCTTAGATTCGAACAAGGAGGCGCCAAACTTGTTTCTTGCCCCGGGCGCCATCTAACCGCGCTGTGCCCCTGCTCAGGTCACCTTTTACTTTATCCAGGTTAAAGTCAAACTATCGTTAAAAATGATGAGCGTATTAGCTTACCGGTACTTCGAAGCAGGGGCGGATCCAGACAGTAAGTTTAGGGGGGTGTGATTTCAGTAATATTTGGCAGCCAAGTCTCATTGTGGGTTCAGTACTGTTAGAGAGATGAAGTTTACTTCACAACACTGCTGTGATGAAAAATGGACGGCAAAATGGCCGTATATCGCGAATGCTGTTTGCCGAATTGTAAAAAATCATGGTGAAAAAAGTTACTTTCGTAGGTTTTGTTGGGGGGAGATCGCCCGAATCGCCCCCCTGGATCCGCCCCTGCTTCGAAGCGTTCATGTTAACAGGAAGTAACATTGGCTGGAGTCAGGATTGGTTTAACACGACTTTGTTGTACGTTTGCCAAACCTGTATAACAAAAAAGTCCGATTAACCGATATATAGCCTTAGAATCAAGATTCTTCACAGCAATGCGACCCTCGTCATCAAATGTTACTATCGAGAAATACACGACCACTGCTCCGTACAGCCTGGTTGGATCGCTTNGTGGGTTGAACTGAAATATACACACACGTGCTTTGGTCGAAGTCACTTTTTTGAGAGTGTTTTGATGGCGTTTTTTTTATAACTGTAGCGGTCTTGTAGCGTGACGACTGAGTGTTTACAAGATCTGGAATCATTTGGCTCGTTTTGTTGTGAATTCGGAATAGTCCCCGCAGCTCTTCCGGATACCGTGACCCTGGTAATAAGCCTACAGTACCAATTTGACAAGGTACCTAGGTTGAGCTCCAGACCCACCAGCACAGAATCGAACGCACTTAACAACACAAGGCTACGGGCTGGTCCCAAGCGGGGCCTGAGCCAGGTTGGCAAATTCAGGGGACATTCAATTCGTTTAAAATGGGCACAAAATTTTTGCAGCAGGTGCTTTTGCATCCCTTCCAACGACTTTCTTTCCTTAGAAAACCATTCTTTCCTTGCAGGCTTTTCTTTTACAAACATTTTGTCAAACAAAACAGTGGCATAGCCAGTCCAAAATTTGTTTGTGAGGAAAATCTTTTGACTTTAAACGAGCAAGAGTATTTTGTTGGGACACCGCCTCTTAAAGCACAAAATGACAGGACATGCTAGAAATTTTGGGAGGGGATGGCCCCCTTGGCCCCACCCTGGATACGCCTATGAAACGAGATTCCTGTAACAGGAATTTTTGCTTTCGTCTTCTTAGGCATTCCGTCCGGTGCGCGGAGACACTAAACTCGGGGATGAGGAAGTGACCCGCAACGAAAAAAATGTGAAAGAAATGTTGGTCGCATCTTCGGTATAAAGATTTGAAGATTATATCATTTTTGTTGTCAGGTTGGGTTAAACTCCCCGCGGGCCTATTCATAGGTATAGGAAGGACTGCCCTAATTGCATCATATTTGCTACACACAGCATAGCACAGCATTTCTTAACCTTTTTCTACATCAACACCCCTTTTGGTCACGTCTAAGTAGTGCAGCACCCCTACCAATGGATAACACCTTTGTCCAAGTGTATTCCTTTTACCTTTGACCGCCACATATGTGACCTTCCCCAGCACCCCCTGAAATTAATTTCAGCAGCCTCTGGGGTTGCTAGCACCCCAGGCTAAGAAACTCTGGCATAACAGAAGTGGTGATAATTCCAGGCTACTGTAAAGGCTTCAATCTCAAAATATCAGATCAAAATGTTACTTTTGCGTCATGCGTAATAAGGTGAATACCTAGTTTCCTTTACTCCGCGCACTTAATATGTAGAAGGAATTAGACGTAGTCTACTCAGGTTGGCAAGTTGACATCATTTCTAGCTCTACTGTGTCAGAATTTTGTAAAGGCTTCCTATTTGAACAGTGTTGGTTTATTTCATTGCTTGTTAAATCTCTATGCAGTTTAGTGCCTGCTTCGGAAATCGTTTTTGATTCGAAGGGTCTTGAAATCACTCTGCTCGCTGATCAAACAAATTGCAGTAACGCTTGACGAAGATCTGCTGTTGAAGGCTTCCCTTGTGGGAATGAGCAGAGTGAAACGCAGTGACCTACTGCACACTAGTTGGCTGAGAAATAACATTCAAACAAAAGAGTGATAGGCCAAACCAGGGGTCTCCAAACTACCTCCCGCCCGCTGACCAAATGCGGCCCGCAAAACCATTTCATCCGTCCCGCGAAGCCATTTTGTCAATGGTGAAAAAATAATATATTTACGAAAATTTGTTGATTCGGTAGAATATAACATATCCCGAAACAATCACATTACGTAAGACGTCCGGCTCTCGAACTGTTCGGTATTACCTTATGTGGCCCTCGGACAAAAAGTTTGGAGACCCCTGGGCTAAACGAAACAGAACAACAGCAATGTACTGATCAACACGGTCTAAATGCAAGTACATCTTATTACCTACGGCTCATCAAGCAATGGTAGAAAAACAACTGGAAAAATTGTGGTGAAGACAGCTGTTTTTTTATGGGGCGGGAATCATCGGCAAATAAATTAGAGGTTATATCGAGCGTGCCTAAATGATTTGCGGTTGGAGGATCTTTGATGAGGTTACTTTTTGATACATTATGAAGTATCAGGCTTATTGGCAAATAGCTTAAATTCTATACACGCACAATTTGCGAGATAGTTTCTTGAACTCCATAATAATCTCGCTTGTTGTCATGTTATTTCTCTTTTCTTGTCTATAGCCCAATAAAACTAAATGGCACTGCGGTCGCGTTTCATGCATGTGGTCGTATTTCACGCATCGGCGGTTCATCGAACAGAGTGGTTTCAAGCCTTTTGCATCAAGAAAACCGTCCGAAGTAAGCACAAAAGCGCATAGAGATTTAACAAGCGATGAATTACATTCAGAAAACCTATGCTGAAATTCTGAAAGAAGGGTGTCAGTAACCTTAAAATAAGCAGCTTTGAGAAACAGCTTCCAATCATCATCTCTCAGTCCACTGGTCTCAGTCAAAAAGTTCTCCTGTATGCACGAAGGAGCCACTCTCTTACACTTTAGAGATTCCTGGCCATCAGTTGCAAAATTTGCAAACAATTGCGTGAACTCATCGTCACTTCACAACTTCTTCAGTACTAAAATCTCTGAATGCACAACCTCATACGCTGCTACCATTCCGCAAGATCTTTACTGAAGGATTTTATCAGCTAGATTAAGAATGCTATAGTTTTGGGGCACTGGAAAATACTCCGACTGCATCTCTGACCTTGCTTGGTCCTTTCGTGGTGTGTAGCCAACAGAACTGTCTGAGATTGCTGAAAATCGTGGGAAACTTTTGAGTCCTCCTAAGGCTGCTGCCCGCTCGATCTTTTAGTGAAAACAAGTGTCCCAAAATTGTAGAATAAAGCGGAAAGTGCTAGACAGCTGAATTTTGAAACGTCCAATATGACTGCTGGTTTTTGTGTTGCTCTTTCTAATGTAAAGAAACACTCCGGTTTTACATTAGAGCAGTGGTTCTTAACCTTTCTACCCACTCGTACCCCCTGAGCTTCCGTTAAATTTTCTCGTA